>Ga0256844_10000079_pt1 | contig 38164 bp, 31 predicted proteins | sample MusselsmetaG_FD_189100 | JGI IMG/M metagenome (GOLD analysis project Ga0256844, IMG submission 189100) | Mussel associated microbial communities from hydrothermal vent at the East Pacific Rise, Pacific Ocean - Mussels | ecosystem: Host-associated > Mollusca > Shell > Unclassified ... | reverse complement strand
TTCGTACGCTACCCTCAATGTGCTGCTGGAAATGGTCAAACATTAGCATATGCTCATGCAGTGTCTGTGGCGCAATCTAAACAGGCTTCTAAATTACCAATTTTTATAATTAGGCTGCCTATTCATAACTTGTGCTCAATGCTAATATCTGGCCATGACGGTTGATGATGAGTTTTGCTTTCTGGTACTTGAGTTCAAGTACTTTTTTACGTAAACCTTTTAGTGTCTGAAAAGGCATCTCCTGTATTAGCAGATTGGTCAGCCAGCGAGGTAAATCATCACCGGGATCGGTATGATGTACCCAGGTAATGCGGGTCATATTATGAGCGATTGGCTCCAATAGATAATAGCCATGAGAATGTCTGACACGTGGTAATGAACTTTGCTCAATTACTGAACATGCTTGTTTCTGTAATAGGCAAAAATCAGCAACAGCATTCATAATAATATGTATAGCACCTGTTTCCGGAAGACGAATAATTTTAGAGTAAAAAATAAATTCTCTGTTCTTTGCTGGAAAAGGCAATTGATGAACCTGATAATGATAACATTCTGAAAATGATTTTCTCAGTAAAAGATGGGGATTTTTGCAATGGTAAATCCAATCAGGGCAAGCACTGATATCGGTAATAACGGCTAGCAGACTGGCCGCTGAAGCGTGAATATGGATAACGCCCTTAAATGATTTAACGGACTCCGCCCAGAATTTTTTCAAATAAACCTGAATGCCGTCCTGATCTCTGACTTTTTCCCAGTCATACTGTGAGCTTGAAAGTGCTATGTTTGTTGACAACAGCAGTATCAGCAATAATAGGCATCTGAACTTTATCCTCATGAGAATAACCTCAAAATAAGGAAGCAGTATACTATCAGGTCGCTTCTGAGCTTATGCCAGCATTGTAAAATACTATCATGTTATTATCATTGACAGGTATCAGTGAACGCTAAAATAATTGATAATTTTTAATTAAATTAAAATAATTAGCGCAAAAAGTATTATTTTTGTTGATGTTTACCAATAAAATCACTAAAATCGCGAGTAATTTTCTATGCATATCAGCTTTTGGCCCGTGTTTATAAACAATCTCGGTGTCTGCTGAAGCTATTTTTCCGTCTATTTTAAGTTCTGCAACATCAATGAAATAAATTGATGCAGATACTTTTTTCACTATTATAAAGTGTTTGTGGCCAATATAAGCCGCTGCTGCCTGATAGCTGAAGATGGAACCAGAATTAAAGAAAGCAAAACTAAATAGATAACCGTTTTATCGCTTTTTGCAGGTATATTGTATCTGTAAAAAATGTATATCCTGACTAACCAGAGTTTAACCAGAGTAATATTATGGCTGATTTAAGCAAGTACCGTAACATAGGCATCTTCGCACACGTAGATGCTGGTAAGACCACCACCACTGAGCGCATTTTGAATCTAACGGGTAAAACCCATAAGATTGGTGAAGTACATGATGGTGAAGCAACCACCGACTTCATGGAACAAGAGCAGGAGCGTGGTATTACCATTCAGTCTGCAGCAACATCCTGTGAGTGGGATGGCCATCGTATGAACATTATTGACACACCGGGGCACGTTGACTTCACTATTGAAGTGTATCGTTCACTAAAAGTCCTTGATGGTGGTGTCGGTGTTTTCTGTGGTTCAGGTGGTGTAGAACCTCAGTCAGAAACTAACTGGCGTTATGCTAATGAATCTGGTGTTGCTCGTGTTATTTTTGTGAATAAGCTGGATCGTATCGGTGCTGATTTCTATCGAGTAGTTGCTCAGGTTGAAAATGTTTTACAAGCGAATCCTTTAGTCATGGTCTTGCCTATTGGTATTGAGGATGATTTCTCGGGTGTTGTTGATCTATTAACTCGTAAAGCATGGGTTTGGGATGGTTCAGGTGATCCAAGCAAGTATGAGATACAAGACATACCTGCGGATATGGTTGATAAGGTCGAAGAATTTCGTGAACAGTTAATTGAAACAGCTCTTGAGCAGGATGATGACCTGATGGAAGCTTATCTGGAAGGTGAGGAGCCTTCTATTGATGATATTAAACGCTGTATCCGTAAGGGCACTATCGCACTGGACTTCTTCCCGACTCTGTGTGGTTCAGCATTCAAGAACAAGGGCATTCAATTAGTATTGAATGCGGTAGTGGATTATCTGCCTAGTCCAACGGAAGTGAAGCCTCAGCCTGAAGTGGATCTGGAAGGTAATGAGACTGGTGAATTTGCCATTGTTGATGCTGAAAAACCAGTGCGTGCTTTAGCATTCAAAATTATGGATGACCGTTTTGGTGCATTAACCTTTATTCGTATTTACTCAGGTACTGTTCAAAAAGGTATGACTTTATTAAATACCTTCACAGGAAAAACAGAACGTATTGGCCGTATTGTAGAAATGCATGCCGACTCTCGTGAAGAACTGGATTCTTGTCAAGCGGGTGATATTGTTGCCTTTGTTGGTTTAAAGAATACCCAAACAGGTCACACTTTATGCGATCCTAAGCAACCTGCGACATTAGAACCAATGGTTTTCCCGGATCCCGTTATTTCGATTGCAATTTCACCCAATGATAAAGGTGGTTCTGAGAAAATGGGTATTGCTCTGAACAAGATGGTTAAGGAAGATCCTTCTTTCCATGTTGAAACAGACGAAGAAAGTGGTGAAACTATTCTTAAAGGAATGGGTGAGCTACATCTTGATATCAAAATTGATATCCTCAAACGTACTCATGGTGTTGACGTAACCGTTGGTAAACCACAGGTTGCCTATCGTGAGTCAATTACTCAGTCTATTGAAGACAGTTACACACATAAGAAACAGTCGGGTGGTTCGGGTCAATATGGTCGAATTGACTATATTATCGAGCCAGGTGAGCCAAATAGTGGTTATACCTTTGAGTCTAAAGTTACCGGTGGTAATGTCCCAAGTGAATACTGGGGTGCTATTGATAAAGCCTTTGGTCGCATGATGAACGAAGGTGTTCTGGCTGGCTTCCCTGTGGTTGATGTGTCTGTTACATTGTTAGACGGCGCATACCACGCAGTGGATTCATCTGCTATGGCATTTGAATTAGCCGCTTATGGTGCTTATCGTCAGACGATGAAGAAAGCCGGTCCTCAACTACTTGAGCCTATTATGAAAGTGGATGTGTTTACACCTGAAGCTCATGTGGGTGATTGTATTGGTGACTTGAATCGTCGTCGTGGCATGATTAAGGATCAAGAATCTAACCCAATGGGTACTCGTATTAAAGCCGAAGCACCTTTGAGTGAAATGTTTGGTTACATTGGTGATCTGCGTACCATGACCTCTGGTCGTGGCCAGTTCTCCATGGAATTTTCTCACTATAACGCCTGTCCTAAGAATGTGGCTGAAGAAGTGATTAAAGAAACCAGAGAACGTAAAGAAAAGCAGAAAAAGTAATTTTCGGGATATATTAAGTTTTCAACAATTAATCTTTTATGAAAACTTAATACTCCTGGTGATGCTTTATTGATAAGAGGCCGGTTATTTACTATTAAGTGACCGGCCTTTTTTGATCAGCGGAGATAGATTATGCAATGTCGTATTGGATGTGCTGCCTGTTGTATTGCGCCTTCAATTTCTACTGCTATTCCTGGTATGCCGCAAGGCAAGCCTGCGGGGGTGCCTTGTGTGCAACTGGATGAAAATAATGCCTGTCAATTATTTGCCCAGGCCGCACGCCCGGCAGTTTGTTTGCTGTTTCAGGCAAATGAAGAATGTTGTGGTTCGAGCAATGACTTTGCCCTGCAGTATCTCAATCGGCTGGAAATAGACAGTAGTCCATGAAAAATAGCTGTTATAATTAGCATAATTTATTCATTAATACCTATCTAAAAGGCAAATAACAACATGGAAGAGAAAAGTGGAAAAGCAAGAGCAACATGATACTGACGATGTAAAAGAAGCTGCTACTGAAGAACCTGTTTTTCATCATTTGATGGCAGGGAAATCAATTACTGTTTTAGGCACGGCTCATGTGTCAAAAACGAGTGCGGATAAAGTCAAAGAACTATTGGCTAGCGGGCAATATGACGGGGTTGCTATTGAGTTATGCCCAAGTCGCTATAATAGTATGATTGATCCGGACAGTCTGGCCAAAATGGACTTATTTCAGGTGTTTAAACAAGGCAAGGCATCAATGGTCATTGCCTCACTGGCATTGGGCGCATATCAGCAGAAGATGGCAGAAGAGTTTGGTATTGAACCGGGTGCTGAAATGCGTATGGCGATTGATCAGGCCAGAGAAATGAATAGCGAAATACACTTAATTGACCGGGAAGTCGGAACGACCCTAAAGCGTGTTTATAATAATGTCCCCTGGTGGAAAAAAATGGGTATATTGGGGGGGCTGCTTGGTAGCGTTGTGTCTAATGAAAAAGTATCAGAGGAAGAGGTCGAACGCCTTAAGGAAGGTGACATTCTGGAAACAACCTTTGCTCAGTTTGCTGAGGAAGCAAAAGAATTATTTGAACCACTTATTGATGAACGTGATCGCTATATGGCCGCGCGTCTGGAGCAGATTGTCAGTAGTTCTGATAATCAGTCTATCCTTGCTGTAGTAGGGGCCGGCCATCTTAAAGGCATTGAGTCTTATCTGACCAAAGATGAACAAATCTCGACGCTGGAACAATTACATACTAATGCCCAGCAAACATTAGACAGACTGGATGCCTTACCGGAAAAAAGCCGTTGGCCAAAAATTATTCCCTGGCTGATCGTTGCGGTGTTATTGACTGGCTTTGCTATCGGTTTTAATAAAAGTACCGATTTAGGTATGCAATTGATCATTTACTGGGTGTTAATTAATGGCTCATTGTCGGCACTGGGGGCTGCATTAGCCAGGGGCCATCCTCTGACTATTGTGGGTGCTTTTATTGCCGCACCTCTTACTTCATTGAATCCAACTATTGGCGCGGGTATGGTAACTGCCGCTATAGAGCTTTATTTACGTAAGCCGAATGTGGGTGATTTTAGTGCCTTGCGCAAAGATACTACACATCTCTCAGGCTGGTGGAAAAATAAAGTGGCACGCACTCTATTGGTGTTTTTCTTTTCCACCATTGGTTCTGCTATTGGTACCTATGTTGCAGGTTTTAAAATTTTTGAAAGTCTGGTGAAATAAAACCCGGCATTAAGGTCTTTTAAATAATAACTTGATGTTCAGTTCTGGGATGCAGAACAACATTTATTTAAAGTTATCTTTTGCTTTGCCGATAGTTGAAGCAACGATGTAATATAACAGGAATAATATAATATGCAGTGGCTAAAAAATGTTTCTATCAAGAATAGCCTATTAAGTAGTATGCTCATTTTGGGCGGTTTATTAATTGCCAATTTATTTTACTTAATCTTTTTTATCTACCAGCCGCAAGTTTCCAGGGGAAATGATTTGTTCAAGGCAAATCAGCTGGCAGATCATGTGATTAGCAGCACCTCAGAAGAAGCTAAGGAACGTGGTTTTACTGCAGCCTATTTAGCTAATATTGCTAAGGGTAGCAATGCTGACAGTAGTCTTAAAGCAAAAATAAACAACTTTAGAGAAAGGGGTGATAAGGACATTATTCAAGCACTTAAATTAGCCAATGAACTGGTGGCTGACAGTCAGGTTGGTGCTGAATTTAAAGAAGCATTAAGGGAGGCAGAAAGCCAATGGCAAAAAATAAAGGTCCTAAGACAGGCCATTGATAATGGCAGTAAGGTTAAAAGTAATGAGTGGGTCAGTGCGATGAGTTCATTTATCAGAGATGTGACTGTCCTGCGTTTGATGGCCTTTAATCCTGCCAGCCATCTTGAGGGCGCTGTTTATAATAACCTTATGGTTAAACAAGCTGTCTGGAGTATCAGTGAATATGCTGGACGAGAGCGCGCACTGCTGGCATCGGCGATTGCTGTAAATAAACCTATTGATCGCCAGGAGCTGGAAACATTAGGCGAATATCGGGGTATTGTTGAATACAATCTTCAGTATCTGGAAAATGTTGCTTTATTATTGTTAACCAATGAAAAACATCAAAACTATGCGGCCAGTGTAAAAAATAACTGGCGGGCCATTCAGGATAATTTTTTAGGCAGCTATCAGAATCTCAGGGAACAGGTTTATCAGCAGTCGGAAACGGGTCAGTATTCAATTTCATCATCTCAATGGCTTAACCAGGCGACCAGTGCTATTGATACTATTGCTAATTTTAATAGTGAAGTGTCCCTGGATGCCGCCAACCATAGCCACTTATATGCTGATAATGCTCAGGCTAATTATTGGAAGGCGTCCATTTTGGGTATATTGGCTCTGTTAATTATAATTATAGGACTATTGGTTGTAAATTATGTTGTTTATCACATCTTTGCCTTACAGGATATATTTGTAAAAGTAGCCGATAGTAAAGATATTAGTCTCAGAGTCGATGATTCGGGAAAAAATGAACTATCTGTTCTGGGACGTGCCTTTAATAGCTTAATTCAAAACCTGGAATATATGATTAACAATGTTGTTGCTGCCTCAGGAAAAATAACGCTTGATGTTGATAAATCGGTGAGCTCCAGTAACGCTAATAGCAAAGGCAGTAGTCAGCAGCAAGTGGATATTGAGCAGCTTGGGGCGGCAATGGCTGAAATGGTATCAGCTGTGCATAGTATTGGTGATAGCAGTCAGAAAAATGCTGATAGCTCATTGAAGGTGAATGATGAAATTAAACAAAGTGGTCAAGTGATGCGTAATACCGCCAAATCAATTCATGGCCTGGGTTCAATGATTGAACAATCATCAGAAGTCATTAGTCAGCTGGCGACTGATAGCTTGAATATTGGTCAGGTACTGGAAGTGATCAAGGGGATTGCTGAACAAACGAATTTATTGGCACTGAATGCCGCGATTGAAGCCGCCAGAGCAGGTGAGCAGGGGCGTGGTTTTGCTGTGGTTGCTGATGAGGTGCGGACCCTTGCCGGACGCACACATGAGTCAACTGAAGAAATACAGCAGATGATCGAACGTTTACAGGCGCAAAGTAAAAAAGCCACTGAGGCGATGCAACAGAGTCTGGAGCAGTCCCAATCAGCAATAGAACAAGTATCTTCTGCAGATGAAACACTGAGCAATGTGATTGACTCAATGGCAGAGATTATGGCTAAGAATGCTCAGATTGCAGTGGCTACTGAGCAGCAGGGCAGTGTTGCAGAAGAAATCAATCAGAATGTCAGTTCCTTACAATCGGTGGCACAAAATAATTACCAGTTAGCACAAAGCTCGGTTGAGCATATGGGACATGTTTCTGCTGAGATGAAAACACTGGTGGATATTGTACAGCAATATCATGGTAATCGTGATACGGCCTAATATTTGTGTTATGGCCATATCGACAAGGATAAATTCTGTACTCCATTAAGTTGATTATTTTGATGGTTTAACAGAGTTTGCCTTTTTTTGCATGTGGAGTTTCATTTTTTTACATGGATCCTTTCTTTCTGCACGATGGGTGAACCAGACATAATCAAAAGGAAGTTGCTTATTTGTTTCGCCCCAGACCTGAGCATAGTCACTGACCAGAGGCTTATCATCACTGACTTCAATAAAAGCAATACTGCTCTTTTTTAAAAGTGGATATTCCTGGTTGAGGTAAAAAGGAATGCCATAATCTGTACGGGTGTGGCCAGAACCGGCAATTAATAGAGTCTGACTGTGTAAGCTCTGCTCAGATGGCTGTATCGCACGCATCATAGCCAAATCACGGACCTGTTGTGCCATTAACATGGGTGATAACATGCTTTCAGGTAACATATTACAATGTGCCGCCTGAACCTCTTGTAGTAATCGTGCTTCAGTTATTTTATCGTAATGGTATTTATCAAGTAATTGCTGATAATCATCGTTTAATGTTTGACGACCCTTTTTGATCAGTTGACGTATTTGTTTTAGGCTTAAGTTGGCAGCGATAATTTGTGCCTGAGCCTGTAGTGTCTGATAAAATATGGGACGATAATACGACCACTCAGGCCAGCCAGATTGTTGCCAGTTGATCTCCCGGGCAAAAATATCAGTTATTTCAGCAGTTGTTTTTATTGTATTATTAGACGAGTTATTTGCATAATAGTGTGCGGTAAAATGATCGATAATAGTTTGTTGATTTTTGTTAAGCATTTCAAAAGCAACGCTCAAGGACTTGTTTTTACTGCTAAGGTGGTGGATAAACTGAGCCTGTAACTGATGATGTCGGGCATTGTCATGCGTTTCACCTAAAAAGATATAATCCTGAGCAACCATTCTTTTTTGCAGGCTTGCTAAATTTATAAACTGTTGTTCTTTGACAGACCAGATTTTATCCAGCAGAGGGTGAGCAGATAATATTTCATTCGCAGAAATGGGTGGCTTTAACTGACAGGCATTGAGTAGAAAAAACAGACTGCTAACAATCATTAGAGTAACAAGTTTGGGCATTGTACTTTTACCTGAAAATAGTTGAGATATAAAATTTATAAAAGCCTTTAAAATAGATGGCTAAACAGAAAAGTTTGTGGACATATGAAAAACCAATTAAGTAATTATTTTTACATTATAGTGCTTTTATTGTTCATGAGTGAACTAAATGCAGCGAATAATCCCTTGCTTGAGCAGATCCCGGATAAAGTTTTGTTCTTTTCCGGAAACTCGCAACTTATTCATCTGGATGATTACCCTTTGCTTAGCCTTGAACCATCCTTTGATGCATCATTAAGCGAAGCTGAAAAAAAATCATTATCCGCAGAACAGGCCTTTTTTTATGAACTCTATTTGGATTTTAAAACTAATCTAAATTCTAATCGTCATTCTGGTGGCAATTCTATTCTCCGAGATCATTATGGCCTGGCCAGTGAATTTGCTTTTGCTATTTATAATATTGCCGATTCATTAGTGCTGAAACTTAATCTTAGTAATGAGCGGGTGTTATTACAGGTACTGGACAGGGCAGCAAAAAAATCAGGTTTAACTTATAAAAATGAACAATTATCCGGTATGCCATATCGTGCCTATTCATTGAATAAGCATTATCAGTTTGTCGTATTTATACAGAAAAAAACAACGGATAAAATAATAGCAACGTTAGCATGGAGTAATAAAAATATTGATGTTAAACAAAAGAAGGTGTTGTTTGGTTTAGTTAAACCTGAAAAATCAGTGGTATTGAAGGTCAATGATATTCAACAAAAAAATCAATACATGCCACAATTTATTGGTTTTTTTGACTTCCGGAAGTTGCCCAATGAATTATTCAAAAGTAATACTTTATGGCCCTCTGTTGATGGTGATTTCGAGTATTTTGTTAATGATTTAGCCACTAAGAACTGTCGACAGGAGTTTGCTCAAATTGCTCATGACATGCCCATAATTACTACAGGTTATAAACAATATGCCATTACTAATAAAAGGCTTAAGATGCAGTTGCAGGTTTTGCTGGAATTAGAAAATAAAAGTTTTAAAATAGAACTGGATAAACTTCGGGGCTTTATACCGAATTATATTCACCATGGTGCTACGGATAATATATTTTCTATTGCTTTAGGCATGGATTTTTCCAGGGTGATGCCTATGTTGCTTTATATTAATACGGTATTGCGGCAAAAAACTTTTCAGTGTCAGACTCTAAAAAACATACAAAAAATCAGTAGCGCATTAAACCCAATGATGCTGGCGATGGTCATGGGGCTTGCTGATGATATTAAAGGGCTTGGCTTTGCTTTGCATGATTTTAAATTAGATAAAGAAAAGAAAAATATTAATGTCTCTGCGCTGCTTAGTATATCAGCAGAAGAACCACTGAAATTATGGAGTGTATTCGCGGGCTTTAGTCCGGAAAATGCCTCTGTTATTCCTTCTGATAAAGCACAAAAACTTCATCTGGAACAATTTGAAACAGATGAGAATAATATTTTTGTGGTTTTAAAAGGTCAGCATCTGGTTTTTTTTAGTGGTTCTTCTACTGGATCAATTGTGACAGGATTAAGTAACGAAAAGTTATTGGCAAATGGTTTTTTTCAACAGTCTTTAAACTATAATCGCCTTAATTATGCCCTTAAAGCATTACGTCATCTGATAGTCAATGAGGATAAGATTATTTTAGACTTGCCGGCGGAATCATGTGTGATGCTGGATGAAACTATGGCGACATTAGCACCTTATTCAGGTTATATTGATTTTATAAGTGATTTTAATCAATCAGGCTGGTTCAATATACTAACGGCAGAGGTGAACTTATACCCAGATGTAGACCCTGTGTTTCAAGTGGATTATGATTTGTCTGGGAAGTATGAAATATATTATTTAAAAGAGGGTTGTCGATTAGAAAAAAAGGGAGTGGAAGAAATTCTTCCTGATGGCAGTGGTTTTTATCAGCAGTTTTCTGAAGATCAGCAGTGTTTTATTTTTGAAACACGTTATCGTTGGTATAAAGAGAATACCCAGATAAAATTACAATATGTCAGTGAACGCACTCGAGCAGAAGGTCTATGTAGTAATGCATTTAATCAATGGACAATCCCTGATGCCCAATATATCAATGATAGCTGTGCATTGCGCGCCAGTGAAGAAGGTGATTTTTCCTGTGTCTATGACTGGGATGGGGTGCTAAATAAAGCGCTTTATAAACGCCAGAAATAAAGTATTAAGTACGCTAACTAATCAGCAGAAAAGCTAGCATTAAAAATATCAGAGGAGGAATATAGCTCATTCTATTTATGTGTTTAAAACTCACTGGACAGTTGTAAAGGACTTAATAAGGGTGATACTGTTTTTAATTTCTAAATTTAAAACGTTTTTGAATATAATTATTTACTACCGTTTGAAACTCATAAGCAATATTATCTCCTTTCAGGGTGACAGTTTTTACACCATCTTCATAAACTGGAGCGACTGGTTTTTCACCATTGCCCGGCAGGCTGATGCCAATATCGGCATGTTTGCTTTCCCCCGGACCATTAACCACACACCCCATCACCGCGACACTAAGATTTTCCACTCCTGGGAATTGATTTTTCCAGGCTGGCATTGAGTCTTTTAGATAGTTCTGAATATCCCTGGCCAAATGCTGAAAGGTATCTGAGCTGGTTCTGCCACAACCAGGACAGGCGATAACGGCAGGTGTAAATGAACGCAGTTCTAATGATTGTAATATCTCCTGCGCAACTTGTACTTCTTTACAGCGCGATTCACCTGGTTCAGGAGTTAATGAAATACGAATGGTGTCACCGATGCCCTGCTGCAATAAAATAGCCAGTGCCGCAGTTGAGGCAACAATACCTTTGCTGCCCATGCCAGCTTCTGTAAGACCCAGATGTAAAGGGTAATTGCAACGTGAGCTTAAATCTGTATAGACTTTAATTAAATCCTGAACGCCGGACATTTTGCATGATAAAATTATTTTATTGCGTGCCAGGCCTTGCTCTTCTGCCTGCTGTGCTGAGTCCAGGGCTGAGCGTATAAGAGCATCATGCATCAGCTCGGTGGGGTTTTTAGGATGCTCAATAAACTTATTGTCATCCATCATCCGTGCCATAAGCTCTTGATCCAGACTTCCCCAGTTGACACCGATACGAACTGCTTTATCGTATTTTATGGCAAGTTCAATTAATTGTGAAAATTTATTGTCACGGGTATGTCCTCGGCCAATATTGCCTGGATTGATACGATACTTAGCCAATGCCTGAGCACAATCTGGATATTTGCTCAGCAGTTTATGACCATTAAAATGAAAATCCCCGATCAGGGGGATGTCATAGTTCATTTTTTGTAATTGAGCGCAAATATGTGGCACAGCCTGTGCGGCTGCCTCGGTATCCACAGTGACACGTACTAGCTCAGAACCCGCCTTTGCTAATTGAATACATTGTTGAGCGGTAGCCATAACATCGGCTGTATCGGTGTTGGTCATCGATTGCACTACTATTGGATGAGTCCCGCCAATCAATACTTTGCCTATTTGTACAGTATTGGTTTTTTTTCTCAAGTTCTTTAATTCATAAGTCATAAGTCATAAGTAGCGGAGTTTAATAAGTTTTACTGGTAATGTTTAACTTAAGATACCTTTTTAGCGGCCTTTTTTTTCACTGCTTTCTTTTTCACCGCTTTTTTTCTGGCAGCCTTCTTTTTTACTTTGGGCAATTCTATTTCCCATTTGCCGGTGCGATAGTGACCGGTCCAGCCCGTTGCTTTACCTTCTTTATTTTCCGACATGATGTATTGTTCTTTGTTTTTACGACTAAAACGAATCATCACAGGATTACCCTTATTATCCACTTCAGGAGCTTCACAAAGGTATAAAAATTTAGGGTCAAGTTCATCCTTGTGCGGTAGTATCTCTCTGATTAGGGGAGCACGAGTTTCTCTGGAGCGGGGAAAAGCACTGGATGCCATAAAGACACCGGCAGCACCATCCCGAAAGACAAAATAGCCCTCTGACTTTTCGCAGGGTAATTCCGGCATGTGTATTGGATCGGCTTTAGGCGGCGCAGCTTCACCACTGCGCAGTAACTTTCGAGTGTTTTTACAGTCATCGTTGGTACAGCCAAAATATTTACCAAAGCGTCCTGATTTAAGCTGCATATCACTACCACATTTATCGCATTCGATGAGTGGACCATCATAACCTTTAATGCGATATTGCCCCTGTTCAACGATAAAACCATCACAATCAGGATTATCACCGCAGATGTGCAATTTACGTTGCTCATCAATTAAGTAGCTATCCATTGCGGTGTCACATTTTGGACAGCGTTTACGCTCAATCAGGGCTTTTGCTTCGCCTTCTTCATCCTGTTCAGCATCGACGGCCTCATCACCGGAAATCAGGTTTAAGGTACCCTTGCAACGTTCTTTGGGCGGCAGAGCATAGCCAGAGCATCCCAGAAATACCCCGGTAGAACCGGTTCGAACCATCATGTGCCGGCCACAATCAGGACAAGGGATATCGGTGGGTGTTGGATCATTGGTACGCATACCCTGCTCATCGTCGCTATCGGCTTTAGTCAGTTGTGCTTTAAAATCCTGATAAAAAGCATCGAGAACATCTTTCCAGTTTTTTTCACTGGAGGCAATGGCATCGAGTTTTTCTTCCATGTCAGAAGTAAAGCTATAGGTCATCAGATCATGAAAGCTTTCAGATAAACGTTCGGTGACAATGGCGCCGATCTTTTCGGCATAAAAGCGTTTGTTCTGAGTGGTCACATAGCCGCGATCCTGAATAGTGGAAATAATACTGGCATAAGTTGACGGGCGACCAATGCCTCTTTTTTCCAGTTCTTTAACCAGGCTGGCTTCTGAGTAACGTGCGGGTGGTTTGGTAAAATGCTGGCCAGGTAATAACTGCTCTAATTGAAAAAACTCACCTTCTTTAACAAGGGGCAAAATGACTTCTTCTGCTGATTTAGCAATGGCTTTCATTATCCGGGTCCAACCATCAAATAAAATGGTGCGACCTTTTATTTTTAGATCGTAGTCGGCTGCGCCTATCGTCAGAGTGGTGTTTTCGTATTTTGCCGGGGTCATCTGGCAGGCAAGAAACTGTCTCCAGATAAGCTCATAAAGCCTTTGTGCATCACGATCAACAACATTAATGTCCGTAGCAGATATTTGCACATCAGAAGGGCGTATCGCTTCGTGAGCCTCTTGAGCACCCCCCTTACTTGCATAGCTTAAGGCTTTTTCCGGTAAATATTTTTTACCAAAGTGACTGGCAATATAGTCTCGCCCAGCGGTGACTGCATCGGCACTCAAATTAGTTGAATCAGTACGCATATAGGTAATAAAACCAGCTTCATATAAGCGCTGGGCCAGCATCATGGTTTTTTTTACGCCAAAACCCATGCGGGTGCTGGCGGCCTGTTGCAAGGTTGAAGTAATAAAAGGGGCTTTGGGACGACTGCTGGTTGCACGTGTTTCACGTTTTTTCAGAACATAGTTGGTATTCAGTAATATTTTCAGCGCATGGTCAGTATCGGCTTTATTGGTAGGACGAAAATCTTTGCCCTGATGTTTGACTACCTGAGCTTTAAGGGACTCATTTTTACTACTGAGCAGATCGGCATAAACTTCCCAGTATTCTTCAGGATTAAATGCATGAATCTCACGTTCACGCTCAACGACCAGCTTGACAGCAACGGATTGAACTCTTCCGGCAGAGAGTCCACGGGCCACTTTTTTCCATAGTAATGGGGATACCATATAGCCCACTACGCGATCCAGAAAACGCCGTGTTTGTTGAGCATTCACATGATCCATATTCAGTTCACCGGGAGTAGCAAAGGCTTCCTGAATAGCTTTTTCTGTGATTTCGTTAAATACCACCCGCTTAAAAGGGATTGTCTGTGCATCTTTCTTAGTGCCGAGAGATTCCCCCAGAGTTTCTTTTAAGTGCCAGGCAATGGCTTCTCCCTCTCGGTCCAGGTCGGTTGCGAGATAGATAGTGTCAGATGTTTTAGCTAATTTTTTTAACTCATTAATTACTTTCTCTTTGCCGGGCATGGTCTCGTAATGAGGATTCCAGCCATTTTCCGGGTCGATTCCCATACGTTCAACCAGAGCAATTTTGGCCCGCTCTTGCTTACGTTTCTCTCGTTCTTCCGGGGGCAGTTTTCGTGACTGAGCAGCGAGTTTAGCCCTTTCTTTGGGTGTCATTGCTGTTTTTCGGCTGCTGCCGCTGGTCGGCAGATCGCGAATATGACCGACACTGGACTTAACAACAAAGTCCTTGCCTAAATATTTATTAATTGTTTTAGCCTTGGCAGGCGACTCCACAATAACCAGTGATTTACCCATAATATTTTCAGTTCTATCTTTAGTATCTATTGAATATTTACAGTATGATGGCAAAAATACTTATATCTTTGCCTCTGACCTTATAAAATCTTATTAAGTGATAAGGCCTTGGACTATGCTTTGTCAAGTTTTGCTGACAATTAAAATGACAATATTGTTCATGATTCGTTGCAGCAATTGTTAACTTTGTCTTATTTAATACTTTATTTTACGTCGTATTAAGCAGGTTTCTATGCATCATTCTTTTTGGCATCAATGTTGGCAGGAACAGCGTATTCGTTTTCACCAGCAGAAAATCAATTCTTATCTGGAAAAATACTGGCATCGATTAAAAGATGCAGCACCTGGCCGTGTTTTCGTGCCCCTGTGCGGTAAAAGCCTCGACCTGCTCTTTTTCCATCAACAGGGCTATAAAGTACTGGGCAATGAATTAAGCAGTCTCGCGGTGCAAGATTTTTATACAGAACAACAGCTAAATGCAAGTAAAACAATCATTTCAAGTGAAAAAAATTCTCAAGACGGAACTGGTTTAGTCTATTGGAAGAGTAAACAGGTCGATATTTTATGTGCTGATTTTTTTACTCTCGATAAATGCTATCTATATGATATATCAATGGTTTATGACCGTTCATCACTGGTTGCTCTGCCTTTGAAAATGCGTGAAAAATACGTAAAAAAACTATTGCAGCTATTGCCTGAAAAAGTAAAAATTTTATTGCTGACACTTGACTACGATGAAGATGAGACGCAGGGGCCACCATTTTCGGTAACTGAAGAAGAGGTTTATCATCTTTATCAGCATGATTTTAATATAGAACTGCTGGAGGTAAATAATATCCATGAGGCACAACGAAGCCCCCACCCACAAAATATGCCCTGTTTTAATGAACGGGTGTTTTTATTAGAACGGATTTAGTCTGATAAGCGTCGTACTACTGATGCTAATGAATCGACCTTTATCAGCCTTGAACCGGACTCAAGGCCCTGTGTCATACTCAGATAGTCGGCTAACGGGACTTGTTCGCCACTATGCTCGTTGATTATGGGCCAGGATGGATATTCATTGCTGCTAACATGCCCTTGCATATGAGAACGATCAGAATAAAAATGTTTTCGATACGATAGTGCTGGAATTTTTTTGATGTAAGTTGTAAATTCTTCGACAGCTTCATTGGATGCACTATCGGAAAAAATAAAAGTATTGCTCAAATAATGTTCCAAAGGACAGGCAAAGTCCAGACGGCTATCAAAGTCAAAAATAACTGGGTGATACCGGATATTGGCCAGTAAAATTACATGATAATCCCAGCTAAGCCATTGCCCTGCTGGTACCGCTAGTTGCGTATTGAGCACGACTTTCTGCTCAGGATTGATAAGAAACAGACAATGTAGCCGGTTAATGCTAATATTCTCAGCCGTCAGAGAAGCTATTAATTTCCAGATGTTTTCCTCACAAAAAAGGGGAGTATATCGATAGTTTGCTTTATTAAAGTGATTGATATCAGTAACCATATGTTAAATTTCAGGATGTTTTCGTGATGACAAAAACCTATATTAAGGGTAAAGATGAGGCTTTGGAAGTCTCTATCGCAACAATGCAAAAGCAATTGCAAAAGCTGGGCTTTGAAATTGAAGAAATTCTCTGGTTGAATCCGGTGAGTAATATTTATTCGGTTAATATTCGTGATAAAAATTGTCCTTTATTATTTACAAATGGCAAAGGAAGTAGCAAAAATGCCTGTTTGGCCAGTGCTTTAGGTGAGTTTTTTGAACGTTTAAACTGTAATTATTTTTTTGCCGATTATTATCTTGGGCAAAAAATATCAGCGGATGACTTTGTCCATTATCCTAATGAAAAATGGCTGCCTTTGGACACTGAGGCGACTGATTTACGTGCTCAGCTGCTGACCGAAGAGCTGTGGGCATTTTATGATCCGCAACAACAATTAAAGGCGCAGTCTCTGCTGGATACTAATTCGGGTAATGTGCAGAGGGGGATTTGTGCCTTGCCCTTTATCCGTCATGGTGATCAGCAGCAAGTCTGGTTCCCGGTTAATATTATCGGTAACTTATATGTCAGCAATGGTATGTCAGCAGGTAATACCCGCATGGAAGCACGCACTCAGGCCTTATCTGAAATTTTTGAGCGTTATGTTAAAAATCGTATTATTGCTGAAGGGCTTAGCCTGCCAGAAGTGCCCGAACATATTATTGAAATGTATCCTAAAGTTGTAACAGCTATTGCTGAGCTGGAACAGGAACGTTTTATTATTGAAGTTAAAGATGCCTCTCTGGGGGGCCTTTACCCGGTAATATCGGTTACCATGATAGAGCCGGATTCAGGGCGTTGCCTGGTGTCTTTTGGTGCTCACCCCAGTTTTGAGGTTGCACTTGATCGCACTATTACCGAATTGTTGCAGGGTCGTCGTCTGGATTCACTGGATGGTTTTCAAACCCCTTGTTTTGATGCCGATGCGGTGGCTGATCCGGTCAATCTGGAAACTCATTTTATTGATTCAAGCGGTTTGATTAGCTACGATTTTTTCAAAATAGACAAAGATTTTGACTTTGTCTATTGGGATTTTGATAATTCTACTCAATCGGAATTTGACTTCCTGGCCGCTATGCTGAAGGAAGAAAAACAGGCAATGTATATTGCTGATTATGAACATTTGGGGATTTATGGCTGCCGGATTATTGTGCCTGGTGTATCTGAAATTTATCCAGTTGAAGAATTAATCTGGCAAAATAATAATGAAGCGGTTGTTTTCAGAGAGAAAATACTATCTTTGGGCAAGCTGGATGGCTCAGAGGCTAAAAAACTATTGCAGGATCTTGAAACCAGTGATTTTAGTGATCATTCTGATGTCTGTGGTTTAATAGGTATTGTCGCTGATCCACAAAGCGTTTGGGAAAGCCTCAGAATCGGTGAGCTAAAGGCTATGCTGACTTTACATTGTGCGGATTTTAAACAAGCCATGGAATGGGCACAATGGTGTCTTGAAATGGCACAACTGCCCAGCGCCAGAGAAAAATTTTATCGGGCGCTGGTCGCATTACTGCAGATACAACTGGACCCTGATAAACAGCGCTCAATGTACCAGCAGGCATTAATTAAACTGTATGGAGAGCAGACGATTGCACGTTGTGTAGCGCTCATTGATGGGCGCAGTCACTATGATGGTTTATTTGATGCAGGCATGGAACTTAGCGGTTTGCAGCGTCACCAGAGTTTACTTGCTGCCTATGAAAAATTACAGCAGGCCAAACGCCAGTATAATGTTCGGATATAAACCTGAAAATGAGGGGTGTTATATTGTTGATCGATTGATTACAATCTACAGGTATATTAATACACACATCTAATAAAAAGTAGACTAGATATGAAAGACAATTTTGCCAATATTATTTCAGCCGTTGGAGAGGATTTGCAGCGAGATGGATTAAAAGACACCCCTGAACGGGCTGCTAAAGCATTTCAGTTCTTAACCCGAGGCTACAAGCAAAATCTGGATGAAGTGGTTAATGGTGCTATTTTTGAATCAGATAATGATGAAATGGTTCTGGTTAAGGATATTGAAGTTTATTCTCTTTGTGAACATCACTTGTTGCCCTTTATTGGTAAATGCCATGTTGCTTACTTGCCCCAGGGTAAAGTTATTGGTTTGTCAAAAATTGCCCGTATCGTTGATATGTATGCCCGCCGTTTGCAAATTCAGGAAAATATGACTAAGCAGATAGCCGAAACGATTATGCAGGTAACCGGGGCTCGTGGTGTTGCGGTGGTGCTGGAAGCAAAACATTTGTGCATGATGATGCGCGGTGTGGAAAAGCAAAATTCTATGATGACGACATCAATGATGTTAGGCGCTTTCCGTGAAGGACTTTCAACCCGCTCTGAATTTTTAAGTTTGATTCGTTAGTGCCGGGAAATAATTCATGTCATTGTCAAACGCTACTCAGTTAAGCACAATCCAGATTAAAAATTTACGCCTGAGAACTTTTATTGGCTTTAATGAAGAAGAAAAAATTAAAAAACAGGATGTTATTGTTAATATTCAGTTGAGCTATGATGCCTCAATGGCAGCGCAGAGTGACTCTGTCGAGGATGCCTGTAATTACAAAGTGCTGACCAAAAAAATTATTCATCTGGTTGAACAGCAAAGTTTTTATTTGCTGGAAAAAATGGCCGGTGATATTATAGCCCTGATCACTGCTGTCGATGAGGTTGAGCAAGCCTCTGTAGAAGTTGATAAACCCCATGCCCTGCGCTTTGCCGATTCTGTTTCAGTCATCATGCACTATAAAAAAACAAAATAGATCTTGTGCTCAAGCGCCCGGAATTTTATCTTTAACGCTAAACGCTAAACGCTAAACGCTAAACGCTAAACGCTAAACGCTTAATGCGTCCGTTCAACGGAAAAGTGCGCCAGACTGATCATGGCCTGTTTATAAATCGAGTCAGGTATAGCATCTAATTGCGTAATTGCCCGTTCAGCTTCTTGTCTGGCGATACGGCGAGTGTAGTCAAGTGCACCGGTGTGTTCAATGGTTTGAGTAATGCTGTCAATTTGCTCCAGACCACCCTGTTCAATAGCTGTTCTGATCAACTGTGATTGCTCTGCAGTGCCATGAGACAGCGCATAAATAAGGGGTAGTGTGGGCTTACCTTCTGCCAGGTCGTCACCAACATTTTTGCCCATATCCTCACTACTGGCACTATAGTCAAGAACGTCATCAATCAGTTGAAATGCAGTGCCTAAATGCATACCGAATTTAGCCATGGACTGTTCAATAGTCTCATCTTGCTGGCTGATGATAGCTCCCAATTGACAGGCAGACTCAAATAATTTAGCCGTTTTAAAATGAATCACTTCCAGATAACGTGCTTCAGTAGTGGAGGCATCATTACAATTGAGTAATTGTAATACCTCTCCCTCAGCGATAGTATTGGTTGAATGAGAAAGTATCTCCATGACCTTCATGCTGCCGACGCCGACCATCATTTCAAAGGCTCTGGAATAAAGAAAATCACCGACTAACACACTGGCTGCATTGCCCCAGAGTTCGTTGGCGGTGTCTTTACCACGACGTAATTCAGATTCATCAACGACATCATCATGTAATAAAGTAGCGGTGTGAATAAATTCAATGACTGCAGCCAGAGTGACTTCATGCTCAGCACTATCAGTATTTTCACTATAGGCAAAAGCATTGGCAGACAGTAGTACCAATATCGGGCGCAGACGTTTGCCGCCACTATTGATAATATACTGGCTGATTTGATTAATTAAAACCACTTCGGAATAAAGGCTGCTCTGGATTAAACGGTTGACCCGTTGCATATCGCCTTTAATTAATGAGAAAACGTCTTCAATGTTCATCGGTAAATTGTGTAAACTATCTAATTGGTTATAAAAATTACCCGCAAGAGATGAAATTAATACACTCCGGATTTAAGGGTAATAAAATGAGGCATGCTCAATGAAACTCATAGATCGTATGTTCACTGGGTGAAACTGTCAAGTAGTTGCCGCCGAAAAAAAGCTGATATTATTGAATATAAAAATAAAGAGGTATAGAGTTTGACACGGCTTGGTAAAACAAGCTAAAATTGATCGTCTTGGATTCATGGTTTTTGTTTTGTATCACCTGATTTGGTGTGTTGAGACAAAAACCTTTATTATTTTACTTGGTATGTTTGGAGTATGCGTATGTACGCAGTAATTAAAACTGGCGGTAAGCAGTATAAAGTAAGCGAAGGTCAGACGCTTAAAGTTGAAAAATTAAACGTTGAAGAAGGTACTAGCATTGATCTGAATGAAGTACTGATGGTTGCTGATGGAGACGATGTTAAAGTGGGTGCTCCCTTTCTTGATGGTGGAAAAGTTACTGCAACTGTTGCTTCTCATGGTCGCGCTAAAAAAATAACAATTGTTAAGTTCAGACGTCGTAAGCATCATCGTAAACAGATGGGACATCGTCAGTCATATACTGAACTAAAAATTGAAAAAATCACTGCATAATTCAGTTGATTTTTTGATTCAATATAACGCCTTGTGGTATAGAAAGGCATATATTAAAGGATAATATAATGGCTCATAAAAAAGCGGGTGGTAGTACTAGAAACGGACGCGATTCGGTATCGAAACGTCTGGGTGTAAAAAGGTTTGGTGGTGAAATGGTTCTCGGTGGGAATATTCTTATTCGTCAGCGTGGCACCAAAGTACACCCTGGTTTAAATGTTGGCATTGGTAAGGATGATACCTTATTTGCTAAGATTGATGGTCGTGTTCTTTTTGAAACAAAAGGCCCTAAAAACCGTAAATTCGTTAGTGTAGTCACTGCATAAATTTTATAATTCGGTGTTCCTTAGTTTAAGGTTGACCATATTCTGAAATTTCAGTATAAACTGACACCAAAAGGCTCTACCAGTTTCTGGCGGAGCCTTTTTTCGTTTTCTAAATATTGTCTACCTGCTTATTTCTTCTCCCCTGGGAGAAAGTTGGCGTTAGGGGCTTTAAAATCAGTTAGTGATAAACTTACCCCCTCACTGCCTCTCCCGAAGAAAGGGCATAAATTGATGGACTCTAGCTAATAGACGATACAGACTATTTCCAATATTAAGAGGCTTAGATGAAATTTGTTGATGAAACGACCATAAAGGTTGAATCCGGTCAGGGTGGCAGGGGTATTGTCAGCTTTCGCCGGGAAAAATATATTCCATTTGGCGGGCCTGATGGCGGTGATGGTGGTGATGGCGGCTCAGTCTTTCTGCGGGCCAGTGATGGCCTGAATACTCTGGCTGATTTTCGCATGACCCGTTTTTATAAGGCTAAAAATGGTCAGGCTGGTCAGGGCAAGGAAAAAACCGGTCGTGGTGGTGATGATCTCTATGTGGATGTGCCGGTGGGTACACATATAATTGATGTTGAAACTGAGGAAAGCCTAGGTGATCTGACCGAAGCAGGGCAAACTTTACTGGTTGCTCGTGGGGGCTTTCATGGTCTGGGTAACACCCGCTTTAAAAGTAGTGTTAATCGTGCGCCCAGGCAAAGTACTCTGGGCTCTCCGGCGGAACGTCGGGAATTAAAACTGGAATTAAAAGTGCTGGCCGATGTCGGTCTGCTGGGTATGCCTAATGCGGGCAAATCTACTTTTATCCGAGCGGTTTCTGAAGCAAAGCCTAAAGTGGCTAATTATCCTTTTACGACATTAATCCCTAACCTGGGTGTGGTCAGTGTGGTTGCCCATCGCAGTTTTGTTATTGCTGATATTCCAGGTGTTATTGAAGGTGCTTCAGAAGGTGCTGGCCTGGGCATCCGTTTTTTAAAACATGTGGCCAGAACCGGCTTGTTATTACACTTTGTTGATGTTGAACCCTATGATGGCAGTAGTCCGGAGGCCAGTTTTAAGGCAATTGAAATAGAACTGGAAAAATTTAGCAAAAACATGGCTGAAAATAATGATGAAAATGTCACCAGTCTGATCAATAAAGAACGTTGGCTGGTGATTAATAAAACCGATTTGTTACTAGCCGAAGAACGTCAGCAAAAATGTGCCGAAATTGTGCAGTCACTGAACTGGCAGGGACCTGTATTTGAGGTCTCGGCGATGAATAAGGAAGGCACCCGGGAGCTGTGTTTTGCCATTATGGATTATTTGGAAACCCAGGATGGTTTTAAGGGTAAATCGGATAAAAACAGCATTGAAGAAGATTATGAGCAAATTACCAGCGGTACTTATGATGTTGTGAGTGGTAAAATCATTAAATAACCAATAATACCTATTGACAGCGGATATGAATATACAAAAACGCAAACACTTATCGGATACCCGTCGCTGGGTGGTGAAAATAGGCAGTGCCTTATTAACCAACGAAGGTAGTGGCCTTGATTATCAGTCGATAGCACTATGGGTTAAACAAATGGCTGCGCTTATTCTTCCGGATGATGATGACTGTCAGGCAATTGAAATTGTGCTGGTTTCTTCTGGTGCGGTAGCAGAAGGTATGAAGCGTATGGGCTGGAATGCACGGCCCGATTCTGTTTATAAACTGCAGGCAGCAGCGGCTGTGGGACAAATGGGGCTGGTACAGGCCTATGAGTCGCAGTTTAAAAAACATGATTTACTGACTGCACAAATATTATTAACTCATGACGACCTATCAAATCGCACCCGTTATCTGAATGCCCGTTCGGTATTATTGAAATTAATTAGCCTGGGTATTGTGCCGGTGGTCAATGAAAATGATACGGTCGTGACGGATGAAATTCGTTTTGGTGACAATGACACACTGGCGGCTTTGGTGGCGAATCTGATTGATGCAGATTTACTGGTGATCCTCACCGATCAACAAGGTATGTTTGATAGTGATCCCAGGCAGAATCCCCAGGCACAACTACTCACTGAAGTTGATGCACTGGATAGCAGGCTGGATGCTATGGCCGGAGACAGCAAAGGGATTCTGGGGCGTGGTGGTATGGCCACCAAGCTGAGGGCCGCACGTCTGGCTGCGCGTTCCGGGGCCGCTACTATCATTGCTTCCGGACATGAACAGAGTGTCCTGAGTCGTATTTATCAGGCCGAGTCAATAGGCACTTTACTGATGGCTAATCATGCGCCATTACTGGCTAGAAAACAGTGGCTCGCCGGTCATCTACAGATGAAGGGTGAGCTTATACTGGATAAAGGTGCTGCTAAAGTCTTAAAAAGTAAAGGTTCAAGTCTGCTGGCTGTTGGTGTTAAACAGGTCATTGGCCGCTTTTCCCGTGGAGATATGGTCGCCTGTGTTGATGAAGACGGATGTGAAATAGCCCGGGGACTGGTGAATTATAATAGTGATGAAGCCCAGCGGATAAAAGGTTATGCAACCAGCAGTATTGCTGATATTCTAGGTTATATTGATGAGCCGGAATTAATTCACAGAGATAATCTGGTGGTACTCAATTAATTATTGCTTGCTTGCTATTGTTTATTATCAGTACGGGCATAAATTATGAAAAGAATGAAACAACAACACTTGATCTTTGCTAAAAAATAGTTGATAATCTCCTGCTTTCAAAATTAGCCGTATAGATAGATACAAATTTAAAATTTTAGGAGTTGTCCAGTGGCAAATTCACCACAAGCTAAAAAACGTGCTCGTCAGGCGATAAAACGCCGTACCAGAAATGTTGCTAAACGTTCAGAATTTCGTACCGTGCTAAAAAATACCGTATATGCTATTGAAGCAGGAGATAAAGAATCAGCGGCTAAGGCCTATAAAATTGCCACACCCGTGATTGACAGCATGGTGAGTAAGGGACTTATTCATAAAAATAAGGCTGCCCGACATAAGAGTCGTCTGAATACCCGCATCAAAGCGCTGAGCTGACATTTTTGTTCTCATTCTTAATCTTTTAAGATAAGAGAAAAAATTGTGCTAAAAGAAATGACTCGCTTGCAGATAGATGAGTATCATCTTAAACGCTAATGAATTGATACAAAAAAGCCGGACTTTATGAGTCCGGCTTTTTTGTTTGACCAACAATTACTATAAATCCAATGGCCTGAAAGTGTTTAAATCTACCCTTATTGTCAGTGCAATGACCTTCCTTTCCCGAGTACTGGGGTTTATTCGGGATGTGGTTTTTGCCCGTGAATTTGCGGCTTCTGCGGGTATGGATGCTTTTTTAATAGCCTTTAAAATACCCAACTTTATGCGCCGTCTGTTTGCTGAAGGGGCCTTTAATCAGGCCTTTGTGCCGACTCTGGGTGAGTATAAAGAAAGCAAAGACAAAGAGCAGGTCAAAGAGCTGATTCAGCATGTATTTGGTACTCTTGGCGGTATTTTATTTGTCATCACTCTGGTGGGAGTAGTGGCTGCTCCGATTGTTATTATGCTTTTTGCCCCGGGATATCTGGAGCAACAGCATCAATCGCAATATGATTTAACGGTTAATTTATTACGTATCACTTTTCCCTATATTTTATTTATTTCTCTGGTGGCTTTTGCCGGTGGTATTTTAAATACTTATGAACAATTTTCGATACCAGCCTTTACCCCAGTCTTGCTTAATGTGGTGTTAATATCAGCGACTTACTGGCTGGTGCCAATGATGGCAGAACCAGTGACAGGGCTGGCGATTGGTGTTTTTCTTGCGGGGCTGGTACAGCTATTATTTCAACTACCTTTTATCTGGCGTCTGGGTTTTTTAAGCCGACCACGTTGGAATCTACAGCATGCGGGAGTTAAGAAAATTCTAAAACTCATGTTGCCGGCTATTTTTGGTGCTTCTGTTGCGCAGATAAATTTGCTGTTGGATACTATTATTGCCTCATTACTGGTCACTGGCAGCATTTCCTGGTTATATTATTCTGATCGGCTAATGGAATTTCCCCTGGGTATTTTAGGTGTGGCACTGGCGACAGTGATTCTTCCGAGCTTATCAAGACAACATGTAAGTGCTTCAACAGAGGCATTTTCGACGACCTTAGATAAGGCTATTCGCTGGGTAATTTATCTTGGTGTGCCTTCTGCTGTGGGCTTATTTATGCTGGCAGCACCCATTATTGCCACCCTCTTTGCCAGTGATAAATTTATTCGTAGTGATGTTGAAATGTCGGCTATGAGTCTAATGGCCTATAGTTTTGGTCTGTTGGGCTTTATTCTGGTTAAGGTATTATTGCCGGGTTTTTATTCTCGTCAGGATACCCGAACTCCCGTTAAAATTGGTATTACGGCACTTATCATCAATATGTTTTTTAATATTGCCATTGTGTTGCCCTGGTTTTTACTGGGCTACCCGGGTGCACATGCCGGTCTGGCAATTGCCACATCCATATCAGCCTTCACCAATGCTTTTTTACTCTATCGTCAACTTTATCGACAGGGCGTTTATCATCCGGCCAAAGGCTGGCCCAGAGTGTGGCTGCAGGTATTACTGGCAAGTGTTGCGATGATCATTGTTTTATGGTTGTTCAATGCTGATTTGTCACAATGGCTTGACTGGTCAGGCAGTGAGCGGATTATGCAATTACTCAGCCGTATTCTATGCGCTATTTTTGTTTATTTAAGCTGCTTATTTTTACTGGGCGTAAGAAAACAAAGTTTTTTCCCAGTGAAATAAAAACAGTCCTACTTTATCGCTAAATATTGTTGTAAACTTAGCTGTTTAGGTAAATTCAATCGTATGAGATAAACAATGGAAATTATTCGTGGTCTGCACAATCTGCAGCAGCAAGTATCCGGCTGTGTTGCGACTATCGGTAATTTTGATGGTGTGCATGCCGGTCACCAGCATATCCTGACACAATTGCATGCCCGGGCGCGAGCGATGAATCTGCCGTCAATGGTAATCACCTTTGAGCCGCAGCCACAAGAATTTTTTTCAGCAAAAAGTGCGCCTGCACGTTTAACTCGCTTTAGAGATAAGGCTGAAGTGATTGCCGATTGCGCCATTGATAAGTTACTGGTGATTCACTTTAATGAATCTTTTTCTCAGCTAAGTGCTGACTATTTCGTACAGCATATCCTGGTGGCCAAACTGGCTGTTCAATATTTGCAGGTAGGCGATGACTTTCAATTTGGCAAAGGCCGTAGTGGTAATTTTATCACTTTGCTTGAAAGTGGCAAAAAATTTGCCTTTGTCGTTGAAAATACTCCGACTTTTGCTCTCGCTAATGAACGTGTGAGCAGCACCCGTATCCGACAGGCGCTGGAAACAGGCGATATGGAATTGACCCGACAACTATTAAAACGTCCTTACTGGATGTCCGGGCATGTACAACATGGGGCAAAACGGGGCAGAACCATTGGTTTTCCCACAGCTAATGTACCCTTGCATCGAGATACTCCAGCGGTATCAGGGGTATTTGCTGTCAGATTGTGGGGCAAGGATTTAGGGCTGTGCAAAAACATTATTAATAGCGATGCTAAGTCCCCTCAGCAGGGGCTAAATGGTATTGCTAATATTGGTTTTCGACCCACTGTGGATGGGCAAAAAGGCTTATTGGAAGTTCACTTATTTGACTTTAAGGGTGATCTGTATGGCAAGCTGGTACATGTCGATTTTTTACATAAAATACGTGATGAAATAAAATTTGCATCTTTTGAGCGATTAAAAGAACAGATATTAAACGATGTCGTAGAGGCAAAGGCTTATTTTAGTCAATAAGCGACCTTGTATTCTTAGAACAAAGCATTGAAATAAATAATAGAAGTGAAGTGAGAACATTGTGAGCAAGCAAAATATCTATAAAGATACTCTGAATTTACCCAAAACAAAATTCCCTATGAAGGCGAATCTGGCTCAACGTGAACCGGGAATGTTAGCTCAGTGGGAAAGCAATGATAGTTATAAAAAATTGCGTGAACACGCAGCAGGACGACCAAAATTTATTCTGCATGATGGTCCTCCTTACGCCAATGGTGATATTCATATCGGCCATGCAGTGAATAAAATTCTCAAAGATATTATTGTCAAATCACAGACTTTGGGTGGCTATGATGCCCCTTACATTCCCGGTTGGGATTGCCATGGTTTGCCCATTGAACTGAATGTAGAGAAAAAACTGGGTAAGCCGGGTGTTAAAGTGGATGCTAAAACCTTTCGCAATGGTTGTCGTGACTATGCTGCTAAGCAGGTGGCCGGTCAGAAAGAAGATTTTAAACGTCTGGGCGTGATGGCCGACTGGGATAATCCTTATCTGACTATGGACTTTAATTTTGAAGCCAATATTATTCGTACTCTGGGCAAAATTATTGCTAAAGGACATCTGCATAAGGGCTCTAAACCAGTACACTGGTGTACTGATTGTGGTTCGGCACTGGCAGAAGCAGAAGTGGAGTATGAAGATAAAAACTCACCGGCTATTGATGTACGTTTTAAGGTATTGGATAAAAATGCTGTATTGGCTGCCTTTGCTGCTGATGACAGCAGTGAGCAGGTTATTAATGCTGTCATCTGGACCACAACGCCCTGGACTTTACCGGCTAATCAGGCGGTAGCACTGCATGCAGATTTTGACTATGTACTGGTCAAAACTGAGCATGAAATGCTGATCCTGGCCGAAGACCTGTATGAGAGTGCCCTGCAGCGTTATGGCATTGAACAATTTGAAGTCATGGGGCGCTGTAAGGGAGCTCAGTTGGAATTACAAAAACTGCAACATCCGTTTTATCAGCGACAGGTACCGGTTATTTTAGCTGAGCATGTGACTGCTGATTCCGGAACGGGTGCAGTACATACGGCGCCCGGGCATGGTCAGGACGATTATATTGTCGGCTTAAAATATAACCTGGAAGTCGATAACCCGGTAGGTGCTAATGGCTGTTTTGTCAGTGATACCCCTTTATTTGCCGGGCAGCATGTTTTTAAGGCTAACCCGTTGGTGCTGGAAGTACTGGAACAGCACCATGCCTTGCTGCATCAGGAAAACTTATTACATAGTTATCCCCATTGCTGGCGTCATAAAACGCCTATTATCTTTCGTGCCACACCTCAGTGGTTTATCAGTATGGATCAAAGTGGTTTACGCCAGCTGGCCGGTGAAGCTGCAGGTAAGACGGTCTGGCTGCCAGACTGGGGTAAGGCACGTATTGAGGGGATGCTGGAAAATCGTCCTGACTGGTGTATTTCCCGCCAGCGAACCTGGGGCGTGCCTATTGCTGTTTTTGTCCATAATGAAACGCAGCAATTACATCCGGATACTGCTGAATTAATTGAACAAGTGGCTTTGCGGGTAGCGCAAAAAGGTATAGATGACTGGTTTGAATTAGAACCTGATGAGTTAATCGGTGACGATGCACAGCATTATACCAAGGTGGTGGATACACTGGATGTCTGGTTTGACTCTGGAGTAACCCATGCTTGTGTGATCAATGAAAGGCAGGAACTGGAGTTTCCAGCCGATCTTTACCTTGAAGGTTCGGATCAGCATCGCGGCTGGTTTCAGTCGTCGCTATTAACCTCTGTTGCGGTTAATGATGTGGCACCCTATAAAGAGGTGTTGACCCATGGTTTTGTAGTGGATGCTCAGGGCAAAAAAATGTCCAAATCAAAGGGTAATGTGGTTGCTCCGCAAAAAATCATGAAAACACTGGGCGCTGATATTCTCCGGCTCTGGGTGTCATCAACTGACTATACTGGAGAAATCAGTGTTTCAGATGAAATTTTAAAACGTACAGCTGATACTTATCGACGTATACGTAATACGGCGCGTTTTATGCTGGCTAATATGGATGGCTTTGATCCTGCACAAAATAGTATTGCCGTTGAGCAAATGTTGCCCCTGGATCGCTGGATCACGGTGAAAGCTGAATATTTACAGCAGGAAATTATTGCTGCTTATGAACAATATGATTTTCATTTGGTCTATCAGCAAGTGCATAATTTCTGCGCTATGGATCTGGGTGCATTCTATCTGGATGTGATTAAAGATCGTCAATATACCACTCAGGCGGATAGCCTTGCCCGACGTTCAGCACAAACGGCATTGCATCATATTATTGAAGCGATGACACGTTGGATTGCACCTATATTAACTTTTACCGCAGAAGAACTCTGGGCTTTTGTTCCAGGTGAGCATAGTGAATCCATATTTTTTGAAACCTGGTATCAATTTCCGGCTGAAGTGCAGGATGAAATGGATGATGATTACTGGCAGCAGGTGTTAAAAGTACGGGTAGCCTGTAGCCGGGAAATGGAAAAATTGCGAGTTGATAAAATTATTGGCTCATCCTTAGACGCAGAAATTGATCTCTATTGCGATACAGCAATATTTGCTCTGCTTAGTAAGCTCGAAGATGAACTACGTTTTGTCTTAATTACTTCCTCTGTACGTTTGCATGATTTTGCTGATAAGCCGGATGGTGTAGTTGAAATTGATGATTTAGATGGAATTGCTTTGAGTGTAAAGGCATCTGCACATACTAAGTGTGTACGTTGCTGGCATCACCGTGAAGATGTAGGTGAACATACTGAACATCCTCAATTATGTGGACGCTGTGTGGAAAATGTCAGTGGTGCAGGTGAAGTGCGCCACTATGCTTAAATATTTATGGCTCAGTGCGCTGGTGGTGGTGCTGGATTTAGCTAGCAAGCATTTGATCAGCCGCTCATTTGAACTCTATGAAAGGCTGGAGGTCATACCTGGCTGGTTTAATTTGACTCTGGCTCATAATAGCGGTGCAGCCTTTAGCTTTCTGGCCAATGAGTCTGGCTGGCAGCGCTGGTTTTTTACTCTGATTGCCTTGTTGGTAAGCGCTATTATATTTTTATGGATTAAGCGTTTACAGAGCCATGAACGTTGGACTGCTATTGCTCTGGCTCTGGTGTTAGGGGGTGCCTTAGGCAATTTGTGGGATCGTCTAAGCCTTGGCTATGTAGTCGATTTTATTGATATTTATTATCAGTCTGCGGGCAAAATAATGCACTGGCCGGCATTTAATATCGCCGATAGTGCGATTAGTGTCGGTGCATTGATTTTGATTATCGAAGCCTTGTGGCACAAAGATAGTACAGAAAACAACAATACATTAGAGCAAAAGGATTAAGCCATTGACTGAGACAGCAAAAAAAGTCACGCAGAATAGTGAAATAACAATTCATTTTAGTCTGAGTCTTGCCGATAGCACTGTGGTTGATGGCACTCAGGATGGCCAGCCAATGTCTTTTACTATGAGTGATGGTACTATGATAGCGGCCTTTGAAAATGTGATTTTGGGTTTATCTGTGGGTGATAAGCAACAGGTCAGTCTGGATCCACGCGATACTTTCGGTTTCCCCGATGAAGACAATAAACATTGGCTGCAGAAAACAGATTTTGATGCAGAAATGACTCTGGAAGAAGGCTTAATGATTGAGTTCAGTACTCCAGCGGGTGAACGATTGCCGGGTATGGTAGTGGAAATGAATGATGATAAGGTGCTGGTAGATTTTAATCATCCACTGGCTGGACATGAGCTGATTTTTGCTGTGCAAGTCGTGGATATTCTTTCCTGACGTAGCAGACTATGAGCTGCCATCAATACGCTGTTTTTTTCCTTCTTTTCACCCTCTCCCTTGCAGAGAGAGGGTTGGGGTGAGGGTCGATTTCGCTGAATGCTTTCTTTCTGCTTTGGTTATTTTGCTAACTTAGAAATACTTTATTAACTTCTGTTTTTTCACTTCAGCGCGGTTATCGCTTATTCACTCCTGCATCTTCTATTTATTTAGTGAGAAATATCCATGATAAACAAAAAACATACTATCGAACTTAAGCTGGCCAATCCCAGAGGCTTTTGTGCGGGTGTTGACCGGGCTATTGAGATTGTTGACCGGGCCCTGACTTTATTTGGTGCGCCTATCTATGTACGTCATGAAGTAGTACATAATCGTGCTGTAGTTAACTCGCTGAAGGAACGTGGGGCTGTTTTTGTTGAAGAACTCAGTGATGTGCCGGATAAAAGTATTATTATTTTCAGTGCTCACGGCGTATCCAGAGCAGTTAAAGAAGAAGCGGATAAACGAGATGTTAAGGTTTTTGATGCCACCTGCCCATTAGTCACTAAAGTTCATCTTGAAGTCATGCGCTTTAGTAAAAAGGGCATTGAGTGTGTTTTGATTGGCCATGCTGGTCATCCTGAAGTTGAAGGCACTATGGGGCAATATGACTATCAATACGGTGGTAATATTTATCTGGTAGAAAAAGCAGAAGATGTACAGCAATTAGATGTTAATAATCCTGATGAACTGGCCTACGTCAGTCAAACAACTTTGTCCATGGATGATACTGCTGCTGTGATTGACGCTCTGCAGCAAAAGTTCCCCAATATTAACGGGCCAAAAAAAAATGATATCTGCTATGCCACGCAAAGCCGTCAGGATGCGGTAAAAAACATCTCCCGAAATGCAGATCTGGTCCTGGTAGTGGGTTCGCCCAATAGCTCAAATTCAAATCGCCTTAGAGAAGTAGCGCAAAAACAGGGAGTGACAGCCTATCTTATTGATAATGCAAGTGAAATACAATTGCAATGGTTGCAGGGTTGTCAGTTGATTGCTATTACTGCCGGAGCCTCAGCACCGGAGTATCTGGTTGCCGAAGTGATTGAATGTTTGGCCAGACATGGAGTACAAAGCAATCATATTGAATGGGGTGAAAAAGAAGATGTGGTCTTTTCTTTACCTAAAGAATTACAGACAATATGAGAACCAGATAACAAATTTATAGTCGTAACGGCTATTTATCCTTAAAAAATAACCGATTATCGTCTGCAGGATGTAAAAAAAACTCAATCGCGTTATAACTAATATGCAAAAAATAAATAAGACATGAAAATTCTGCAATTAATATTTTTTTCAGAAAATGAATGTGCCGGGAGCCGGGAAAAGCTAATGAATAAACAACATGGATTTACACTCGTTGAATTAATGATTACTCTGGTGATTGCTGCCATTATGGTTTCTATCGCTATACCCAGTTTTAATGGCATGATAAACCGTAATCAGACCATGAGTACAGCAAATGATTTATTAGCCGATATACAGTTAGCTCGCAGTGAAGCCATTAAGCAGGATAAATTAATTACCCTATGTCCTTCAAGTGATGCTTCTACTTGTTCAGGTAGCTGGACTGATGGCTGGATAGTCTATCGTCCTGAGGATAATGTGGTGCTGGCAGTGCGCACAAAAACTTCAAATAATATTGTGGTAACCGGCGCGGGTGCCATCGCGGCAGGTGTTTCTTATTATGGTACTGGCAGAGGCGATAAAAATGGCAGTTTTAGTGTCAAACAGGGAGATATTGAGTATAACGTTGATATTAATCTCTCCGGACGCCCCAGAGTAATACCACCATCCCATTAAAGGAGCCTCAATAGCATGAAGAACAACTGTCTACAAATGAATAAGAAACAACAGGGTATGTCCTTGTTGGAAGTATTGATTGCGGCACTTATTTTGGGTGTGGCCCTGGTCAGCATTGCGGTAATGCAAATGAATGCCTTAAAAATCAGTAGTAATTCGAATTTTCGCACCGCAGCAGCGGATATTGCCACGGCTTTGGCCGGGCGTATGCGGGTTAATGCCCCGGGTGTGATTGGCGCTGATATTGGTTCGGATAAAAATCTGCGAGATGCCACGGATAATGGCTATCTGGTGAACTGGAAATCAACTGACGGTTGTGGTGCTTTACCCACACAATGTGCCACAGATAGTTCTTCAACAGCCGGTGGTTCGGCGGTAGAAGGTGGCTGTACTCCGGCAGAGGTAGCGGCCTGGGATTTGTATGAGGCATCCTGTGCGCCGGACATGGGTTTAAATGATCTGATTCCTGAAGCAGAATTGCAAGTGACCTGCAATTATGTCACTACTAAACAGCTCTTTGTCGATGATTGCAATATTCGCATTAGTTGGTCAGGTTCAGCCAATATTGATAAAACCGGTGCTAAAATTGGTGACGGTAAAGAAACCTTAATTTTTAATGTATTGCCAGGTGCGCAAAAGATTGATAAAGATCCAGTGATTAAATTGTAATAGTGGCAAATAATGATTCAGCTATACGATTTTGCCGGGCAAAAACAGGAGATAATAATGGTTAATAGCTTATGTGGCCAACGCGGTATGTCACTGGTGAGTTTAATGGTAGCATCCTTAATCGGCTTGTTTATTATTGGTGCAGCGTTGCAGATGTACAGCAATAGTCAACAGACATTTAAGGCTCGGCAGGCGATTTCGGCAGCAGCAGAAAACAGCCGTTTTGCCATTGCCGATATGCGTCGTATGATTGTGATGGCTGGGCGCGGTATGGAAGGTAGTGGTGCCAATGATAAAAATATCCATACTACTTTTACTACTCGGGCAGGTTCTGTCTTGAATCTTACTGATGGTGGCACTACAGGGTCAGATGCCATACATTTTAGAATGGCACAAGGGCAGGACTGCCTGGGCAGTAAAATAAGTAGGAAGAAGAACAGCAAAGGTATTTGGGTAGGTACAGTGACTCGAATCCGTTTTTTTGTGCAACCTAATGCCGATGGGATTGGTGAATTAATGTGCCAGGTGAATGATGATCCGGCGCAGCCTCTTGTCTCAGGTATAGAGCTATTAAAGTTTCTCTATGGGGTCGATACTACCGATGATAACTCAGCCAATGAATATTTAACCGCGGCTGAAATTAATGCCAAACTGGGAGCCAATCCGAGTATCTGGGAAGAAATTGTTTCCGTACGGGTGGGTGTGGTGGCCAGTTCTGCTGAATTCATTATTCCCGGTGGCCGTAGAATTATTGGTACAGCACCCAATATTAGTGTGCTTCAGGGAGTATACACGCCACCGGATAATGCCCGCTCTTATCGCAGCAGTACCGGTACTGTGGCATTGCGTAACCTGAAACTTCAATAGGAGAAGAAAATGAGTGTCTATCAGGCAAGCAGACAAAAAGGCGTTGCGCTCTTTATTGTGCTAATACTTCTAGTCGTTTTAACTACTTTGAGTTTATCGGCAATGCGTAATGCCACCACTGAAACCAAGGTGTCAGCCAACTATCAGCATAAGCAAATTACTTTTCAGACCGCAGAAAACATGCAGGAAACACTATTGGCATTAAATATGGCTGAAGTACCCAGACCCGCTCAAAGCAAGGATGCCAAACGAGATGATGTGGTTAAAATAGAAGATAAAGCTATTGGTAATTTAAAGGCAAGGGGACATCTTGATTTAACCTATATAGGCAAGGGTACCAATATTCTGGTCGGCGGTAATGAGCCCAAAAATGGTAATTTATACCGCTCTGATGCTTTTGGTGAGATGGGTGGTACCAGCACCAGTAGTGCCAGAACACATACAAGAGCCGTCGTGCTTTTCCCAACAGTTAAAGATGATGGTTAATCTATCAGCCATTTCATATGAACACAAAGGAGATCAATAATGAAGATCTTGAACATGCATAACAAAAAAATTATTAATTTAACTGTGACCGGGGCAATTTTTTCTTTATTGATGCTTGCCCCTACGGTACAGGCCGATGATGTTGAAGTGTATCTGAAGCCTCCGCCAGATCCTTTGCCGCCCAATATTTTATTTATTCTGGATGAGTCCGGCAGTATGAAATGGGAATTTGGCTCTACTGGTAAAAAGCGGGTTGATGTACTTAAGGCAGCCATGCATGCAGTGATTTATGATCCTAAGCTGAGTAATGTCAATGCAGCCATTATGGGCTATCGTAGTAATGCTGCTCATGTGCGGGTGATACATGACTTTGTTACTATGGATACATCCGCTCATCGCGATTCATTACAATCGGGTATTGATGGTTTGATCACCAGTGGTGGTACACCCTCGGTTGATGCCCTGATACGTGGTGTGCAATGGATGGATTCCGGCTGGTCAGGCAAGGATTCACCGCTGGATGAAACCGATTATTGTGCCGCCAACTCCATTGTATTCTTAACGGATGGTTCTCCAAATACTAATGGACATACCTCGTATAATGGCGTCACTTGTGATGATAATAGCTTTGCTTATGGCCCTAATTCTAAACGATACAACGGTGGACTCTGTGCCCAGGAAATCACCGACTATGCTGAAAATACTGATTTCCGTACTACCTGGGCGGGTGAGCAAAATGTAGTGACACATACTGTTAGTATGTTGCCTGCCAGTTATACCAAGGAACAAAATTTCTTACGATCGGTCGCTCGTGAAGGTCATGGTTTTACCTGGGACTGTAATGGTTTGACTCCGGAACAAAAAACCTTATGTCTGGATGATGCCTCTACTGGATTCTATCAGTCAAGTGATGCTGCGTCTCTGGCAGATGCCTTAAAATCCATTGTAGAAAGTACGCTAACCTCGGTTAAATATAGTTTTAACACGCCGGTAATTCCAGTCAATCCCAGTGATGCGGCGTCTAGTGGTGACTGGGTCTATATTCCCATGCTGGTGCCGGATGTAAAAGCAGCCTGGAAGGGCAATCTGAAAAAATACAAACTGGGTCGAACTGCCAGTGGTGCTGTCAATATTCTGGATGCTAATGGTGCTTCAGCATTAAATAAAACCGTAGGCTCAGCAGATTATAACCAGTTTTTACCGGGTGCACAGAGCTATTGGGATGTGGATACTAAAAAAGATGGTAATGACCCTCTGCTAGGTGGTGTGGTCGAAAAAATAGCACAGTTTCAACAAATAGCGGATATTAAAGCTGGTGGCACTAAAAAGTTTCAGGAGATGCTAGACAAAGGTCTGATCCGGAAATTGTATACTTATCTGCCGGGGGTGAGCAGTAGTACTGATCTTACCGACCCGGGCAATAGTATTATCCCCAGCGATAAGTCCAAGGTGAGATGTAGTGAAAACACCAATATTATACCTACTATGCTCGATGTCGGTACGACTAAAACCTGTCACCGCATTATGAAGTGGCTGGTCACTGGTAGTCATAAGACCGGTGTGGATGCAGATGGTAATGATATTATTGACTATAAAATGGGCGCACCTATTCATACTAAGCCTGTAGTGATTAACTATGGCGGCCATGATATTGTTTTTCTACCGGCCTCTGATGGTATTTTACATGCCTTTGATGGCAATACCGGTGATGAACTCTGGGGTTATATGCCTGAGGAGATGTTATTTGAAGCGAAAAACATTAAAACCCCCGCCGAGCGTTTACCTATTTATGGTTTAGACGGTGAAATTACCGTCGTGCATAATGATATTAATGAAAACTATACAGTGGATGCCGGTGAGAAAGTCATGCTGGTCTTTGGTCAGCGTCGTGGCGGTAAAAATTATTATGCCATTGATGTGACAAACTATAGCAAGCCTAAGTTTGTCTATCAGATTAAGGGGGGGGCGGGTGATTTTGCCAAATTGGCACAAACCTGGTCACAAGCAGTATTTACTACCCTGGACTGGGGTACCGGTCGTGATGTGTTAATTTTTGGCGGCGGCTATGATGTCGATCAGGATGCAGCAGGCAGTACGCGAGTCTCTGATGATGAAGGTAATGTGATCTATGTCGTGGATGCCTGGACCGGAAACAGGCTCAAGGAAATTCATGTCGCTGGAATGGATAATAGTATCCCTGCACGTATCAGTGTTATGGATTTAGATTCCGATGGTATGACTGATCGTATTTATGCGGCAGACGTGGGTGGTCGTATTATTCGTGCTGATATTAAGGATACTACAGGATCCTGGACGGCGGGTGTCATTGCTGATGTCGGTGGCAGTCCGAATATCAAGTTCTTTAATCAGCCTACTATTGCCTTTGAATCCGGTGGTGGTGGCTTCCTGGCAATTAATGTGGGTACCGGCAATCGCTCCAAGCCATTGGAAGCCACTAAAGATACTTTCTATATGATTAAGGATCGCCATGTCTGGGATGTACCGAGCAGCTATCCTAAGGTCACCAAGGGCGATTTATTTGATATTCCCAATTCTGATGACGTGACCAGTTATGTACCGACTTCATTACAGAAAAAAGCACTTAAAGCCAAAGAAGGCTGGAAATTTGATTTGCCTACAGGTGTTAAAGTCTTTTCCAGAGCGAGAGTCTTAGACTATGTGGTGGTATTTACCACCTATTCTGAAACCGATAGTGCACCTGAGATTTGTAAGGCAACATCGTCTAATGGACACTCAGAGCTTTATGCGCTGAATATGCTTACCGGAGGTGGTGTGTTTGAAGATAGCTCGGGTGTAAGACTTAATTATGTAGAACTCAGTATTGCCATGATTCCTCCATCTCCTGTATTGGTAGGAGATGCCGGTGAACCGGCTGACCCAGCGGTTCCGGGCAGTGGCAGACCAGCCAGTAATGATATTCTGGTGGGTCTGGAATCTGCTGTAAGCTTCCCTCCCAGAATTTATCAGCTGAATTGGGAAGAAGTGATGGAGTCAGCACCTACAAAGTGACCGATGTGTACTTAAGTAGTACAGGTAATTTCAACGCTTTATAGCACTGAAGTTACCTGCCATTTAATTTAGGGCTGTTAAACTATGTTGATAGATAAAAAATTAATGTATAAAAAAAATTCTGGCTTTACCTTAATTGAGCTGATGATTGTGGTCGCTATTATTGGCATTTTAGCGGCTGTAGCCTATCCAAGTTATAGCGATTCGATCCGTAAGGGGCGCCGTTCGGATGCGCAGGATGCTCTTACTGCTGCCATGCAGAAGCAGGAGGTTTTTTATGCCAATAATGCAAAATATGCTTTAACTGCAGCAGAAATGACCACTGCTGGTATTCAGACGACTTCGGTTGAAGGCTATTATACTCTATCAGTAACTGCAGGTTGTGCGGTACCTTGTGTGAGTATGCAGGCGGTGCCGACGTCTAGAAATGGTCAGAATAGTGACCATGTGAGTAAATTTGAATTGTTTTCTACG
>Ga0256844_10000078_pt1 | contig 38192 bp, 65 predicted proteins | sample MusselsmetaG_FD_189100 | JGI IMG/M metagenome (GOLD analysis project Ga0256844, IMG submission 189100) | Mussel associated microbial communities from hydrothermal vent at the East Pacific Rise, Pacific Ocean - Mussels | ecosystem: Host-associated > Mollusca > Shell > Unclassified ... | reverse complement strand
AAAAGAGGGTGCAAAGTGGAAATTAAAAAGCAAATAGATAAGTTTATCAAAGAGTTTTGTATTAAACATGGTGTTCGATATGATGAAGATATAACTTGGGTCGCTAATCGTTACGCTGGTATCTTGGATATTCATGGAGTTTATTATTTATCTTTAGAGGATATTATACTGGATATGGAAAAAGAGCAACCAAAATGGAACATATTCAACTGGCAAAACGCAGTAATAGACAAACGAATGAGAGACGATAATTTTAAAAATCAAAGCTATACAACTTGGATAATGAACGGTAATAAACTTTTAGAGGTGTAACGGTGCAAAGTTGGAGTTTAAAACAAAAGCAATCATTACCTTTAGAAGCTAAAGTAATATTGTCTAAGAAAAGAATTAAAGAATGGTATGAAGCCTTTGACGGGAATGTATATGTATCTTTTAGTGGTGGAAAAGATAGTACAGTATTATTACATTTAGTTAGATCAATATATCCAGAAGTTCAAGCCGTTTTTATGGATACTGGTTTAGAGTTTCCAGAAATTAGAAGTTTTGTTAAAACTATTGATAATGTAGTTTGGTTAAAACCAAAAATTCCATTTACAAAAGTTATAGAAAAATATGGTTATCCAGTTCTTAGTAAAAAGGTAGCAATGGCAATAAGCAGATATAGAAATACAAAGTCAGAGTTTCAAAAAGAATTACGAATGTTTGGAGGTCAAAATCCAACAAGCAAAAAATACCAAGCACCAACAATTCCAAAAAAATTTCATACTCTAACAAAAGAGAATAAGTTTAAAATATCTGAAAGGTGTTGTGATTATCTAAAGAAAAATCCTATAAAAGTATTTGAAAAAGAGACTAAAAAAGTACCATTTATTGGGACGATGACAATTGAAAGCGTAATGAGAAAAGAACAATATATTAAATATGGATGTAACTCTTTTGAACTACAACATCCGCAATCAAAACCTTTATCGATATGGCTAGAAAAAGATATATGGCAATATTTAAAACTAAATAAAATACCTTATTCAAAGATTTATGACATGGGATATGATAGAACAGGATGTGTGTTTTGTATGTTTGGAGTGCATTTAGAAAAGTCAGATTTATTTGAGAAAAACAGGTTTGAGAAGATGAAACTAACTCATCCTAAATTATATGATTACTGCATAAACAATTTAGGACTTGGGAAAGTATTAACTACAATCGGAGTAAATTACTAAAGAGGTTTAAAATGATGAGACATACAGAAGATACAAGTCCCCATCTTTGTCAAAAAAAGGGGTGCAGTAATAAATACTACTCATCTGGTTGGTGTAGAAAACATTATAATCTTATAATACGCAAAGATGAGATTCTAAAAGAAGAAAAGGTAAAAGAAAGACTAGCTAAAAGAAGATTGAGAAGAAGAGAAAGAAGAGTAAAAAAAATATTAAATGGGATTAAGTTATTTTATAAATTAACAAGGGTATCATATGAGTAAGTTTGGTACAGAAATAAACACAGATATAAGATGTCCTAATTGTAAGAGTTATGAACATTCTACGGAATATATAAGACATTGGGAAGGTCATTTAATACCAATTCATTATATTTGTAGTTATTGTCATAACTTCTATCTTGAATCGGAAAGTTTAACTACTGTATTAGTAAAAGAACTATTCTATAAATTAACGAGGTTAAATCATGGACAAATTATACAGAGCTAGAATTAAATTACCATTAGGCGACAATGTTAACAGACAATTTTATCAATTTTGCGGTGTTGATATTATAATTGTGAAACATGATAAAATAAAAGATAGTTATTCTATTTTAGGAGCTAAAGATAATAAAAGTTTTCTAGGAGTTAAAGAAGAAGAAGTAGAAATAATAAGAGAAATAAAGGTATTAGATGATAAAGAGTTATTCCAAGAGTTTAAAACTAAATTAGACTATGTCTATCATACAGATATAGAAGCAGAAGAACAAAGAGCTATACAAAGGTTTGGAATGCTATCAGCTATTTATGTACGAAGTTTAACAATGGAAAAGAAAAATAAATATAGAGATATGTATAATAGTTTTTTAGAATGGTACAAAGAAAGATAAGGCTAAAAGCAAAAATAATAAATCTTTTTAATCTTTTTTCTTGACAATACGGGCGTTTATTCGTATATTACTATTGTTAATGAGAAACTAAATAAAATTAAAAAGGTGGTTAAAATGTCTAATGAAAACAGAAAAAAAGTAACTGAAATATTAACAAGAACAACAGAATCTAACATGAAAGAATATAAATGTACAAAAAAAGAAGCTAGTAAAATGGCAATAGAAAGACTTATAAAAGAATCTCCAATAGTTGCGGGATTATATTTCTTAACTTAAAACTAACCGCCCCGAAAGGGGCATATTTAAAGGATATAAAAATGAAGCTAAAAGAGTTAATTAAAAAGTTAAATCCTAGAATCTCCGTTGTTGCAATAGGTGAGTATATAGGAATGTCAAGAAGCCGTTTAAACTTATATGTCAATGAGGGCATAGAGGTTCAGAATATGAAAGCAGTACACTATTTAAAGTTGTGTGATCTGTTAAAAGTTGATTATCATTATTTTATGGAGGGCGAAAAGTGACAGATATAATATTGATTGTATTATTATTTATTATCGGTATTCTTAATATTTACAATTTCTTTAGAATTAAAAAGAAAATTAGACAAGAGGATTCTTTTATAAGTGATATATATAATCCTCAAGTATTTACAAAAATGATGAATAAAAAAAGGGAACAATATTATGATAGAAATATTTAAAAAGTTTATTAAGTTAGGATTATGCACAAATTACTGGCTATGGTTTCATCTATTATCTGGAGCATTAGGAACTAAATTATTTTTACATTACTTCACAAATGAGCAAGCTATAATTATTGTGATGATAATCACTATTCTATGGGAGTTATTAGAATATATGATTGACAGTTTCAAGAAATACGCAAGTCATGAGAAATGGTTATATGATAGTGCAGGGGATATATTAGCCGTGTGGTTAATATCAATTATAATAATTTGGATATAGAGGTTTAAAATGATAGATGTAAAAGAATTAAATAGAAGATTACCTAGAGAGTTTCTCGAGTTTGAAGAGTCTGCAAGTAATGATATTAGAGGAATGAAACTTGTAGTATTAAATTTAAAACAATATCTAAATCTTGCACAAAATAGAGTAGCTGAGGGGTTTAAGAATGTCGAAACACTCACAAAAGAAGTTGAGGATTTAAAAACTAAGTTATATTTTGAAGAGGTAGGATATGCCAATTTAAACGGGGCAAAGTTAAAAGTCTTTACTAGAAAACAAAATAACAATTTAGAAGCATTAAAAGAAACCAACAAAAAAGAAGTTGACAGCTTAAAAGCTAAGATAGAACGACAAAGAAAAAATCTAAATGGATTACAAAAAAGATATGAAGATTGTAAAAAAGAGAATACAGAAATAAAAGCAACAAAAATGGTTAAAGAATTTAGTTCTTTTTTTGCAGAAAGAGCAATAATAGCTATATTCGATAGTGAAGAGAAGCCAAAAGAAAAAGAAAACTCAGCTATAAAGGAATTAAAAAGAATAAGTGAAGAATGTAGTAGTAATACAAATTGTAGTAGTTGCTCTATTTTTGATAAGGATAGAGGAAGGTGTCTTATATATAGTACATTACCGAGTGAATGGCGTTTCTAAGCATTATTTAACTTGCATAAAACAAGATAAATGATTATATTAAAATTGTTACTAATTAACTCTCCTGAATAAAAAGGCTTACCGTAAAAAGTGAGCCTTTTTTTATTGCCTAAAAAATATCATAGAAATATCTTGCATTATGACACTAATATTCATATATTGTATTAAACAAGGCTAAATATAGAGGTATGAAGTGAATGAATGCCCTCACTGTGATAAAAAGCAGTATTATATTAAGATAAAAGATAATAAACAATTCTGCAACTTCTGCAAGAAAGAAATAAAACCACCTCCAAAAACACAATATACATCAATAAAAGATTCTGCAGGTATAGTTAGAATATGATTGTTAAGTTAAAAAATAAAGCAAGTGCAAAAGAATGTGATATAGTTATAATAAACACATACGATTCAACTAAGCAAGAACTAACAATAAACAATCCTAAAGAAGTAATAAAAGAATATATTGAAGTATTAAAAAAAGAGTTAGATAATGGCAAATAAAGTTAAATTAACAAGTAAACATATAGAAGTATTTGAAAAAGTAGTCAATTCAAATGTATTATACTGTACAGATGAAGAACTATTTTTTTTATTTGAAGATTCATTAAAAGAAAATAAGATTCCCACGATAAGCTATGCTACATATAGAGAATACAAAAACAATCCAAGTAGCTATATAGAGAAATTTCCAGAACTTACAGAAATATTTATAAAATTGTTGGCTCTTGTTAAAAAAGCTCTATTGAAAGAGAAAGCTAATTTATTTGTAAGTATGAAAGATAAAGAGGAGACTCAATGGCAAAAATACGCTTGGATATTAGAAAGAAAGTTTAAAGAATGGAATTTAAAGCAGGTTCAAGAGGTTACAAGTGTTAATAAGAATGTAGAAATTGATTACTCTAACTTATCCGATGAAGAATTAAACTCGTTAATTGACATAGAAAGCAAATTAAAGAAAAGTGATAATTAGCCTTGAAAAATGCGAAGTCTACAGTATGAAAACACTAAGATTTAAACATAACTTAGATAGTGCATTAAGAGAGCAATTTAAAAGGTCTTATTATAAGTTTTTCGTTTATTTTTGGGATACTATTATAAATGATGATTTCAAAGATAACTTTCATATTAAATACTTATGCGATGAGTTACAGGCAATAGTTGAAAAAGTAATAAGAAAAGAAGCAAAAGAATATGACTTAATAATAAATATTCCTCCGGGCTCTTCAAAATCTACAATTGCAACGGTAATGCTCAACGCTTGGGCGTGGACAGTTGACCCATCATTAAGATTTATTACTGGTAGTTACTCAAAAGATCTTGCAATGGATCACAGTACGCTTACAAGAGATGTATTAAGAAGTGATAAATATAAAAGATTATATCCAAATATAAAGCCTAAAGCCGATAGAGATAATAAATCAGATTTTGCAAATACAGATAAAGGAACTAGGACAGCGGTTGGAGTTGGTGGAGCTATTACAGGAAAACACGGTCATTTAATTATAATTGATGACCCGATAAATCCAAAGATGGCAAATAGTGAAGTAGAAAGAAAAACGGCTAATAGGTGGATGAGTGAAACATTATCTACAAGAAAAATAGATAAAGCAATCACTCCGACTATTCTAATAATGCAACGGCTGCATGAAGATGACCCAACAGGAAACCAATTAAGCAAAGATAAAAAGATTAAACTTATTTGTTTGCCCGCAGAATTAGGGAACAATGTACAACCAATAGAATTAAAAGATAAATATATAAATAATTTGCTTGACCCCGAACGAATGCCCCAAAATGTATTAAATGATCTTAAAATAGAACTAGGGACAAAAGGATATGCGGGGCAAATGCTACAGAACCCAAGTCCAGAAGATGGGGACATTTACAAATTAAGATGGTTCAAAGAATATGACGAGATACCAAATTATGAATATTGCGAACAATTTGCAGATACAGCACAGAAAACAAAAGAACACAATGATTTTTCAGTTATAGAAACTTGGGGAAAACTTGGGAACAGTATTTATTTACTAGATGTTGACCGTGGTAAATGGGAAAGTCCGGAGCTAATAAAAAGAATTGAATTGAATTATGACAAGTGGAAACCTCGTAAAGTATGGGTAGAGGATAAAGTAAGCGGTACAAGTTCAATACAGGAAGTAAGGCGAAGAACTTCAATTCCTATATTCCCAATACAAAGAAACACGGATAAGGTATTAAGGGCAAACTTAGCAAGCCCAAAGATTGAAGCGGGATATGTATACTTGCCAAGAAAAGCACCTTATATTTCTGAGTTCTTACTTGAAGTGATACAGTTTCCAAATGCAAAACATGATGATCAAGTTGATCCAATGAATGACGCAATAGATAAAATGTTACAAACAGGACTTAACGAAATAAATAATATAAGTATGGGATTCTACTAATGTTAGATCAATATAAAAATAGTGATTATGATAAAATAGCTTTAGAATGGCAACAACTAGAAGATTGTTACAATGAGAATATAAAAGCTAGGACTACTGAATATTTGCCTAAAACTAGCGGTATGATAAAAGATACTGAGAATGGGGTGGATAGATACAAGTCATATTTACAAAGAGCTAATTATTTTAATCATATAAAACAAACTGTAATAAATAGTAAGAATGCAATAGGTCGAAAACCTGCTTCAATAACTGGATTACCTGAAAACTTAGAATATTTATCTGACAATTTTAATTCAGATAATGAGAGCGTTTTATCTGTACTAGATGATATTTACAGCGAACAAATGAAATTAGGGCGTGTTGGATATTTAGTTGATTTAATTGAAGAAAATGGAAAGTTTGAGGCAGTTAGATACAAAGCTCAATCGATACTTGACTGGGATTTTAAACGAGTTGAGGGGATTAAAACCTTAAGTTATGTATTACTTAGTGAAGATGTAAAAGAGCTAAATAAATTAGGTATATCGGAATTAAAAACAAAGGTGAGAGTATTAGGATTAAATAGTATAAACGAGTATTATACTGTATTACTTGATGAAGACGAAGAAGATAATCTAGGGGATTTAAAAGTTGATACAGATCAAACAATTGAATCTTTAGGTAATAGAGTTCTTTTCCCTGCATACAAGGGCAAGAAATTAAACTTTATTCCTTTCAAAGTTGCAAATACTGATAATACAAAGATGGATTTTCAACAAGCACCATTATTAAATCAATCTAATTTATCTATCGGGGTTTATAATGCTGATGCTAATCATCAAGCCTTAGTTTATTTGCAAACTGCTGCAATGTTGTTCTTTAGTGGAGTAGCCGATTCTGCTTTTAAAAAAGGGTTTCTAGGTGTTGATAGTATGTTTTATACTGAATCAACAGAAGCAAACGCAAAATATATAAGTCCTGGTTCTGAGGGATTAGAAGAAAGTAGGGCTAATTTATCGGACTTAAAGACTGAAACTGGTTCATTTGGTGTTACTGTAATGGAAAAGACAACTCAAGAAAGTGAGAAGTCATTACAAAGTAGAATACAATTACAAACTGATAAATTAAGAGATGTTTCAATTACTGGGGCAAGTTTAGTTGAATGGTTACTAAATACCATCGTAGAATGGACAAAACAAACGCCCGAGGTAAAAGTAGTAGGAAATACAGATTTCAGAACAGAGCAAGAGAAAGCAACAGAATTTGAAAAGATTTCTATTATTTGGAAAGATGGCAGAATGACAACAAAGGATTATTGGGTATGGCAACAAAAGAATTTATATACAACTTTAGAATTTGAAGATTGGAAACTTGAAATAAATAGAACTGTCAACAATGATGTTGACAAAACTCTCAATGATGAGAAATAACGGAGGATTTAAACATGAGTTTAAATTACAAATTGGATTCACTGGACGAAGTAGCAGAAGATCAAAAAGGATTGTACAAAGAAATTGACGGCAAGTTTTTCTTAGATGTAACAGGTGTAAAGGATATTGAAGAGTTTAATACTGTATATTCATCACTTGGAAAAGAGAGAGAAGAACATAAGTCAACAAAGAAAAAGTTAAAAGGGTACGGAGATTATACCCCTGAAAGTTTTAACGAATTGAACAATCAAATTGCAGATCTAAAATTATTCAAATCTAGTAATAGCAATGAAGAGATTGAGAAAAGACTTCAAGAAGCTTTAAGCATTAAACTAGCCCCCCTAGAACAGAAGCGAAATGAAGACACTGAAATAATCACTGAGTTAAACGCAAAAATTAACGGTATGAACGCAGAAAAGGAAACTAGCAAGCTAAAAGATAAAATATTTCAGATAGTTAATGCAAAAGATAGTTCTGTAAAGCCTGAAAGTTTTAACGATATTTACGCAAGGGCAGTGCTTCACAAGATTAAGCTTAATGCCGATGTAGAAGAGTTCGTTGATAATTATGGAAATACTTTTGATTCATGGTTTGAAACTCAGGCTAAGAATTCAACTTGGAACAAAGACTCCGTTAGTGCAGGTGCGAACGGTGGCACAGGTGGCACAGGCAATAAAAGTTTTACAAATATGACAGCCGATGAAAGGGTCGCTTTATATGAAAAAGACCCATCATTGTATGAACGATTAAAAAAAGAATAGGAGTAAAGAATGTCTTTAATACAGGTATCAAATATATATAAGCCAGTACCGTTTAACGATTCGGTGGCTTTAGAAATAAAGAGAAACAACAATTTCTTAAATTCTGGATTGCTTTATAATAATCCCGACTTTCTAGCATTAGCACAGGCGGGTGGGGAACTTATAAATGTACCTTTTTGGAACCCTCTAGGTATTGCAGAACCTCAATATCCAACAGATACAACTACTGAGATTACACCTAAGAACTTAGCTATGCAGTATATGAAAGTTAAGATTCAAAGAGGGGTTGAAGCATGGAGTGAAGCAAGACTTACTCAACTTGTAAGTGGTACGACTAACGGAAAGGGATTAGATGCAGTAGCGAAAGGAATTGGTAAGTATTGGAATACAGATATAAACCAAAGAATTACAAACACTTTAAAAGGTGTTATCTTGGACAATATCGCAAATGATGCTGGTGATATGATTTATAAATCAGCCGTTGAAGTTGTAGGAGATCAATCAGATGCTACAAAAATTAACGGTGAAAATGTTTTATTAGCTTTAGCAACAATGGGCGAAATAGAGCAAGAATTAACTGGTATGGTTATCCACCCAGTGCCATATGCAAAGTTGAAAGCAAATAACTTGATTGACTTTATTCCTGATTCTATGGGAGTTGTTAATATTCCTACTTATATGGGTATGCGTGTATTCGTAGATGCTTACGCTCCAACGGTTGCAGGTACTACAAGTGGTACAACTTACTATACTATCTTCTTTGGTATGGGTGCGTTGGGATATGCAGAAATACCAAATGAGAACGCAAGTGCTATTGATAAAAACGAACTTGCTGGAACTGGTGCAGGTGTTGAAACTTTAGTTACTAGACACAATAAGATAATTCACCCAACTGGGTTTGATTGGTTAGTAGCAACAGGGACTAACCCAGCTTATTCAACTTTAGCAACAGCTGGAAGTTGGAACAGATTGGTTGACAGAAATCAAGTAAGAATTGCTTGTTTAATTTCTAACTAAATAACTAGGGGAGTGTTAAAGCTCCCCTTATTTTTATGAGGTTCAAAGATGACTGAAAAAATTGAAGAAAAGAAAGTTGAAAAGAAAAAACCAAAAAAGAAATTAACAATAGATGAACAACTGGCAATACTAGACAAAGAAGAACAGAAGAATTTAGAAAATATCAAAGTTTGTCAAGAGAAAAAGAAAGTGTTATTATCACAAAAAACAAATAGTTACACTCCGATTCATGTATTATTGCAAGAACAAAAGTTAGTAAATGAGAATATTAGAAAGCAGAAGCAATTGGAAGCCTTAAAGATAATTGATTTTATAAATACAAAAGGTTAGAAAATGAAGCATAAAAAAGGTTATTTTGGTACTTGGGGCAAAGGAAAACAAAAAGGTGTGATGCAAGGTGCATTATATTATATGCGTAAAAAGAAAAGAAGAATAAGCTCACCTTTTCCACCTAACAAAGAGATGATAGTACAGCACTTAGACGGTACTTATACAACAAGTGAAGCGGGTATTTATGAACTTGTAGATATTAAGCTATTAAGTGCAACAAGTACAACAAGACCGCCCCAAAATGGTAAAGGCTATCTAGGAGATGGAACGGCTTATATTACTATTACAGGATTATTAACTACTGATACAATCGTTGTACCTAGTTATTCAGATACTCCAACTTGTACGGTAGATGGTAGATTGGATATTGCAAGTGGGGACAAAATTAGTCATGTAAGTATTCAGCGAGCAGGGACAGAACTATGGTTCTACCCATGTGAAGAAGATACTTTGACAGTAATGTACGATATTATCAATGATAATCATGGAACTAAAGTTAATATAGTAGATGAAAATTTTCATATTGAGGACATAAACTTTGATAGTAGATTAAATGAAGTAGGTTATGGAACTAGCTCAAGTCTTACAGGTGTATTTGTACCATTAAAAGATGATGGAACTGCAGTAGTTGCTTGTGATGCAGTATATACTGGATTAGTTAAAAAGAACTGTAAGATGAATAATAGTAATATAATTACTCTTGATGGAACAGATGATTATATAGATTTAGATGCTCATATTTCAGTAGTTGCGAGTTTAACAACAGGGACTATAAAAGGTATGTTTAAATGTGAGAATACAGGGGCATTACAGAAAGTATTTTCAGCTTCAAATACTGGATCAGCTTCAAGTGATATTAGTACTTATGTATATCATACTGGTGGAATATTTAAGATAGATATTAGAAATGCGGGCGTTGTATTGCTAAGATGGGAAACCTCAAACGCTTATGATGATGATGAGTGGCACACTTACGAATTTGAAGTAACGGCTACAGGCAATAGTATTATTATAGATGGTGTTGCAGGTGTTGGGGCATACGCTACAGGAAACTCAAGTACTTCAAAATTCTTCGCAGATGTAGTTGGTCTAGACGCTTTAAGGGTTGGAATAGGTGAAGACAATGGAGGGGTTGAATATCCTTTCAAAGGTAGTATGAGTTACGCAAAAGTCTTAGATGGAAACGGAAGCGAGTTAATAGATTTAGGTATGGCAGAAGAAATTGGAACAGCAATGTATGATCGTTCTGGCAATGGAAACCACGGGACAGCTACCAATATAACAGAGTCTACATTTAGAACAGTAGAAAGCGAGGGCATTGTAAGACCTATAAACCTAATAGACGGATTTGACTTATGGCTCAGAGATTCAGACAGCAAAGAATTAAAGATAGTATTTGATAATGATGGCAATTCTATTAAAACTGATGGTGACACAATTACAGGATATACTTGGGACAGCATACACCCACAACTTGGAACTGATGGCAAACTATTCCACAACGATGCAGAAACAGAGTTTAGGGATTATGAAAGTCCTGCAATGAACAACTCAGATAAACTATTACCAACTAAGTATCTATTTGATGCAAGTGGTATAGCTCAAGACATAAGTTACGATGAAATGACTTATGATGAACAATCGGCTCATGTAATAGTTATGAATGCTAAAGCTAACGAGAAGAAAGATAGAATAGTTTATGATTCTGTACAAACTGGTGATAATTTAGATGATGTTTATGATTTTATAGATGACTTAACTTCACGAGATTCAAATAATAATGCTAATTTAGATGAAAATGATGAAGATATACTAACAGAGGAATAGAAAAATGTCAAAAGAAAATACAATGACAAGCGTAACGCCTACATTATCGGATAGGGCAAGGATAGTAACAAGTGCGGGGTTATCAAAAAACGCTACTATTGAATCAATAAAAGACTTAATAGAAACAGGAACAATAACAGAGTTAAATAAGAGTAGAGGCTTTGACCGACTATTACCCGACACAATGGGAATACCATCTTATGATGAAGCTACTAGAACTTTTAGTATGTCAGTTAAAGGTGGAGAAACCTATTTCCAGTACTGGGCGGAGGGTATAAGAGTTGAAAAAACTACTACTCAAAGTATCGTATGGGACAATACTACAGGTGCAAGATATTTTTATTTTGATAAAAGTGGAGTATTAAACCAAATAGCAGACAGTGATATGACTTATGAAATCTTTGTAAAGAATGCAATATGCGGGTTCGTAGGGTTTAACGCAACAACTGGAAAGCTAATTGTACAAGCTACAGACGAACAGCATGGAATCGGAATGCCTGCACCTACTCACTTTAGACTACACAAAAGAGATGGAGCGGTACACTTGGGAGGTGGAGAAATTACAGGAATGGCAGACGGCTCAGAAGTTTACACCTCTATAAGTGAGGTTACATCAGCAGACGAGGACATAAACATCGTAACATCTGCAACAACTACAACGCCTTTCCTTTATAGAATCGGAGCTGCTAATGCTTTTGTTGAAACGGCAACGCCTGACTTAAATCTTGCATTGCTAGACTCTTCAAAAACTCAATATAATAAAGAAGTTGGAGGAGTTTGGAGTTTAGCCGATGCTACAGGATATGTGATATATGTCATATATTGGACACACGATAAGACTAATCCAATTAAAAAACTTGTAGGAACTGAAAATTTTAGTAGTAGGTCAGAGGCTAGAGAAGCATTAAGGCAACAAGTAGGACTTATACAAAAAAATGGACTACCAAGTCCAGAAGTATATCCAATGTTTGCCTATATCGTTAAAACTAACGGAGATCTAGAAGACAGTGGAAGTCCAGCACATACAACTTATGTAGATTTAAGATACCCTCAATATTTTGATGCAGAATAAAGGAGAACTAAAATGATAATGAAACTAAACATTGATACAATAATAGATACTCCAAGTTTAGACCGCTGGTGGAAAAAATTAAACATGATGGGTAAAAGGGTTATTGAAGAACTTGCAACAAGTGAAGTGACGGCTTTTGAGATTGGACAAATTGAACAGGGAGTATTACCAACTTTGTATATGTTACCTGACTTTGATATTTCTAATTATGATTTCTACATGGAAATTGACAGTGATTTACTAGATAAAAAGATAAATTCAGATTTTCCATTAAGCGAAATTGAAGAAGATGGAAAAGTAACAACTAAAACGCTAAGAGATTACTTATTTAGTGATGTAATTAGGATAAAAGATGACAAAGCACTAGTTCAACTTGATTATTGGGATATAAGTCCTAATTACAAGCAGAATGAGAATAATCTAACTTTTGAGTTGTTAAAATGCTTCATTGAAAATTATTCAAATGACTCAATGAGTAATATTTATACAGAAGCTGCAGTAATTGACAGTAAGATTGAAGAGTTTGACGGAGTTACGGAATTATAAATTAGGTGATAATTTATGACTATTACAAATAAGGATATCAAAGTGGTTGAAAATGTTGAGAATTGGATTATTGGAGTTATTGGAAGTTTTTTTGGTTTATTCGTAACAATTGGAGGGTTCTTTTTCAAGAACTTCTTTAAAAGATTAGGTAAAGCAGAGGAAAAAGTTGCAAAGTTAGAAGCTAAGACTTTTAATGTAGGTAGAGTTTCACAATTAGAAATTGATGTATCAAAGATTAAAGTTGAAACCTCAGATTTTAGAGATATGATTAAATCTAAGATGAAAACACAACAAGAGCAAAACACAAACGAGCATAGCAATTTAAAAGAAACAATAACAACAGGGTTGACAAGTTTAGGGCGTAGTGTAGATATAATACGAAGTGATCAAAAAAGGATATTAGATTATATTCTTGACAATAATGGTAAATGATGGGTACAGAAATGGAAATAAAGAAACTAGTAGATATGCAGAAAGAATTAGATAAAGCATTGATATACGGAAGAATTGAACCTCTTGATTATATAATAGAATCAAGGAATGTACAATACTGGATGTGTGAAATAAAGAGAGAAAAGAGAATGAAGTACTTTAAAGTTCAAGAATTAGTAAGTGAAGAAATTTACAACAAATATTCAGAAAGTTATATACTGAGTAGATTCTTTGATAATCGAATGTTGCAAACTTTAGACAGTATTAGGGAACACTTTGGAGCTTTGACAGTTAATAACTGGTCGTATGGTGGTAATAGAACGGAAAGTGGCTTAAGAGTGCAAGGAATGAAAAATTATAACTTTACTTCTCTTCACTCTTGGGGTCGTGCGTTCGATATTGTATCAAAAAAGTACACAGCTGAAGAAATGAGAAAAGAGATATTAAAAAATCAATATAAATTTCCTTTTATTCGCAGAATGGAAAAAGATGTTCCTTGGTTACACATAGATAATTATACTACTAACAACAAATATATAGTTTTATTTGGAGCATAGAAAATGATTGATATAAATTTAAGTGGTATACTAGATAGTGGTTTTAAGCTCATAGACAGCCTTTATGATTCTCCTGTAGAAAAGGCAGAAGCTAAAAGAAAACTTATCCAACTACAGCAAGAGGGCAAGTTAAAAGAGTTTGAAGCTCAACAATCTGTAATGTTAGCAGAAGCTAAAAGCAAAGATAAATACACAAGTAGAGCAAGACCATCAATTTTATATGTTTTTTATATCCTAGTTTTGTTTAGCATACCAATGGGGATATTATCGGCTTTCAATCCCGATATGGCTATAAATATAATAGATGGCTTCAAAAACTGGCTTAATGCTATCCCTGAGCGGTTATATGATATGTTTGGTTATGTTATACTTGGATATATGGGAACGCGAAGTTTTGACAAACATAAATTATTAAATAAAGGTAAATAAAATGACATTTACAATTGACTTAGCAAAAACATACTTTCAATATAGCACAAGTAAAGCTACAGAATTTGAAGCAATACTCACAAAAGCTTTAGTCCCTGCAAAAAATCAATTTCTTTCTAAAATTCAAAGTGAAGAATATAAAAGATTTGTAAACTTTAGCAATCCAATTACAGCGACTTCAAAGGAAAGTGATAATTTAACTTTCAATTATGATAGTGCAATTTCAGAATTTAAAGTTGACGATTCTGTTACAATAGATAGTATAATGTTTACAATAGTATCAGTTGATGATGATGAATTTGTAATTGATAAAGAATATACTGGTTCAAGTTTAGAGATAACAAATAATACAATGGATTCTTACAGTTCAATATTTGCATGGTTTGTACTATATATGTTTACTATTATAGGACGCGAATTGTTTATAGGAATAATAGTACAAGAAAATCAAGAGTTTGGAGATGGTAATCAATTTGGAGCGGAAGAGAAACTTAAAAAATACCAAAAAGATTTAAAAGATAGTATAAAAGATGAATACTCAGTTATACAAGGTAATCAAACACCGATACAATTAGGGCGTATGTAATGCCAAGGGAAGATATTTTAATATCGGAACAATTAGAGATAATTGTTAATAAAATAGAGAATGTACTAGATCATGGACTAAAAGACCTATTTTATAAAAAATCTCACAAGATGAAAAAAGATAGTCAAGCTATTATAAAAAAATATGATAGAATTGATACTAGCAGAATGCTAAAAACGGTTACTTCCTTTGTTACAGTTGGAGAGTCAAAAATCGGAATTACATTATTTTCTAGGGCAAAGTTAAGAGGAAAAGAATCATATTCTAGCTTTAATGAAATGGGAACTTCAAGAATGAAAGGTATCTGGTTTATTAGGGATAGTTTCAATAAAAATATAAAAAATATAGATAGAGAAATAGACAACTTATTTACAAGGATATAAAATGTCATTATTAGATACATACAATACAATATTTACACAATTAGCGACTGTTTCAGGTCTTCATGTATATACAGAAGAAACAAGAAACAGAGATATAGAATATCCATTTTGTCAAGTCTACCTTGATGGTGAAGATAATCCGACTAATTTTAGTACATTTAAAACAGAGATGACAACTTTGGAAATTACATTAGTAGTTGGCGAAAAGGTGGACAGTGATATTAGCGAAACTTCAAAAAGAACAGCTAATCAAAACTTGATTACCAGGACAAAGACTTTAATGCAGTTAATCGGCTTAAAAGTAATAACAAAAACAGAATATAAAAGTTCTATGATTGATAATGAGTTCGTGCGAATTTCATTAACGACAGGGACGGTATAGGGGGCAACATGAAGATAGGCGAAAAAATAACTACTTTGCGGGGGCATAAGGGAGTTATTTCTCAAATTGAAAAAATCGGCAAGAATGAAGTAATCACTCTTGAAGATAGAACGAGATGGACAACAAAAGATATTAAAATTAAAAAAGGAGCTAAGAAATGACAGTCTCAATTGATGGTAGTGCTGCAACAGATGCAGCTAAATACCACTTATATGTTAGAACAGCGGACACCGTACCATCGGATTATAAAAAAGCTACTATTGATACAATTTTAGCAGCTGCTTCACATTTTCAAAAAGTAGAAACAGGGTTTGAGCTAGTGACAGCAAAAGGGGATTCAATTAAAATCACAACAGGGTCGGAAATTGTAATTTCTGGAGATACAACTGGAAATATTAAAGCTCTTGGATTAACTTCAGTTGATTATAAGGCTTTAATGGATCAATCAACAGGGTATCAAGGAAACGATGTTGATGTATTCGTATTGAAAGCACCAACGGCACAAACTTCTGGAACTTGTACAGTAGGACAGCTTTTATTTAGTGTTTACGCAGTTAATATTTACCAAGCATTAGAAGTAAAAGACGGCGTACCACACGCACTTAACATTAGTTGGTCTAGAACAGACGAAGCCTCAGAAATGGGAACAGAAATGAACACAATTGCAGCAGACGCATAAAACAAAGGGGAGTGACAAAGCTCCCCAATTTTTAGGGACTTATGAGCGAACAAACAAAGTACATAGAAATAAAAGACATGGCAAAGTTATTTAAAGATTATGTTGAATATTCAGAAACGCACAATATAATATTTGATATATATTCTTTTCAAGAACTAAGTTTATTATTTGCCGATATTGATATATTTGATGAACTTATCGGAGATTTCAACACTTCAAAAATAGACAAGCAATTAACAAAAAAGAACAGAACTAAAATATGCAAAGTTTTCAACAAAAAAGATACTAAAGAATTAACAAGTTTTATACTAATAATGTATAGAAATAGCTTAGATTTAATTAGAGTAATGGCAATAAATTTAAGATACACAAAAAAAGTAGGTAATGATTTTGTATTAGAAGAAGAACCAACGCAAGAGCCTAAAGGGTATCATTTTTTCACTCCAATTATAGCATTATACGATTTAAGAATTGAGATAAATATAATAATTAAAACTCTACTTGAAAATGGGGAAACTGAAAAAAGTCTTAGTAATATCAATATGGTATTTGCTAGATATATGTTTCTTCAATTGAGAGGATTAGGAATATAAAAAAAAGGTAATAGAATGTCTAAAGTTACAGCTAGTTTTGACCTAAATATAAAAGAAGCTAAAGCAAGTTTAAAAGAGCTAGAAAAAGGCTACAAAGAACTATCTATTGCAGAAAAAGAAAACAAAGATTTAATAGATCAATTTGCTAAAAAAAGAGAAGAACTCACAAAACAAATTATAAGACAGCAAGAAGCACAGAAGAAGTATAAAAAAGAGATTAGGGACAATGTAAAAGCAGAAACAGAGTTATATCTTGCTCAAAATAGACAAATTAAATCAATTAAAGATTTACGAGAAGTTACAAACGCACTAGTTAGACAAAGGGATAGACTGGACCATTCCACCGCTAAGGGCAAGAAAGAATTTGACAAATTAACAAAACAAATTAACATAAACACCAAAGCATTAAAAAAATACGATACTCAAATAGGTAGAAGCCAAAGAAATGTAGGTAATTACGCGGGAGTTTTAGGAAAAGCAACCGCAAAATTATTTGCTTTCACAGGTGGAATATACGCCCTAATACAAGCTAGTAAGCAGTTAATTATTGAAGCTTCCGAAATATCGGATATATTCTCAGATATTGAGAAAACAACAGGGTTAACAGCAACGCAAATAAGAAGACTTGATAAAGATTTACAAGATTTTGATACTAGAAGTTCAAGAAAAGAATTACTTGAAATGTCAGTTGTTGCGGGTCGTATGGACATTGCAGGGCAAGATATAGCCGACTTTGTCGAGGTAGTAGACAAAGCTATTGTTTCATTAAAAGGCGAACTAGACGGCTCAGCGGAGGACATAGCAACTGATTTAGCTAAAATGTCATCTGTTTATGGTTTTGAAGAAAGGTTTGGAGTTGCAGAGGGTATAAATAAAATAGGTTCTGCAATTAACTATCTAGGAGCTAATACTAAGGCACAAGCACAGCCAATGCTTGAATTTGCAAAGAGAATGCAGGGTATATCTAAAATTGCAAAGATTGGCATAGGTGATATTATCGGACTTGGTGCGGGTTTTGATGCCTTAGGTGGAAATGTAGAGGTAAACGCAACAAGTATAAATCAGTTATTAGTTGCAATGGGTAATAAAACGGAAGAGTTTGCAAGACTTGCAGGGGTAAGTTTTGAAGAGTTCAACGATATTTTAAAAAAAGATGCAAACGAAGCACTTATATTATTTGCAAATAATACAGGTGATACAGCAGAAAACATAGTTGACTTAACTAAAAAACTGGACGGTTTAGGACTTAAAGGAAAAAAAGTAGTTGAAACAATCGGTTTATTATCGGGAAATACTGAAACTTTCAGAAAACATCAAAAACTAGCTAATGAGGAAATTGCAAGAGGTACATCATTAACAAAAGAATTTGATATTAAAAATAAAAATCTTGCTGCAAACTTAGAAAAGATATGGAAAAATATAACTACTTTCTTTGTTTCAAGTGCTTTAATTGACACTCTAACAAAAATAACAAGTTTATTTGTTTCAACTCAAACTGAACTTGAAAAAGTTACTGCAAAAAGTTCTAGATCAAGAGATGAATTTGAACTATTAGCAAGTTCTTTTGAAAACTTAACAAAAAAAACAGAATTAACAAAAGAAGAAACTGCATATTTAGAAAAAAGTTATAAGAATTTACAAACTTTATATCCTAGTTATTTAGAAAATCTAACACTAGAAAAAGACAATTACACAGCCATACAAAGAGCATTAAAGATAATCAACAAAGATTTAGAAGATAAAGCTAAACTTTCAGCAAAACAAGCTATAGAAGCCGATACTCAGAATAAACTTGCAGAATCATTTAAAAAAGGTGTTGCAATTATAGAGAAAAGGCAAAGAGCTATAAAAAAACTTGCAGACTTAGAAAAGAAAAAAGATAAAGAGTTTAATTCTAGTTTAGAGGTGCAATCAAGCAAGTATTATGCTTTAACTCAGAATATAGAAACACAAACGAAACTTTTAGATGTTTACAAGTACAAACTAAAACAGAATAAAAAAGAAGAAATAGAATATTTAAAAGTTGCAAAAGAGAAAGCCGATGCAATAGAGGAGTTTTTTAATCCTCAAGATACAAAATTATCGATGCGTATTGACTTTGAAAATGAAACTTTAGGTGATGCAATAGAAAATGATGAACCTATAGAAATACCCGCTAAAATTAAATTTGTTGAAGATGATATTGATGATAAATTTGGATATTCTGGAAGTATAGAATTATTCGATATGGACAATATAAGGGAAGCAGAGCAAGCATTTCCTGAAATGATTGACGGTATTACAGAATTAAACGAAGCAACAAAAGGACAACTTGAGCTACAAGATAGTATTGCAGATATTGGAGTAGGTGGATTAAAAACTTTCTTTTCTGAGGGTTTAAAAGGTGCGAACGCATTAGAAAAAGGATTCAACGCGGTTAAAGATTCTGTTATTAACTTAGCTTCTACATTATTGAGCAAAGCGGCTATATTTGGATTGTTAAATTTACTTAGCGGAAATTCGTTTGGTTTTGGAATGAGTTTATTAAAACTATTCAAATTTGCAAAAGGTGGACAAATACCCGAGAAGTTCGCAAGTGGTGGACTAAGTCCAAACAGTAGAAATATAATAATAAATGATGACAATAGTAGTAAGTTTAGAGAATATATTATCAATGGTGAAAAAACAGCTAAATATAAGCCAATTCTTGATACAATAAACTTTGGTTCAGATTCACAAATAAATAATATGCTAAGTGGTGGTTCTGCAATTCCAACAGCTGAGAAACCTGCAAGTGGTGGAGTTACTCACTTGGCTACTGGTGGTATAATTCCACGCAATACAAGCAATAACAACGATATAATGACAGCATTAAGCAATATAAACAGAAGTATTGCAGAAAGTGCTAATATGAATAATAAAGGTCAAAGGGCATTATTAAATAAAGATACAATTTCTTTAAAAGAAGTTTCAAATACTGGGATTTATAAAGCAAGTGTAATTGGTGGAAAACAAACTAATACTTTAACGGAAACTAGATAATGATTTCAAAAATAGAGTTTATTTCTAAAGATGATGTAAATGTTGCAAGTCCTACAGTTTTAGCAACATATACAAAAATTTACAATCCTCAATTATCCACAGAAGAAAATAATAGCCCTATTGGTTATTTTGTTCAAGAAACAAGGACTTTGAGCTTTGAACTAGATAAAGATAGTTTTCTTGTAGATGATGTATTTGATAGTAGTAATGATGAAGCCGTAATTAAAATAGGGTTTGGATCTACAAGAGAAGAAGAGCCAGAATTCAGAGTTATAAATAATAAAGCTATAAAAGTTTATAATGATGATAATGAATATTTTTACATGGGTTTATTGTTGCCACTTCCTTCTAATCTGAGATATACAGAAGATAAAAAGAAGATATATTTTAAATTTAATGATGGAATGCTAGAATTTTCAAATGGTGTAAACTTTGCAAATGTAGGAATACGCCCGTCAATATCAATAATTTTAAGTACCCTTATATTATGGTGTAATTATTCATTTAATTTATATGCTATTGCAGGAGGTGCAAAAATACCAGTAGTTAAAGACTTTACTTATAGAAGTAATATAACCTTCACAGATTACGAAATTGGGAATTTTTTAGATTGGAGTAGTGGATTTTTAGGTTATCAATTAACAGAAGAAGTCAATTATTTTGATATAATAAGAGTTCGAGGTTATGCAGTTAGGGATTCAGGGACAGGAGATTATACAGCTTATTATAGTTATATAATTACAACTTATGAAAAAACAGAAGAGGGTACAACTTACGAAAGTAGTGTTTTTGAATATACAGATTCAAACGAAACAACAGCAAAAACAGAAGCACTATCTTTAATGAATGATGATATAAATACAAGGGGTTATTCAGATGTTACTCTAGTGACCGTAGATGACAGTCTAACCGTAACAAGCGGGGATAAATACGAGGTCGTTGTAACTGGCAGTTTAGGAGATTTAACTTTATCATTTACAGGTCAAGACTTTGTTACAGCTCTTGATTTCGTAGATTCCTCAGTTACTAAATTCTCTGATGCCCTAGATGTGATTACAATTTTACACAATCTACAAATTCAAGTTAAAATTGATAGTGATGTACCTAAATTTTATATAACAAATAAAGATACAATAGCAACGGATAAGGGCGTTTTAAATCCTAATGATGTTTGTAATTTAGAATATGATAGGGTGGAAATTGAGAAACCAAAACTTGAGGTATTCGAAATATTAAGCTCAAACTTTGCCACAGCGGTAAAAGATGGTATTTCTACATATTACAAGCAATATACAGAGTTCACGAATAGAAAAATTACTTTCTCATTATCGGAGGTTCTAAATACTTATTCGCTTAACCTAGATGACAAATTTACTTTTGATTCTGTAGATTGGAAAGTATCTAAGATAAAGCAAACTGCTCAAAAATCTTTTGATATTGAAGCTTGGATAATCTCACAAGGAATTGAAGTTTTATATCCAACAGGTGGGGAAGAATTTAAAACTGGTAATACATACCAAATTCAGTGGCGTACAATCTCGATAAATGATGATGAAAATATTAAAATTGAGCTTTGGAAAAGTGGGGCGTTGGATAGTACTATTGTAGCAAGTACTGCAAATGATGGAAGCTATGATTGGGACACAACAGGATTAGCAGATAGTACAGAATATCAAATAAAATTATTACTTGTTTCAGATAATACAATAACAGATATAACAAGTAATTTCTCAGTATTATTAGTACCATAAGGGGAATAAATGGCAGATTTAACGGACTTAAAGAATCCTAAAATAGATACAATTACTATAACTAATAAAATTAAATTAGTAGATTTTGGCACAAAGAGAGATGAATTTTATTCTACTTCTGACAATAATTTATCTAACTTGGAAAAGTTGGGTAATTTTTCATATTGGATATTCAGAATTTATAAAGTTGCTACTATTAGTGATGCAGACTGGACAACCTTAGTAACCAATTTAAAAGCTCTTGATAATGCAAGTTTAAAAGATGTTGAAATTGATACAGTCGATAATAGTGGAACTATTTATAAATGTTTCTATAACTGTAAATACGATCCTTTTAGTGAATATCCTACAAAGTATATAGAAATAGAACTAAGCCGTTATTATAGTAATGAAAACGAGGTTTAAATGGATATAAATAGTATAACATTTTCAGATGATGCTTTATTTTCTAAAGTAATATATGAAGAGAAACAAATATTTGAGAAAAAAGAAGAATTTTCTTCTAATGGAATAACTAGATCAATATATCAAAAAGAAATTGATAGCGTAAACGCTAAAGAGAAAACTTTTGACTTTGATATTGTTAGGATTGATACAGATGATAAAACAGCTTTACTTGCTATAGATGGATCTGTAATAACTTTTAAACCTTACTCAGATTCAGACACTTATAATTGCAATGTATCAATAGAATTTTTCAATTATTTAATGGATAGTCAACAAGTAAAATCTTGTAACTTAAAATTAGTTGTTATTTCGCTTGTTGGTGTCGTTCCTGAGCAAGATGGATTATTACACTACTTTAGATATGACACAAGCGGGGACATTAACGATGTAATAGGCTCTTTAACAGGAACTAATACCGATGCTACTTTTGATAGTAACGGTAAAAATAAAGGTGCTTATTCATTTAATGGAACGACTTCTAATATTGCGTATAATGGTTTATTATCTACAGATACGAGAACTATAAGAATGTGGGTAAAAACAAGTTCAACTTTGTACGGTTTTGTATTCAGTGATACAAATTTCTTTTGGGACTGTGAAGGGGATAAAATATGGTGCTTAGGTGGGTCAGGAGGATTGTATTTTGATATTGCTAATTACAACCTAAATCAATATAACCATATTGTTATTACTTACAATTCGAGTTATCAGGGCGTAACTTGCTATATAAACGGTGTAGCAATGACAAGCGGTTATTCTCATACAGGAGCAATATCGGGAAGTTTAAAGATAGGCTCAAGAAATGATGGTTATCTACCGTTCACAGGCGAACTCGATGAAATAGCTATGTGGAATGTAGCATTGACAGAATCCGAGATACTAAAAGATTATAACAGTGGGAACGGTGCATTTTACTAAACAGTAAAGAAATATTTATAGAAAGGTATCTTAAACGATACCTTTTTTTATACCTAAGTTTACAGAAAAGAAAAGAAAAGCTAAACAAAAGGAAAATAAAACTTGCTATTTCTTTAAAGGTTTTGTATATTGGTAATGTTGACAGCAAATTAAATAAATGAGGTGTAAAAAATGAAGTTAGAAAACTTAATCAAAAAGTACAAAAAAGAAAATGGAGCAAGTAGCAAGTTCATTGCTCAAAAGTTGGGAGTATCAAATGTAACATTAAACAAGTGGAGTAAAGAAGATGTAAATAAAAGAAGTTTAAAAGTAGCTTGTCAAATTTCAGAGCTATTTAATATTAAACTTTCTGACATGGTGAGGGGGTAAAATGTTGCAAGTGCCTGATATGTTAGAAATAGAAATAGTTTACATGGACTTTGATCCTGCAATAGGGGAAACAATAGAAACGGATACTTTTTCAAAAGTTCAAGATTACGAGTATGAAAGTATTAGATATATTGCCTATGCTTCCGATACAGATAGAGCTTTCGAGTTTGAAATTGATACAGATTTAGACAGAATAATTAAAACAACTTACACGGACATAAAAGGTATAGATCACAATAAAGAAGTTGAGAGAATAAAAGATGTTGAAAAATTAGGGAACTGGTAAAAATATGACTATTCCAACGGTAAGAGAAGAAATCAAAAACAGATTAAAATATATCTTAGATAACAATGCAGAAATAAGAAAGCAAATAATGAGCGATTATATTTTATCTAAATTTGATGAACTAAATGAAAAGATACTTGACAAAGAAATAATAATTAGAGTTCTAGAAGAACAAATAAAAACACTAAAAGAGAGGTAACAAATGGAACCACTAGCATCGCAAGGTCAAATATCACTAATAAATAAAATTCAAGAAGCAGGTGGAAAAGAGTTTATAGGAAGTTATTATAATATGGCTGATCTATATATTCAAGAAAACAAGCACTTGCTAAGTAAAAATCAAGATTGCTATTCAAATTACGATAGCGATATTAAATATGACGATTAAAAACGAGGTATCAAATGACAAACGAAAAAACAGATACAATTTTAATACTACTATTTTCTGTATTCATAGCGTGTATGTCAATGTTTAGCTTACTAGAAACTAGGAGATTAGGAAAACTAAACTACAATATACAAATAGAAAATTACAGGAAACAATCATTAAAATTAGACAGTATAATAATAGAATTAAACACGCTAAGAACTAAGTCAGATAGCCTAGATAGTAATGTATCGTTATTACTAGTCGATTACTTAGATAGTGAAACTTTGAGCTTAATAAACGGAAAATAAAAACTAAAAAGAGGGGTACAAAATGATATTATTTTTATGGTTACTATTCTGTTTCTTAATCGGATTACTAGCAAATAGCAGAGGTAAAAGTGGAGTATTATATTTCTTTGTTTCAGCCGTACTAAGTCCAATTATCGGTTTAATAATCGTATTAGTACAGCCAGATGAAGCTAACAAGATCAACATTGAAGAGTTAAAAAATAAGATTGATAAACTAGAAAGAAAGGGAGATCAAAATGTATTATAGACCGTTGAAAGGAAAAGAACTATTAAGCTTAAAAGGTAAATTGTTAAATCAAAAAGAAAATATAAATATTTATAGGAGCGTTATAGATTTTGATATTTATAAAGATGTTGTAAGAATGACTAATGAAATTTTAACATCAGAAGAATTGTTAGAAAAATACATTTATGAAGATAAAACTCCAATAGGTATCGAAGTAAAAGAAGAATACTTAACTCCATTACCATCATGGATAGGTAGGATGAAGATGGAAGTAGCCGATATTTTAGAAATTCCTTTCGCTACTGCAACAATAATAGGAATATCAAAAGAAATGAAATTTATTACAGTGTCTAATAGTACCTATATCTACGCAAAAATAAAGAAGTTCACGCCAAATAATCCACCACCAAGAGGGGTAAGGTTTACTTGCGGTACTGGTATCTGTGATATTAACATTATAAGATATACTTCAGCAACAAGTGGATCTCTTATAGCCGATGAATACGAAGAAAAGTATAATTATGAAGATGTTAATTTCATAGACTTTAAACCTTACGAAACTAACGAATAAAAAACTTGCTATTTAATGTAAATATCCGTATAATATAAGAAATACAAGATTGTAAATATTTGACTTCACCCAAATTAGAACAATCATAAGATTTAGATAGCTTTAAAAATTACATCGGTGAAGACCCTTAAAGGGTGATGTAGTTTTTAAGGCTTTTTTTATTGGAAAATAATATGCACAATGGATATATAAAACTATTTAGAAAAATGACAGAATGGGAATGGTATCAAGATAATAATACAAAAAGTTTATTTCTACATTGTTTAATAAAAGCTAATTTCACTAGAAAAAAATGGTTAGGAATGTGGATTGAAAGAGGAACTTTTGTAACTTCAATAAAGCAATTATCTAATGAATTAAAACTGTCTGAATCAAAAATAAGACTTTCAATAAAAAAATTAAATCAAAATGAAATATCTTTAAAAACAACAAACAAGAATACTATTATAACTATACGATATTATGATACTTACCAACCTATAGAAAATGAAAACAACAAACAAACAACAATCAAAACACAAACAAACAACAAACAAACAACAACAACTAAGAATAATAAGAACTTAAAGAATGAAAAGAATAAAGAATTATATACCTCGATTTTGAGTAATTGGAACTCTCACAATATTACAATTCATAAAAAAATAACAAGTAAAACAAAAACAAGTATAAATAACCTACTTAAAGATTTTGATATATCCGATATTTTAAAAGCAATAGAAAATTATAGTATTATCTATCATAGTAAAAAAACTTTCTTCTCTTATAAATGGACACTTGAAGAATTTTTAAAAAGAGAAAAGGGAATGAGAGTATTTTTATATAAAACAGAAAACGACTATTTAATAAAAGATAACAATAAAAAAAGTATCGTACAATTTGAAAGTTTAACAAGAGAAGACACTGGCGAAATAACATTTTAGGGGATATAATGACTGATTTAGAGAAATTAAACGAAGAGTTCAAGAGAAAAAAAGAGAACAATAAAAGTAGTAGCATGAGTAATATTTTTAAGCAAATAGAAAAGAGAATATTAACTTGTAGATTCTGCAATAAAGAACTAATTGATTTAAAATGTAATTGTCAAGGATTTATAGAGAATGAAAAATTTGAGTTAGAAGTTGAGAGAACAGAAGAAGAGAGAAGAAAAAACGACCATAAGAAGCGTTTAAGGTATAAAAAAGAAAGTTTGATAAATAGCCTATATATTCCAAGAAGATACAAAGGAGTTGACTTATACAGTGATTGGGATATAAATAAAACTAAACTAAAAGATTATATAAATAATATTCAATATAATGTATCAAATGGAAAAGGTTTAGTATTATTAGGATCAGAGGGAACAGGCAAAACTAGATTGAGTTTTGCAATAGGTTTATATATTGCTTCAAATTGTGATATTAAAAATATCGATAGAGAAAAGTTTTATAATATATTCAAATATGCAATGGATAATGCTAATTATTATGAAACATTAAAGAAAAAAGATGTTTTAATATTAGATGAAGTTGGATTAAAACAATTAACAGATTGGGAGATTCAAATAACTTATGATTTATTAGATTATCGTAATGAAGAAATGAAGTATACAATAATTACAACTAACGCAACAAAAGAAGAACTATCTAATTTTATCGGGAAAAGAAGCTATAAAAGATTAGTTGAAAGTTGTGAGTTTGTAGAATTTAACGGAAAAAGTAGGAGGGATAAATAATGATTCAATACTTGACATTTTAATATAAAATAGTTATCTTTAAATAGATTAAATTATCCAAGTGATTTAATTTTATATAAAACTCTTATTTCGATTCACACTTGGACGGCTTCGGCTGGTGAATCGAAATAAGGGTTTTTTAGTTTGGAGGGAACAAATGGTAAAAGTTAAAAAAAGTTTAGACGGAATGAGATTTGGCAGGTTAAAGGTGATTAAACAATGTAAAGATTATGTAACTCCAAAAGGAAGGCACTCTTCAAAATATTTATGCAAATGTGATTGTGGCAATGAAACAGAAGTTATGGCAAATAGTTTAAAGATGGGATTAAGTAAGTCTTGCAGTTGTTTACAAAAAGAGAAGGCAAAACAACAAACTAAACACGGTTTAGTAAATCATCCGTTATATGTCAAATGGCATAATATGATCCAGCGATGTGAGAACACCAAAGATGTAGCGTATAAAAACTATGGAGGTCGTGATATTAAAGTGTGTAAAGATTGGCACGATGCAAGAATATTTCTTAAATGGGCATTGCCAAAGTACAAAAAAGGACTTCAAATTGATAGGATAGACAATAATGGCAATTACGAGCCTAGTAATTGTAGATTTGTAACTAGTAGTGAGAACATAATAAATCAAAGAAAAAGAAAAGATAATACAAGTGGATATACTGGGGTTTACTGGGGTAAGTCAAGAAGTAAATGGGAAGTAGAAATAACATATCAAAATAAAAAACATCATTTAGGACTTTACAACACAAAAAAAATTGCATTAGAAGTTCGGAATAATTGGATAATAGAAAATAAAACAAGTCATACAATACAAGAATGGAGGGGTAAAAATGGATAAAATTTCATACAGATGTGGTATAAATATGCAGGTTACATTTAGATCAGATAAAGAGCTTACAGATGAAGAAATAATAGCAGAAGCAGAACTAAGATTGCCTAATATTAAAAAAGTTTATCACATAAGTAGAGGAAAATACAAAGAGAAGTATTATAAATTAACTAAGTACGACATTGATTATTTAAACAGTTACAAGAAAAGCAAAAGTAGCATATCGTTAATTGACATGATGGGTAGATATGTAAGGAAAGTATCAGTTTATAGCGAAATAACCGCAGGTAGAAGTCAATTTATTGCACTACTAGAAAAGAGATTTAAGACTGAATATAGAAATACTTTACAATCAAACGGTAGAAGAACGAAAAGGAAATTTATCTATTGCGAATTAAAATAATCTTTTTCCTTGACATTAGCAAAATAAAGTATTAACTTAAAATAGTTCCTGACAACGACAAAAGGGAAAATTAAAATTTGAAGTCTATTATCTTTTTGGAGTCGTTGCTAAATTGATAATAGACTTTTTTTATAGGGGAATATATGAATTATCAAGAGTTCTTAGAGAGTAAAAAACATATATCTAGCAATTTCGGGATAGATGTTAACTTTGTTTCTAAATTTCTATTTGATTTTCAAAAGTATGTTTTAGAATATGCAGTAAAAAAGGGTCGTTCTGCTATGTTTCTTGATACTGGGTTAGGGAAAACAATAATAGAACTAAACATAGCTAAAAACTATGTACAAAGTACAAATAAAAGAGTACTAATAATAACTCCTTTAGCCGTTGCGTTTCAATTTTTAACAGAAGCAGAAAAATTTGGAATAGAGGATATTGAATACTCTAAAGATGGAACTTTTACAAAAAAGATAGTAATATGCAATTATGAAAGGTTATCTTATTTTAAAAGTGAAGATTTTGAAACGGTATTATTAGATGAGAGTTCTATATTAAAAAATTTTAAAGGTGCAATAAAAACACATATAACAACATTTTTAAAGAAAGTAAAGTATAGGTTTTTATTTACAGCAACGCCTAGTCCTAATGATTTTATAGAATTGGGAACATCATCGGAAGCCTTGGGGTATATGGGATATACTGATATGTTAACTAAATTCTTTACAAATAATGAAGATACTATAAGTCCTCAAAATATCGGTACACAATGGTTATTGAAAGGTCATGCTCAAGAAAGTTTTTTTAATTGGGTTAGTAGTTGGTCTATTTCGATGAGAAAGCCGTCGGACTTAGGGTTTAGCGATGAATTATTTAAACTACCAAAAATGATAACAAATTATCATTCAGTAAAAAACTTAGCAAATATGACTATAGATGGGCAACCTCAATTATTTAATCAAATAGCTAGAAGACTTACAGAAGTTAGAGAGGAGCAAAGACTAACAATAGAAGATAGATGTGTTAAAGCCGTAGAACTTACACAAGATAAAGATATATCTGTTTATTGGTGCAACCTTAATGCAGAGGGTGACTTGATAAACAAGTTAGATAAAAATGCTTATCAAATAAGCGGGTCTATGAATTTAGATAAAAAAGAAGAACTATTATTATCATTTAAAAATGGGGATATTAAAAAACTTATTACTAAATCAAAAATAACAGCGTTCGGACTTAATTGGCAACATTGTAATCATACTGTTTATTTTCCTACTTTTTCATATGAACAATATTATCAATCAATAAGAAGATTTTGGAGGTTTGGACAAAAAAGAGAGGTTACAGTTGATTTAGTTTATTCAGATGGACAAAAAAGGGTTCTAGATAGTATATTAGCGAAAACAAAAAAAGCTAATGATTTATTTGATAAACTAAATATTTCTATAAAAGGGTTTGAAGAGCCAAAAAATGAATATATAAAAAAAATGGTGTTACCTAAATTTTAAAAAGGGGTTAAAATGAAAGTCAAAGATCAAGTAATAACAGATAAGTATGCAATTTACAACGGTGATTGTGTTGATGGTGTTTCAAGTTTAGAAACTAAAAGTATTGATTTATCGGTATACTCTCCACCTTTTGCAGGGCTTTATAATTATTCTAGTTCTGAAAGAGATATGAGTAATACAGAAGATAGGGAACAGTTTTTAAAACAATACGAATATTTAATAAAAGAAATGGCAAGAGTAACAAAAGACGGGAGAATAACAGCGGTTCACTGTACAGATATAATTAGCCATAAAAACGGGGGGGGATTATGGGACTTTCCAAGTGAAATAGTAAAACTACACGAGAAACATGGATTTAGATATAGAAACAGGATAACAATATGGAAAGAGCCTTTAAAAGTTAGAATGCGTACTATGGTTAGAAGTTTAATGCACAAATTAATAGTAGAAGATAGTACAGAATGTTTTACAGCAATGCCTGACTATGTTTTAATATTTAAAAAAAGTGGGGATAATGAAATACCAGTAGAGCATCCAAAAGGATTAAAATATTATGCAGGGTCAACGCCTTTACTACCAGAAATGATCAAAAAATACGGGACTTTTGAAGATTTAAAGAAAAAGTATGAAAATTGGGAAGATCCAAAAACCAACAAATTAAGTCATATTATTTGGCAAAGATACGCCTCTAGTGTATGGGATGATATAAGAATAGATGAAGTATTAAAATTTAAAGAGAGTAAAGATGAAGACGATGAAAAACATGTTCATCCACTACAACTAGATGTAATAGATAGAATAGTAGAATTATATTCTAATCCAAACGAGGTAGTATTAACTCCATTTATGGGAGTTGGTAGCGAGGTTTATAGTCCAGTATCTTTAAATAGAAAAGGTATAGGGTTTGAGTTGAAAGGTAGTTATTTTAAACAAGCAATAAAAAACCTTTCAGATGTAGGAAGTAGATATTCAGAAGAGAAACAATCAAAATTATTCTAAGAGGTACATAATGAGATACTACAAACACAGAAGAGTAAAACGCAAAGGGGATTCACTTCCTAAAATATTAACTAAAATCTTGATAGTTGTTATAGCAACGGAAGTAATTATTTCAATAGTAGAAAATCTTTTTTAATGTCAAGAAATAAAGTTATTGATTGTATTTTGATTAGTTGAAAGTAAATTTAAAAGCGAGGTGTGAAAATGGATAGAAATATAGAGGTTAATTGGACAGGTGCATATCCTGCCTTATGTAGTGGAGAATGGGAATTTAAAATTGATGGAGTTGTTCTTAAAGATAAGTCGTGTATAGATGAAGATGGATATTATGAGTGGGAATCATGGATTACGAAACCGTTAAACACGGCTAAGACTTATCAAGAATGGCATTTTGAAGAGAATTATGAAGCAGTATTTGAAGATTATGAAATGGGACTTGATTATTTCGACTGGATAGAATCGAAAGAGGGGAGGAGCGTATTATATTTGCTTAATCAAAATGGGATTACACTAACAGATGAAGAGCGAGAAGATCTTTATAATAAAATAGTTGAATCCGACTGGCAAAGTAATAGTTGCGGTGGTTGTATTTAATATAGAAAATCTTTTTTCTTGACATTGTGAACTAGATTTATTATATTATACTATGTTCGTGCAGGGATAAGCAATTATAAAAAAGTCGTTCATTAGGATTCTGCACAATCCTTTTGAATGACTTTTTACATTTAGAGGGTTAAAATGAGAGATTCAGTTTTAGAAGAAGATAGGAAAGAAGAAAAGAGAATTGAAAATATTAAGGTAACTTTAGAACAATTCAAAGCAAGTCAAGAAGACGAACTTAAAGAACTGGGTATTGTAAACGGAAATATCAAGTATTTAGAAGATCAAGTATTTGAGTTACAATCTAAGTTACTAGGATATACAGAAAAAAAGAAGATACTAGAAAAAAGTATTATTCTTAATTCTGAAGATTTTAACGGCTTCAATTTTGAAGATGAAGCTCAAATTTTACTCGATGAGGTTTAGTATGAAAGAGTTATTAAAAGATTATGATAAAAAGAAAGTTGAGATATTTATAAACTATCTACCAGAATTAGAAAATGAAACAGATAAAACAGGCAAATTACGGAATTGGTGGTTTAGCAAAGTAAGTAAAGAAGAGTTTGCAAATGCTTTTAAAAAAGTAGCTAATGAGGGTTTATTTATTGATGGTGATACTGTAACTTTAAACTATCGTAAAAAATTAGTTATTACTTACGATTATCATGCTTATCAAAATAAAGTAAATGTTGCATATCCAGAAACCATATTTGATTTTGGTCTTGTTTATTTAGGTGATAAATACAGTTTTACAAAAGAAAGCGGTAAAGTTATTTATAACCATGAAATTAGCGATCCTTTCAATTCTAGTCGTGAAATTATCGGAGCTTATGGAGTTATTAAGAATAAAAAAGGTGAGTTTTTAGAAACCATTAACTTAGACGATATAAAAAAGATGCGTAAAAGTTCGCTAATGGGTTATATTTGGGACAACTGGCTAGATAGAATGATATTAAAGTCAGTAATTAAAAGAATATGCAAAATACACTTTAAAGATGAAGTTAAAGGGCTTGAAGATGTGGACAATGAAGAGTACGACATGGATTTACTAGATTTAGAAGATGGGATTGAGACTAAAATAAAAGAAGCTACAACGCTTGATGATTTAAGTAAAATTTATAAAGAAGATGTATTAAAATCTAAGAATAAAAAAACTTTACTAACTAAATTAACAGCAAGAAAAAAAGAGATACAAGAAGACAATCTAAAAGTAGATAATGAAGCATTTAAAAAAGAGCTAGAAAAGAATAGTATAAACCATGAAGATTTTTATAAATGTTTTGATATTCCTAAAAACTTAAAAGTAATACTAGAAAATAAAGATACTCTACTTGCAAATTGGACACTAATAAAAGCAAACAATATTGATGATGTAGCAAAGTTTTTAAATGAAACTAATATTGATCTGTTCACAATTAAATATGAAGACTTAGCTAAATCTTGTAGCGACTATAATCTTTTAAAAGGGTAGTATCATGATTACTATACATAATGTAGATCAAGTAAGTGAAGAATGGTTCAAGTTAAGAGAAAACAAGTTGACAGCTTCACACGCTACAGCAATCGGAGCAAATGGAAAAGGTTTAGAAACTTATTGTAAAAATATAGTTACTGAAATAGTAAAACTTACGCCCTCAGAACAATACACTAATTCAGATATTGAGAGAGGGAACGAACTTGAAATATTGGGATTAACAAGTTACGAGTTTGAAACTGGTTTAGAAGTTGAAACAGTTGGATTTATAACGAATGATAAATATAAAAATGTTGGTTGTTCGCCTGATGGGTTAGTTGGCTCAGATGGTGGGATTGAAATAAAAGCTAGGAACGATGAAAAACATTTTTCTTTAATCCAAGGTGAAACTAAAGAAATACCATTTAATCAAATTCAGATGTGTTTATTGATAACAGAGCGTAAATGGTGGGACTTTGTAAGTATAAACACAAACTTTGATAAATCAATCTTTATACTTAGAATATATCCAGATGAAAAGTATTTTGAGAAGTTGAAAAAAGGCTTTGACAAAGGTAACGAGATGATTAAAAAGTTTCATGAAAAATATATAAATTATAAAAATAAGGATTAAAAATGTTTGAATCAAAACTTACTAAAATAATTCAGATGTTAAATAAGAAGCCTAGAAAGTTAATAAGAAAAGATTATAAAGAGTTTGTATTAAAAAAGCCTTGCTTAGTTACTGGGAATATAGGACCAGATCCCCATCATTTACGCAATTTAAACGGACTTACAGGTATGGCATTAACTCCAACAGATGAATATATAGTTCCATTAACTAGAACGATACATACAGAATTTCACAGCATGACAGATGAAGACTTTGAAGCAAGATATGATATAAATCTAGTTGAGGAATTACATAAATTGCATGATGAATTTGTAGAACATATGAGGGTGTAAAAATGGTTAATTATATATATGAACAATATTGGAATAAAAGAAATAGTATTTTAGAATCAAAAGATCTAAATTCAGAAGAAAAAACAGAATTGCTATGGTTATTATATAAAGATAATTATAACGATATGGATAATATATGTAATACCATGACTGTTAAGTGTAAATTAAAATCGGTTAATAATGAGATAATAGAAAACAAGAAAGTTAGTTTTATACGCAAGTTTATTAAATTTATATTTGGGGTGTAAAGATGGAAACATTTGAAGAACTAAAAAAAAAATTAGACAATAACTATCGTAGATTAGATGAAGCTTTTGATATTGTAAGTATACTAAGAAAAAAATTAAAAATAGCAATCTCCAAAAAAGAAGAAATAGAAGATAAAAGAGATAAAATATATAGCGAAATGGCTAGATTAAAATGTAAGGTGGCAAGAGATGAATAAATCAATATTCAAGAAAACAATTAACTCTTTAATCCCTGCTAATTCTGAATCGTTGGATAAAATTAAAGGTTAATATGAAAGGCAATATAAATAACAACCAAGAGCTAGAATATTTACTAGAAACTCTGAAAAATCTAAAGCTAGAAACTAAAGAAAATAAGCAAATAAGATATAAGTATAGTATCACTAGAATAACCAAGAAAAGAACGATTCAGCAAAATAAATACCTTTGGTTGATAAATAATATGCTTGGTGATTATCTAGGGTATACAGAAGATGAAATGCACTATTCAGTACTTGTATTTTTACGGATATATAAAAAGTTTGGTACAGATGGAAAAGAAAGGAAGTTAATTAAAAAAACTAGCAAAATGGATACGGTAGAATTGACGGAATATATAGAAAAAGTTAAAAGTTTTGCAAGTATGGAACTTGATTTTTATATTCCGGATGCTGATAAAGTTCCAATATCGGAATATGAGAAGTATAATTTATATTAAGAGGTAATTATGGGAAACTTTGATGCAGTAGATGGTTATATATACGAATCTAAAAAAGAGAATAGTAGAATAGAAAAGAATATAAGACTGATAAATAGAGAATTTAAACAGTTATACCATGACCGTAACGCTTCGGTGTATAATTCGCAAGATAAAAGCGGATATACTAAGTTATATACTGAGTATGTAGTTGATAGACTGGCAAAGTTAATATAAATGAGGTGCAAGAATGGACAAACTAGAAGAAAGTAGAGAGAAACTAAAAGAAGTTATAAAAAAAGGAATAACTGATTTTTTAAGTGATATTTCAGATAGTAATTTTGAGTATAAATTTATTGAGGATATTTCTTTAGATTTACACATATCCCCAATATTTATAGGGAAACCAAAAGTAAAAATAGAAATAGGGGTTTTATAATGACAATAGAACAAAAACAAGGTTTTGAAATCGACAAACCAAGACACATTATAAAACCGATAAATGTTATTTTTACCCATGATACAGAGGTTAGTATCGAAAAAAAAAGAGATAACCAGATGATAGACTTACTTGATCTTATAGAAAAAGTGTGGAATATTGTAAAAATTGCAGATAATAAGATTGCTATTAACGCCAAGCAAACTAATAAAACAATAAACGATTTCCAAAGTAGAATGAAGTTACTAGAAGAAAAACTAAACAGAGAGGTGTAAAAATGTTTCATCCAAATCAAAAAAGGTATACAGATAATGAAATTGCTTTAGAATTAGGATATAGTAGCTATGTTGATTCTTTAGATATAGATATAAATGATATTAAACCAGAAGAAGAGTCTCCTTGGGATATTATGAGTAAAAAAAGAGATATTGAAATGAGAGAATATTATGTGGCAGAGAATCTATTTTATAATTTAACTATGAATGAGGTGTAAAAAATGAATAAATTACTACTAACTGGATTCGTATCAAAAGATAGCCAAGTATTCAATGAAAAGGTTATTAAATTTAACCTTGTAACAAAAAAGAATGTAAAGGTAAATGATAATTGGGAGGAAAAGGCAAGTTTTCATCAATTAACTGGATTTGGATATTTTACTAAAAGAACTTTCAGTAAAGGGGACTTGATAAGTGTTGAAGCTCATATTGACTATTCAAACTATCAAAAAGATGGACAAACAGTTTATCAAACTTCTTTAATATTGGATAGTGTGGAAGTATTAAAGAAAGGTCAATCAAGTTCACAACAGCCACCAGCTGGAAGTTATGCAGGTAATAGGCAACAAGAAGCGAACGCATTCGATAAGAAAAGAGAAGATGAAAGCGACGATTTACCATACTAAAATTAAAAAAAAGGAGCTTGAAATGTTTTATTATAGGGATAGATTCACAGGAGTTATAACAAAATCATCAAAGAAAGAATCGAATTACACATTACCAAAGGTGCAAGGGTGGAAAGATAGAAATAATGCAACTGAATTTGATAAAAGGGAATCATTGTATGTTAAGGTTCTAAAGGAATTATCTAAACCTTTGACAAGAATAGTTAAAAAAGGGACTAGAACTAATAAACTAACTAAAAAGAAGTGGCAAGTAATTAGAAGTATTCATGGTAGATTAGGAATATCAAGATATGAAACTAAAAGAATGTTAAACATAATATAAAAAAGATTTATCTTGACTTTTTTTCTTATCTCTTTGTACCTTACTTACTCAGAACTGATTTAGAAGCCAGTTAAAAATGAAGAACTCTTAAAATCCCGCTTCTAACAATAATAATATTGAGGGACTTTTAAGGGTTTTTTTAGTTAAAGGTGACATAATGGAATACACAACAAAAAAAACAGATAAAATAGATGCGATAAAAGAAATAGAATCGTATTCTTACAAGGTAATGGAAAAACTTAAGGAGTTAAAAGAATATGTATATTTAGATCATATTCAATTAAGCGGTGCTACTATGATTATTTTGTCAAATGTTGCAGATGTTAGAATAAAAGTTGAAGGTGGTAAATTAACAACAATGAACGGAATACCAACGAGGTTAAAGTCTAGTATGGATATTGCGGAGGTTCTATTTGTATACTCAGATAAAACAGAGGTTACAGGCGTTGTATATTGTAGTAATGAAGATATGAGCTTTAAAGGGTATTAAATGAAAAAATACAGCAAATACAGAAATAAGAAAGTAACAATTGACGGAATAAAGTTTGACAGTAAAAAGGAAGCTAAACGATATTCAGATTTAAAGATTCTTGAAAGAGTTGGCAAGATTGAAAATTTAGAGTTACAGCCTAGATTTTTATTACAAGATAAATTTACTTTCAATGGTAAAACTATAAGAAAAATTGAGTATATTGCCGATTTTCAATTTTACGATATAGAAAGTAAATGTATTATCGTAGAAGATGTAAAAGGAATGAAAACGGAAGTTTATAAAATCAAAAAAAAGCTATTTCTAAAACTTATAACTGGATATATAAAATATAAGTTTATAGAAAGCTAAAGAGAGGAGAATCAAAATGAAAACAATAATATTCGCAATAATAACAGTACTACTATTTAGTTGTACTATTACAGAAGTAGAAGAAACAACAATCACAGTACCCGAAAAGAACGACTATCATAATATCAATTTTTTGTATATTGATGTTATGGGTGCTCCTGATACTCTTTACGGCAATGCTACTTATAGCCATTTGCCACGCTTTGCACAATATGCAAGTTTGTTAATTGGAGTTGACAGCTTGAAGTATGATAAAGACAGCATGACAGTAGAAATTTACAATGATGGGGATATGTTTGTTAGGAAAATGACAAGAGATGATTTAATTGGTTATGTAAACAGATAAAAAGAGGTTAAGAAAGCATGGGAAAACGAGAGAATACAAACGGAATATATAGAGTTGCCAAATTCTTTGATGATATATTTTCAGGTTATACGACTTGCAATATTTCTAAAAAAGAAGCACGAAGCAAAGCATTAGAGTTAAACAAAGCAAGAAAAGGATATATAACGAGTTATAGAATTGTTGATATTACAAATAAATTATTAAAAGAGGGCAAATAATGAACGATATGACAATAGCAACACTAATAATAAAATTGAAGAACTTAAATGAAAGTCTTAAATATATTCCTATAAAAATACAAGCTCCAAACGGGTTACTGTTTACTCCTAGAATTACTTTCGATCAGAAACCTTTTGAAGTAGGAATGAGCAAGAATAATGTAAAACAAATAGTATTAACATGGTAAATAAAAAGAGGGTGCAAAGTGGAAATTAAAAAGCAAATAGATAAGTTTATCAAAGAGTTTTGTATTAAACATGGTGTTCGATATGATGAAGATATAACTTGGGTCGCTAATCGTTACGCTGGTATATTG
>Ga0256844_10000077_pt1 | contig 38645 bp, 36 predicted proteins | sample MusselsmetaG_FD_189100 | JGI IMG/M metagenome (GOLD analysis project Ga0256844, IMG submission 189100) | Mussel associated microbial communities from hydrothermal vent at the East Pacific Rise, Pacific Ocean - Mussels | ecosystem: Host-associated > Mollusca > Shell > Unclassified ... | reverse complement strand
TTAATGTTGAAGATTAAATATAATTAGTTTATAATTTACAAAGCTGTCTGAAATTAATTTCAGACAGCTTTTTTATTTTCAAAATTCTTAATAGAATTATGCGTTAATTAAATAAATCTCCTTGAATACTATTTTTTTTTCTGTTTAGATGTTTATATGCAAGTTCTGTAACTTCTCTACCTCTAGGAGTTCTCATTATAAACCCTTGCTGAATTAAAAAAGGTTCGTAAACTTCTTCAATTGTTTCAGCATTTTCACTTACAGCAGTAGCAAGTGTTGTAATTCCAACAGGACCACCTTTAAATTTATCTATGATAGTAAGTAGTATTTTATTATCCATTTCATCTAGCCCATGAGCATCAACTTGCAAAGCTTCTAATGCAACTTTAGCAATTTTAATATCAATATTACCATTATTTTTTATTTGTGCAAAATCACGCACTCTTCTTAAAAGTGCATTTGCAATTCTTGGTGTTCCTCTACTACGTCCTGCAATTTCAATAGCAGCTTCCATAGAAATAGGCACATTTAATATTCCAGCACTTCGTTGAACAATAGTAGTTAGAATTTCTGTGTTATAATATTGTAACCTACTACTAATTCCAAAACGTGCACGCATTGGTGATGTTAGTAAACCAGATCGTGTTGTAGCACCTATCAATGTAAAAGGTTCTAAATCTATTTGAACTGTTCTAGCATTTGGACCAGATTCAATCATAATATCAATACGATAATCTTCCATAGCAGAATAAAGATATTCTTCAACAATAGGACTTAATCTATGTATTTCATCAATAAACAAAACATCTCTTTCACTAAGATTTGTTAATAAACCTGCTAGATCACCAGGTTTGTCTAAAACAGGTCCAGAAGTAATTTTAATATTAGCATTAAGTTCATTTGCAAGAATATTTGCAAGTGTTGTTTTTCCAAGTCCAGGAGGACCATGAAATAAAGTATGATCTAAAGCTTCCTCACGTTGATTAGCAGCTTCAACAAAAATTTTTAAATTATCAAGAATTTGATCTTGACCAGTAAAATCATCAAAAGATAAAGGTCTTAACTGTTTTTCAATATCAAAATCCTCACTATTAAAGTTTGTACTTGAAGCGTCTAAATTTTCGTTCATAAAACAAATCTACAAAATCTATTGATTAAATTATTTCTTTTTTGGTTCTAATACTATAGCATCTCCAAAAGTTAATATAATTTCTTGTAAATGCTTATCAGCAATAAGCCTACTTTTATAATGTCCAACTTTAACTTTCCAATTTGGCGAATCAAATTCTAATGAAGATGTAGTGTTAGGAAAAAGTTCTCTAAATTTATTTTGAGTCCTAATTGCTCCATTTTCACTACCATAAAATAATTGAATTGTATAGGTTGAATTAGTGTTGTGAATAGTTTTATTGTAGATAATTTTTTTTGTAACTAACTTTTCTATTTCAGAAGAACTATCTATATTTATTATACCTTCTTGAACTTGTGAAAATCCATTGATGTAGAATAAAAACACTATTATTATTGATAAATACTTGTACATAATTTTAAGAATTATTTTTTTTACAAAAGTAATGATTGTTTTTTAATTTTAGAATAAGCTTATTTAGAATGGTTATAAATTACTTTCAGATGATTTTACTTCTATTTTTTTTAACAGATAAATAGTACTTTTGCCAAATCTAAATTTTTGCAAATGTTTTTTTGCAAGATGAATAATGAAAATATTGTGCCAAAAGCATTTGAAATTTATAAAATATGAAAATTGTGAACCAACACAGTCCAATCCAACGATTAACTAAAATAGCATTTGCTGTTTTGTTTATTTTTTCTATCAGTTTATCAGCTCAAGATGCTGCTAATGGTAAGAAAATTTTTAAAGCCAATTGCGCTGCTTGTCATAAATTAGACAAAAAATTAGTAGGTCCAGCTTTAAAAGGAGTGTCAGAAAGACGTGATGCTAAATGGTTGAAAGCGTGGATTAAAAATAGTTCTGCTCTTATTAAAAGCGGTGATGCAGATGCAAAAGCTATTTTTGAAGAGTTTAATAAAATGCCTATGATGGCTTTCCCTCAATTATCTGATAAAGATATTGAAGATATTATTGTTTATACAGATGGTAAAGCAGAAACTAAACATGCAGCTTCATTAGGAGGAGTTGATCCAAAAGTAGCAGAAGGCAAAAAAATTTTTAAAGCTAACTGTGCTGCCTGTCATAAAATGGAAGGTAAGTTAGTTGGGCCTGGTTTAAAAGGTATTACTGAAAAACGTTCTAAAGAATGGTTACATTCATGGATTAAAGATAGTTCTGCATTTATAAAAAGTGGTGATTCTGATGCAAAAGCTATTTTTGAAGAATTTAATAAAATGCCAATGATGGCTTTCCCACAGCTAAAAGATAAAGACATAGATGCTTTACTTTCTTATTTTGCTGTTGGAGATGTTAAAAAAGCAGTAGCAGGAGCTAAAACAACCAATAAAAAAGTAAAAAAATCAAACGAAGAGGAATCTTCTACAGATTGGATGAGTTATGTTGTAATCCTATTGGTATTGGTAATGTTATTTTTAGCTTTTAGAAGTAAAATTACATTTGTTAAAATTATAGCTATAATATTTTTATTATTAGTTGGTGCTTATTATACATTTAATTCACTTATGAATGTAGGTATAGATCAAGGTTATCAACCAATACAACCAATTGCTTTTTCACATAGAATACATGCAGGTGATAATAAAATTGATTGTCAATATTGTCACTCATCAGCTAAGCATAGTAGAACATCTGGTATTCCAAGTCCAAGTTTATGTATGAATTGTCATAAATCTATTGGAGAAGTTGCAGAAGATACTCAAGTTGGTGATTTAGGTAAAAAAGAATTAGATAAAGAAATTCAAAAAATTTACACAGCTGTAGGTTGGGATTCTGATAATTTTAAATATAAAGATAATTACGAACAAAAACCTATCGAATGGGTAAAAGTTCATAACCTACAAGATTTTGTTTATTATAATCACTCACAACACGTAACAGTTGCAGATTTAAAATGTCAAACATGTCACGGCCCTGTTGAAACAATGGATGAAGTAAAGCAATTTGCTCCACTTACAATGCGTTGGTGTCTAGATTGTCATAAAGAAAAAGAAGTGAATATGGATAATAAATATTATACTAAAATTCACGAAGAACTTAAAAAAGCAGGAGTTGATAAAGCAACAATTGGTGATTTAGGTGGTAAAGAATGTGGTAAATGCCACTATTAGTAAAAAAGTTATAAAATTGAAAATTAAAGGATTTATATTTTAAATCTTTCAATCATTAAATAAAATTATAAATGGCATCAAACAAAAAATATTGGACAAGCGCTGCAGAGCTTAAAGATGGTTCAATTGTTGAAAAGCTAAGCAAAGCAGAGTTTCTTGAAGAAATTCCAACAGATGAATTTTTAGGAGATAAAGAAGCTTTAGAATCTTCATCTACTTCTCGTAGAGATTTCTTAAAATATGTTGGATTTACAACTGCAGCAGCTTCTTTAGCTGCTTGTGAAGGACCTGTTATAAAAGCAATTCCTTATGTTGTAAAACCAAATGATATTAACCCTGGTGTTGCAGATTATTATGCAACTGCTATAGCTGATGGATATGATTTTGCAAACCTTTTAGTAAAAGTTCGTGATGGTCGTCCAATTAAAATTGGCCCAAATAAAGAAGCTGGAAGTAATAACGGAACTAATGCCAGAGTTCAAGCATCTGTTTTATCATTATATGATTCGAATAGATTAAAAGGCGCTTTAAATAATGGTAAAGCAACTGATTATAAATCATTAGATAAAGCAATAATTAGTAAATTAGATGCAGCTCAAGGAAGTGGTAAGAAAATTGTTTTCTTAACAGGAACAATGGCAAGCCCTTCTACAGATAAATTATTAGCAGAATTTAAAGTTAAATATCCAAATACTGAGCATGTTGTTTATGATGCTGTTTCAGAAAGTGCTGCCTTAGATGCTTTTCAATCAATGAATGGTTCTAGATCTTTACCAAACTATAAGTTTGAAAATGCTGATGTAATTGTTTCTGTTGGTGCAGATTTCTTAGGAGATTGGCAAGGTGGCGGTTATGAAAAAGGATATGCATCAAATAGAGTTCCTAAAAATGGAAAAATGTCTAAACATATTCAGTTTGAAACTAATATGTCGTTAACTGGAGCAAATGCGGATAAACGTTTTGCTTTAAAACCATCAGAACAAAAATTTGCATTAATTAACTTATACAATGCAGTAACAGGTAATTCATTACCATCAAAAGCTACACCACAAGACGCAGCAATTAAAAATGCTGCAAAACAAATTAAAGCTGCAGGAAATAAAGCAGTAGTAGTTACTGGTATTCAAGATAAAAATGCTCAATTAATAGCTTTAGCTTTAAATAAATATTTAAATAGTAATGCTGTTGATACAGTAAATGCTAAAAACACAAGAAAAGGTGATGATACTAAAGTAGCTCAACTAATTTCAGATATGAATGCAGGAAAGGTTGGAGCTTTAATTATCAATCAAGCTAATCCTGTTTATACCTTAGCAAATTCAAAAGATTTTGTTGCTGGATTGAAAAAAGTTGGGTTATCAGTTGCTTTTGCAATGACACCTACAGAAACTACAAAACAAGTACAATTAGTAAATGCAACTCCTCATTATTTAGAAGCTTGGGGTGATGTTTCATTTACTAATAATCAATATAGTTTAATGCAACCAACTATTAACAAGTTATTTGATACTCGTCAGTTTCAAGAAGCTTTATTAAGTTGGTCAGGTAATAATACTTCATATTATAATTATTTAAAAAATTATTGGAGTAATGGTGTTTTAGGAGGCTTCTCTTGGAATACAGCATTACAAAATGGAACATTTACTAAAACTGTTTCACAAGAAGCTATTTCTGAAACTGAAGTTGATAATACTTCAATAGATTTAGCATCTGCTGCATCAGCATTATCTAAAACAAAAACAAATACTATTGAGTTTGCAACCTATACTAAAGTTGGTTTAGGAGATGGACAACAAGCAAATAACCCTTGGTTACAAGAATTACCAGATCCAATTACTAGAACATCTTGGGATAACTACTTATTAGTTTCTCGTTCTGATGCAGAAGCAATGAGCTTAAAAAACTGGACTGTTGATAATGGTGCTTTAAATGGAGATTTAGTTGACTTAACAGTTGATGGAACTACAATTAAAAATGTACCAGTTTATATTCAACCAGGTCAAGCAAAAGGTACAGTTGCCTTAGCTTTAGGTTATGGTAGAAAAGAAGGAATGCAAGAGGAAATGATGACTGGTATTAATGCTTATCCTTTATCAAATAAAATAGGTGGTGATGTTAAAATCACAAAAGTATCTGGAGAGCATTTATTTGCTTGTGTTCAGTTACAACATACTATGATGGGTAGAGATGAAATTACTAATGAAACTTCATTAACTGATTTTATTAGTAAACCAAGAGATGAATGGAACCCAGTACCTAAATTTTCATTAGATCATCAAGAAGTAACTATTGCAGAAGCTTCTTTATATGATGAATTTGGAGATAAAGTTGGTCCTCATTTTAATTTAAGTATTGATTTAGCAACATGTACAGGTTGTGCTGCATGTGTTATTGCTTGTCATACAGAAAATAATGTTCCAGTTGTTGGTAAACATGAAATTAGAGTAAGTAGAGATATGCATTGGTTGCGTATTGATAGATACTATACTTCTGATATGACCGAAGAAAAAGGTAAAGAAGAAGGTATATTCGGAAGTGGTGATTATTTTGAAGCACAAACACATCCAGAAGATAATCCAGAAGTTTCTTTCCAACCTGTAATGTGTCAACACTGTAACAATGCTCCTTGTGAGAATGTTTGTCCAGTAGCAGCTACATCACATGGTCGTCAAGGTCAAAATCAAATGGCATATAACCGTTGTGTAGGTACTAGATATTGTGCAAATAACTGTCCTTATAGAGTGCGTAGATTTAACTGGTTTAAATATGCTAATAATAGTGAGTTTAACTTCAATATGAATAATGAGCTTGGTAGAATGGTATTAAACCCAGATGTTGTTGTTCGTTCTCGAGGAGTTATGGAAAAATGTTCATTATGTATCCAAATGACTCAAGCAACTATATTAAAAGCTAAAAAAGAAGGAAGACCAGTTAAAACTGGAGAATACGAAACAGCTTGTACTAATGCTTGTAGTACTGGAGCAATGAGTTTTGGTGATGTGAATAATCACGAAGAAAAAGTTGCAGAATTACAAGAAGATAATAGAACATTTAAGTTATTAGAATTTATAGGTACAAAACCAAATGTGTTGTATCAATTAAAAGTTCGTAACGATAAAGCTTAATAATAACAAATAATAAAAAGAGATTTATGTTTTTTCATAAATCGTAAATTTAAAATCTAAAATAATATGTCTCATTACGAATCGCCTCTTAGAGAAACCTTAGTCTTAGGAGATAAAAGTTACCTTGATATATCAAACGATATTGCAGCACCTATTGAAGGTAAAGCAAACAGAATGTGGTGGATAGTTTTTACCATTGCATCAATTGCTTTTCTTTGGGGAGTTGGAGCTATTGCTTATTTAATAGGTACAGGTATTGGAGTTTGGGGATTAAATAATAAAATTAACTGGGCTTGGGATATTACAAATTTCGTTTGGTGGGTTGGTATTGGTCATGCAGGAACATTAATTTCGGCAGTACTTTTATTATTCCGTCAAAAATGGAGAATGGGTATTAACCGTTCTGCAGAAGCAATGACAATATTTGCAGTAGTTCAAGCAGGATTATTCCCAATTATACACATGGGACGTGTTTGGAATGCTCCTTGGGTATTACCAATTCCTAATCAATTTGGATCTTTATGGACAAACTTTAACTCACCATTATTATGGGATGTATTTGCAATTTCAACTTATTTATCAGTTTCATTAGTATTCTGGTGGACTGGTTTATTACCTGATTTTGCAATGATACGTGATAGAGCTACAAAACCTTTCCAAAAGAAAATATACTCTTTAATGAGTTTTGGATGGAGTGGAACAGCAAAAGATTGGCAACGTTTTGAAGAAGTTTCTTTAGTTTTAGCTGGATTGGCTACACCTTTAGTACTTTCTGTACATACTATTGTATCTTTTGACTTTGCTACATCAGTAATTCCTGGTTGGCACTCTACAGTTTATCCTCCTTACTTTGTTGCTGGAGCAGTATTCTCTGGATTTGCAATGGTACAAACTCTATTAATTACAATGCGTAAAGTTTCTAACCTAGAGGCTTATATTACTAGAGATCATATTGAAAATATGAATAAAGTAATATTAGTAGTTGGTGGAATTGTAGCAACAGCTTATTTATCAGAATTTTTTATTGGATGGTATTCAGGTTCTTCATATGAAGACTTTACATATTTATCAATTGGTGCAGCAACTGGACCTTATTGGTGGGCATTTTGGGCATTAATACTTTGTAATTCTGTATTTCCACAATTATTATGGTTCAAAAAAGTAAGACGTAGTTTCTTAGCATCATTTATCATGGCAATTATAATTAATATTGGAATGTGGTTTGAGCGTTTTGATATTATTGTAATAAATTTAAGTAGAGGTCACTTACCTTCAACTTGGACTCAATTTGAACCAACTTTTGTTGATGTTGCAATTTATGTTGGAACAATAGGTTTCTTCTTTGTACTATTTTTATTATATGCAAGAACATTCCCTGTAGTAGCACAATCTGAGGTGAAATCGATTATGAGAACTTCAGGATCTCAATTTAAAAGAGCAATAGCAAAAGAAGAAGGTAAAGAATATAGAAAATAAAAAGTCAAACAGACTAAAATTATAAATTATGAGTAAAGTAATTCAAGCAATGTATGATGACGATGATGTACTAGTTGCAGCAGTCAAAAAAGTTCGTGAAAATGGAAATCATATTGAAGAAGTTTATACACCATTTCCTGTACATGGTTTAGATAAAGCTATGGGTTTAAAAGATTCTAGAATGGCAATTACAGCATTTATTTATGGTGTTATTGGTATTTCTTTTGGAATTTGGATGATGGATTATATGATGATTGTTGACTGGCCACAAAATTTTGGTGGTAAACCTAATTTTTCATATATGGAAAATATGCCTTCGTTTGTACCAATTATGTTTGAAATGACAGTATTTTTCGCTGCACATTTAATGGTATTAACTTTTTATATGCGTAGTAAATTATGGCCTTTTCAAAAAGCTCATAATCCAGACCCAAGAACAACTTCACATATGTTTGTTATGGAAGTAAATGTTGATGGTAACGAAGATGACATGACTTCTTTTCTTAATGGAACTGGAGCAGTTGAATTAAAAGTAGTAGATAAAAACTAGATATGATGAACAATATAGTTAAAATAACATTAAGTTTATTAATAGTAATTAGCATCTTTTCTTGTAGTAAAGATAAAAGAACTAGAGAAGTACAATACATGCCAGATACTGATATGTATAATCCTGTACCTTATGAGCCTTACAGAAAAAGTTCTGCATTTAAAAACGGACTAACTAGTCAGTTACCTGTTGAAGGAACAATTGCTAGAGGACAAGTACCTTACGATTTACCTAATACTGAAGCAGGTTATCAAGCAGCAAAATTAGACTCTGTTAATCATTTAAAAGCCGATATGCTTGACTTAGATAAAGGAAAAAAACTTTTTAATATCTATTGTTCTTCTTGCCATGGAACTAAAGGTGATGGTCAAGGAGTATTAGTAAAAAGAGAAAAGTTTTTAGGAATACCTAATTTTAAAGATAGAGTAGTAACATCAGGAAGTATTTATCATGTAATAATGTATGGTAGAAATATGATGGGATCTCATGCTTCTCAACTTTTACCAGAAGAAAGATGGCAAGTAGTGAACTATGTTCAAAACTTAAAGAAAAAATTATAAATCAACAGATTAGTCTTAAATAATATGTACACATTTTCAAGTAAATTAAAATTAGTTTCTATCGCTCTTATGATTATAGGTGCTTTAGGAATGGGTTATGGATTTTTATCTGTACCAAAAGACATACACGAAGTTGAAACAATTTTAGCAAGTCATGATTCTCATGATACACATGCTAAAGCTGATGCACATAATGAACATGGAGCAGCAACTCATGATGCTCATGCAAGTGAAGCGAATCATGAAGCACATTTAGAACATGTTTTACATCAATTACAAAATAAACCTTGGGCTGCATTTTTTATTACGGCATTCTTCTTTTTTATGATTGCTTTATTAGCCTTAGTTTTTTATGCTATCCAATGGGCATCATCATCAGGTTGGTCGATTGTTTTATTTAGAGTAATGGAGTCGGTATCTGCATTTTTGTTACCAGCATCATTCTTTTTATTATTATTTTTAATATTATCAACTTCTCATTTTAATCATATGTTTGTCTGGATGGGTGAAGATGCAGTTAAAGACCCTGCATTAGTAGCAAAAGCACCTTGGTTAAATACAACAGGCTTTTTATTTAGATCATTTATTTTTGTTGCAGGTTGGAATATATTTAGATTTTTCTTAAGAAAAAATTCATTAGCTTTAGATGAAGCTGGGGAATTAGCAATCTATAAAAGAAACTTTAATGTTTCAGTTGGATTTTTAGCTTTCTTTATTGTAACTGAATTATTCTTTGTTTTTGATATGACTATGTCATTAGATCCACATTGGTTTAGTCAATTATACCCTTTTTATGTATTTGCAAGTATGATAGTAACTGCAATTACTGTGATATTAATGATTACTTTATATTTGAAAGGAAAAGGCTTATTACCTAGAGTAAATCAATCTCATATTCATGATTTAGGAAAGTATATGTTTGGATTTAGTATATTTTGGGCATACTTTTTCTTTGACCAATTTATGTTACAATGGTACTCACATCAACCAGAAGAGACAGTTTATTGGGTTCCTAGATTATTAGGTTCTTATCAACCAATTTTTGTTGGAATGTTAATTTTAAACTTTATTATTCCTTTCTTATTATTAATTGGAAGTGACTTTAAAAAAGTTAGTAAAATTATTATGGTTGCAGGTGTTTTTATTATCATAGGACATTTTATGGATATATTTATGTTAATTGCACCAGCTACAGTTGGAGATAGTTGGAGTTTTGGAATTACAGAAATAGCAACGTTATTATTCTTTACAGGATTATTTATATATGTAGTGTTTAATTCGCTTACTAAAGCACCATTACATGCTAAAGGAAATCCATTTATGAAAGAAAGTGAACATTATCACTATTATAACTTATAATAGTTAATTCATATTTAATATATAAAGACTGTCTTATTAGACAGTCTTTTTTTTGCAAAAAACTATATCATACAATTTGACAATTATATATTCAATATGCTGTTCTAGATAAATATTTTTTCAACTTTATTTATTGTGATAATTTTTTAGATGATATTTATCATAAATAAAAACTGATATATGTCATAAAATTAAAAGTTTTTATTACTTTTGTAACAATCGTTACTAAACGTATTTAACTATATTCAAACTTAAATTAAACTACTAACTAAATGAAAGCATTATTTTTTATCGCAGTATTTGCTGCTATTGCTATTGGTTTTTGGCAAATCGCAAAAATATTTGGAGCAACAAAAAATGATCAAATAGCAACTAACAAAGAAAATAATATTAACGGATGGATGATGTTATTTATGCTTGCCTTTGTGCATGGATTGTTAATTTTCTGTATGATTAATTATGGAGATGTATTATTACCTCAACTTTCAGCATCTACAGAAGGAGAAAATATTGATTTATTATTTAAAATAACTTTTGGTCTTATTTTAATAGTTCAATTTTTTACTCAAATATTAATATTTTTCTTTTCGTTTAAATATAGAGGAAATATTAATAGACAAGCAACTTTTTTTGCTGACAGCCATAAATTAGAAATGATTTGGACTAGTGTACCTGCTATTGTTTTAACAGGTTTAGTTCTTTATGGAATATATACTTGGAATTCTGTAATGGATGTTTCTAATCAAAATAAACCTCTATATATTGAATTATATGCAAAGCAGTTTCAATGGGAAGCACGTTATGCAGGACCAGATAACACTTTAGGTGAAGCAAATGTTCGAAATATTAAAGGTATTAATACTATGGGAGTTGATATGGATGATAAAAATGCGGCTGATGATATTACAGTATTAAGAGAATTTCATATCCCAAAAGGAAGAAAAGTAGTATTTCAATTCCGTTCACAAGATGTTTTACACTCAGCTTATATGCCACATTTTAGAGCGCAAATGAATTGTGTACCAGGAATGAAAACTTATTATGGATTTACACCATCTGTAACTACTGTTGAAATGAGAAAAAATCAAGATGTAATTGATAAAGTAGAAGGAATTAATATAATACGAGCTGCTAAAAGTAAGATTTTAGAAGAACAAGGAGAAGATCCTTTAGATCCTTATGAGTTTGATTATTTATTATTATGTAATAAAATTTGTGGAGCGTCACATTATAATATGCAAATGAAAATTGTTGTTGATGAAGAGGCAGATTTTAATAAATGGATGAAAGAGCAACAAACATTAGTATCAAAAATTAACTAAACTACTAACTAAAAATACAAGATTTTGATTTTATAAAATCAAAACTTCAAATCTTAAATTATTATGTCACATCACAAACAAACTTTTGTAACTAAATACATTTTTAGTACTGACCATAAAATGATTGCCAAGCAATACTTAATAACTGGTATTATAATGGGAGTTATTGGAGGGTTTATGTCTATGCTTTTTAGATTACAATTAGCATATCCAGAGCAACATTTTACAATTATCGAAGCCTTTTTAGGAAAGGGTGGAGAAGGCGGTCAAATGACACCAGATATGTATATGGGTTTAGTAACTATTCATGGTACTATAATGGTGTTTTTTGTTTTGACAGCTGGACTTAGTGGAACATTTAGTAATTTACTTATTCCTTTACAAATTGGAGCACGTGATATGGCTTCTGGATTTTTGAATATGATATCATATTGGTTATTCTTTTTATCAAGTGTAATTATGGTAATTTCAATATTTGTTCATTCAGGTATGGCGAGTGCAGGTTGGACAATTTATCCTCCATTAAGTGCATTACCTCAAGCAATGGCTGGTTCTGGTTTAGGTATGGACTTATGGTTAATATCAATGGCTATTTTTATTGCAGCTTCACTTTTAGGATCATTAAACTATATTGTTACAATACTTAATTTACGTACAAAAGGAATGAAAATGACAAGATTACCATTAACAATTTGGGCATTTTTAATTACTGCTATTATTGGTTTGGTTTCTTTTCCAGTTTTATTATCAGCTGCTTTATTATTAATTTTTGATAGAAGTTTTGGAACTTCATTTTATTTGTCAGATATATTTATTCAAGGTGAAGTACTCCATTATCAAGGAGGTTCACCTATATTATTTGAACATTTATTTTGGTTTTTAGGTCACCCAGAAGTATATATTATATTATTGCCAGCATTAGGAATTACTTCAGAAGTAATATCAACAAATGCTCGAAAACCTATTTTTGGTTATAGAGCTATGATCGGTTCTATGATAGCTATTGCATTTTTATCTACTATTGTTTGGGGACATCATATGTTTGTAACAGGAATGAATCCATTTTTAGGTTCGGTTTTTACATTTACAACATTATTGATTGCAATCCCATCTGCAGTTAAGGCTTTTAATTATATAACCACTTTATGGAAAGGAAATTTACAGTTTAATGTAGGTATGTTATTTTCTATTGGAATGGTTTCAGTATTTATTTCTGGAGGATTAACAGGGTTAATTCTTGGAGATTCTGCATTAGATATTAATGTGCATGATACATTATTTGTTGTTGCTCATTTCCATTTAGTAATGGGAGTATCTGCGCTATTAGGAATGTTTGCAGGTGTTTATCATTGGTTTCCAAAAATGTTTGGTAAAATGATGAATAAAAAATTAGGATATGTGCATTTTTGGTTGACAATTATTGCTGCATATGGAGTATTTTTTCCAATGCATTTTACTGGTTTAGCAGGTTTACCACGAAGATATTTTAGTAATACGGCTTTTCCATTATTTGATGATTTAGCACCAATTAATATTGTAATTACATGGTTTGCTTTATTAGGTGGAGCAACACAATTAATATTTTTAGGAAACTTTTTTGCTAGTATTTTCTTTGGAAAGAAAGCAGAAAAAAACCCTTGGAAAGCAAATACTTTAGAATGGACAGCTCCAGTAGAACATATTCATGGTAATTGGTATGGTGATATTCCAGAGGTTCACCGTTGGGCTTATGATTATAGTAAAGTTGATGAAAATGGAGATGCTTATGAACAAGATTTTGCTCCGCAAAATATGCCTATAAGAGAAGGTGAAGAAGAATTTTAGAACTAAATTATTTAGTGATAAATTCTATAATAAAAATAAACTACTAACGAAAAACTCCCAAATTCATTTTGAATTGGGAGTTTTTTTATGGTTTTGGATAAACACATATTAAAAGTTTATAAAGGTATTTTTTATTGACCTACTTTAGTGAGTTTATATTCCATTACTTCTTCAACATAAAAACTTTTCCCAATTAATACTAATTTTGTAGTGGTTATTTGTTTTATTTTAAGATCGTTTAACTCCGTTATACTTGTTCCTTTTATTTTTAAATTATTATTTACTAAATTCCAATTTCCATTAGTGTTAAAATAACTTGTAGTAATTGTAAATGTACCATCTTCAATGAAATTCCAAACTTCTCTACCTAAAGTTGGAGTATCATTAATTGTATTTAATACCCATTCACCTTCAATCAATTCAGAATAATTGATAGATTCATCATCATTATTACAAGAAATAATTAATGAAAGGAATAAAAATATCAGTACTTTTTTCATATTTTATTTTGTCTTTTTAACATATTGAGTTAGAATAACAATATGCTGATCTCCAACACGACCTTCAATATGATTTGCATTATCATGAACTAGAGAAATACGATGTACAGCTTCTCCACGTTTTGCAGTAAAACCACCACCTTTTACTTTTAAATCTTGTATTAAAACAACAGAATCTCCATTATTTAATATATTACCATTACAATCTTTATGAATAATTTTGGTAGAAGGGTCAACATGTTCTCCTGTAGCTTCAGCCCAAGTTTGCATATCTTCATCTAAATACATCATATCGATTAAATCTTGAGCCCAAGTCTCTTTTTGATATTTAAGTCTGTATAATAAACGCCAAGCAGTAACTTGAACAGCAGGGAATTCACTCCACATACTATCGTTTAAACAACGCCAATGATTTGCATCAAGATTATCTGTACTTTCAATTTGGTTTTTACAAGTATCGCAAACTTGTAAGCTGTTTTTTTCTTCAGGTTCAGTTACAGGAGGTACATTATATATTGATAATTTTTCTTTAGCACCACATAATTCACAAGATGAATTACTTCTTTTATTTATTGCTCTTTCCATGTTGGTTTTATTTTTGTGTTTTTGTTAATTATTACTAAATTTATAAACATAGTATTTACTCTTTTTACTATCTCGAAACAAATATACATCTCTTGTAGAATCCATTAATGAAATAACTTTTTTACCTTTAAATAGCAAGGGATTATCTAATATAATTTCTCTAGTTGGATTATAAACATTTTTAATTTTATGTACTTCTAAGTTATTACAATTATAATAAAATTCTGTTTTACTTACTTCGGGGAAAACATTATTAAATAATGTATAATGATTATCATATGTTCTATAATCATTAATCAAAGAATTATTAGTACTTCCCATATAATAAGAGTTACCATTTAAATGAGCAAAATCTTCTGTATTATAATAACGATAACGTACGCGACCTAATGAAATATGAAATATAGAATCATTTAATTTCTTTATTGCCAAAGATGGTTGTTGTCTATATTTTTTATAAAAGGATTTAAAATCTAATTTTTTATATATTACTTTTTTATTATTACTAGTATAGTTTATATTTTTAAAATCTAATTTTTTTAATAAATTACCTTTTAAAACTAATGGATATTCTTGAAAATTAGATAATGCTATATAATTCAACATTATACTTTTATTGTATTTGTAAGTAAAGAAAAATTTATCATCACTAAAAGAAAAATCTACTTTTGTTAAAGAGTTAAATAATTCTTTTGTGGTATTTTTTCCTGTTTTTAAATTGAATTCCAATAAGTGAATAGGAAGAAGAACTTTATCTAAACATCCATTAAAATTTGGATTATTGCTTTGGGCATTTTTTTGACATTTGCATGTAGCTATATATAGACAATCTTTGTGAAAATAAAATTGATTTCCTAATCCAGTGTCTAAAAAAGAATTTGTTAACTTGCTATTTATTAACAACTTTACATTAGATTTTAATCTGGTAAAAAATTGATTATCTATTGTAAACTTTTTTAATTCATATGAATTTTTATTTAAGGAATAAATCTCAATAATTTTTTCTTTTTTTTGTAAGTATATTATTTTAACTTTACTATTATCAATTAAAATATTGTAGTATTTTTTATTAAAATTTTCAGATAATTGAACTGTATAAATAACTTTAGGCTTGGATATTGTTCTTTCTAATAGATTAAATTCAACTGTGCATTTAAGAAACGAATTATTTTTTTTCTTTAAGAAATTTATTATGTACTCACCATCATTTATATTATCGATTGATGAAATTATAAAATTTTTAGGGTTTAAACTAGTGTATGTTATTTTTTCTTTGCTGATAAATTTATATTTCTCATCGAATTTTAATAGTTGAATTTCTAATTCAATCCCATCTTTATTTTTTAAAAAACCTAAAACATAATTCATATTATCATGATGAAAAGATGATAATGATTCAAAATCATGAAATTTTTCAAATTTAAAATTTTCAATCTCTTTTTGAGAAAAAATGGTCAAAGGAATTAGAAAAAATAAAAAGAAATATTTCATTTAATACTGTTCTTTCTCGTTAGGAAAATCTACACTTTTAACATCATCAATATAGCTTTTAAAAGCATTATTCATTTCTTCGTAAAGATTAAGATAACGTCTTAAAAATCTTGGGTTAAACTCATGTGTCATACCTAACATATCGTGCATTACTAATACTTGTCCATCTACACCTGCACCTGCACCAATTCCAATAACAGGTATTGTTAATTTTTTAGCAACTTTTTCTGCTAAAGAAGCAGGAACTTTTTCTAGAACTAAAGCAAAACAACCTAATTTTTCGAGTAATAAAGCATCTTCAATTAATTTTTTAGCCTCTTCTTCTTCTTTAGCTCTTACAGTATATGTTCCGAATTTATAAATAGATTGAGGTGTTAAGCCTAAATGTCCCATTACCGGAATACCAGCTGTTAAAATTCTTGAAATTGAATCGGAAATTTCTGCTCCACCTTCTAATTTAACAGCATGTCCACCAGATTCTTTCATTATTCTAATAGCCGATTTTAAGGCTTTTCTGGAGTTTCCTTGATACGTACCAAAAGGTAAATCAACTACTACCAAACAACGATAAATTGCCCTAACTACAGACGATGCATGATATATCATTTGGTCTAATGTAATTGGCAATGTAGTTTCATGACCAGCCATAACATTAGAAGCAGAATCACCAACTAAAATTATATCAATTCCTGCATGATCTACAATTTTTGCCATAGTATAATCGTAAGCAGTAAGCATAGCAATTTTTTCAGAATTTGCTTTCATTTCAATTAATGATTTTACTGTAATACGCTTGTATTCTTTTTTTGCTGTAGACATTAAATATTTATTTTAAATGTTAATTATTTTATTATTTACTGAATACTATCTTTTATAGTTTTATTATCTTCAGTTTTAAATGGATTATTTTCTTTTAGGTTTTCTACTTGTTCCATTATTGATGGGAAAATTGCAGGAGCAAAATCTTTTACTCTATTATAAAGTATTGTATTATCTAATGTTTCTTGTTCTACAAAAGTAATTGTATCATTTAATTTTCCAAAAAGATTAAGTAAAACACTAACAATCAAAGCAATTTTAGCCGCACCAAAAGCAGCGCCTGCTAATTTATTAAGTAGTCCTAATTGTGCTGCATCAATAATTTTAGTTAATAATTTTCCTATCATTGATACAATAATTAATATCAACAAAAATGTTAATGCAAAAGCTACTATTTGAATATATTTTGCATCCCATTCTACTTTTGTCTTAAGCCAATCGCCAATAAAATATGAAAAATGAATTGCTCCATATAATCCTATTAATAAAGAACCTAAAGAAGCTATTTCAACAAAAAAACCTTTGCTAAAACCTTTATATAAACCATAAACTAATAATATTGCTAAGATGATATCTAATACTGCCATTTTTTTCTTTTACTGCAAATATAATTTAAATGTTTTATATTTAGATGTATATAATTAATTTGATATTATTTTACTTTATCAATATATATTTCATCATCTATATAAACTAACAATTTTTCAATTACATTAAAGTTCATTTTTAATAAAGCATTGGCATAATTATTTATTTGAAGATGATGCTTTTTTTCTTTTTTACCAGTTTTATAATCAATTATTATAACATCATTATTATTAAAAACAAGTCTATCAGGAATTAGGATATTACCTTCAATAGTTATTATTTCTCTTTCATTTAAAACTTTATATTTTGAGGTATAATAGAGTTTTAGTTTATCATTAAAGACCAGCTTTTCAATTATATTTATATATTTTTCTTTTTCTTCAAAAGAAATTAATCCTTTATAAATAAAGTTTTCTATCGTGTTGTTAATATCTTTATAGGTGATTATTTCTGCTAAAATTAAATGAATTAAATTTCCGTATTGTCTAGCATTTTCAATAGAATCATCAGTACTAATTATTGAAGGTAAAATATTGATATTTAATTTACGCCAATCTGTACTAATAAATTTTTGTTGTTCTATATTTTTTAGCTTATCAGTTTTATTTTTAGATATACGCTTTTGATTACCAAAAGTATATATAGATTGATTTTCATCCCACATATTATTATTCTTAAGAAAATCTATAAAAAATTGTGAATACATTTTTGGTTCATCAAATGATTTTTTATGTTCACTAATTATATATAATTGTTCCTCAGCTCTTGTAAGAGCAACATATAATAGATTGAAATTATCTAGTTCCAATTCTTCTTTTTTAGATTTATAAATTTTTTCTCCAATTTCTCCAATTTCTTTTAGTGAATTATTATAATTAATAAGAGCGCTATCAAAACCATTATATTTTTCTTTATCTAAAGGTTGATACCAAACTTTAGTATTATTATGTTGTTTATATATATCTAAATCAAATGGAAAAATAACAACAGGAAACTCTAAACCTTTTGATTTATGAATTGTCATTATATTTACTGCATTGGTTCCATTAGGAACAACAATACTTAAAGTGTCTTTTTTTTCTTCCCAATAAATTAAGAATGCTTCTGTACTTTCAGATTTTTTTAGTGAAAAATTTAATATAACATCTAAGAAAAATTGTAAATATGCATCTGATGTTGTTGTAAGTTTAAAGTTTCTAATAATATATTCTATACTTTCATATAAAGGGATACTTGTAAAATAGTTTAAATCAAAATAAATATTATGATTTTGTAAATCTTCAAAAAAATCATATACACTTAATGATAAAATATATTTAATAAATATATGTTTATCTTTTTTTATTTTAAGATGATTATAAAGAAAGTAAACTATTTCAAATTGAGTTTCTTTATCATTAGTGTTATTTGTATATTTTAGTAGGTTAATTATAAAATTAACTTTTTGAGAGTTCTGTAATAACAATGTTTCAGAACTAATAATATCAATATTGTTTGATATTAAAAATTCGGCAATAGCAACACCTTGTTTACGTGCTCTTGTTATAATACAAATATCTTTTTTATCAAATTTAGGATCTAAATTTTTAATAATTTCTAATACTTTTTCTGGATAAACTTCAAGTTTTTCATCAGCAGAAAAACCCTCTTCAATAAATTGAATTTCTACATATCCTCCTTTTTTGTTATTCTCTTTTTGACTATTACCTGTTTTATATAGATTTTGATATTCTTCGTTTTTTAAATATTTAGAAAGGTGTTGAAAAAAATCATTATTAAAATTTATTATTTCAGAATAACTACGCCAGTTTGTTTCTAATTGATTTATGTTTTTTTGAACTAAAAATGGATTTTTCCCTTGTTCTGTAGATAATTCAATAAACTGCTCAGCTTTTCCACCTCGCCATCGATAAATAGCTTGTTTAGCATCACCTACAAGGAGTAGAGTTCCTTCTTGACCTTTTATGTTTTCGCTAGTTAGTGTGTTGTCTAATAGAGGTATTAAATTTTCCCATTGCATAGTAGAAGTATCTTGCATTTCATCTATAAAATAATGGCCAAAACGTTCACCAATTTTTTCATAAATAAATGCTGATGGTTCTTCTTTTATATGATTACTTATTATTTGATTAAATTCTGATATTAATCTAATATTATTTTCATCTTTTACTTCAGTTAATATATTGTTTATAGTTTTTAGAATTGCTAATGGAATTAAACTTTTACTTATTAGTTTGTTAAGTAAATAGCTTGCATTTAATTGTTTAGATTTATAATACAGATCCAACAAACTTGGTATAATACTATCAATGTCATCTTTTATTATTTGAGATTTTCCATTAGTATAAAAAATTTCGTTAGCAATACTTTTTCCTAATCCTTTCTCCTTATTAAAACTGACTTTAGAAAAATCATTAATTAAATTTAAAAAATGTTTTGGAAATTGTGAATAATAAAAACTTTTATGTTCTATTTGTAAATCGTTTATTAATTCTAACCCATTATTACCTATAATTTCAAATTGTTTTTTGGTTTCTTTAATCTGTTTATTAATGTTTTTTTGTAAATCGGTAAAATCATCAATAGATTTATTTTTAATTTTATTTACTTGAAAAATATCATTTTCATTTAATAATAATTTTGCAATATCTTTTAAATCAACTGAAATATCCCAACTTTTATCTTCGTTAGCTTTAGATATTGAAAAATCAATTAAAGTTTTAGTAAGTGATTTATCTTCACCAATTCTAGAAATTAATATATCAACAACTTCATTTAAAAGTGAAATAGCATCCATTTCAATTTCAAAATTTAATGAAATGCCTAAATCAAAAGCAAAGCTTCTTATAAGTTTATATGTAAAACTATCTATTGTTGTTATATTAAAAGCTGAGTAATTATTTAATATATTTTGTATTATTTTTTTTGATTTTTTTTGAATAATTATTGGATCAATATTTAATTCTGACTGAATTTTTTTAAATAACGAATTATCTTCGTTTATTATATTTTCATTAGAAAATTCATGTAAGCTATCCAAAACTCGTAATTTCATTTCTGCAGCAGCCTTGTTAGTAAATGTAATGGCTAGAATATGTTGAAAACTATATAAATCATCAGACTTTAATAAAATTTTTAAATATTCTGAAACTAAAGTAAATGTTTTACCACTACCAGCAGAGGCGTTATATATTTGAAGATTTGTTGACTTGTTCATAAGTGTTAAAAATACAAAAAAATGGAATTCTTTTTGTTTTATTACAATTAAGTTTGGTGTTTTTTAATCCAATTTGATGCAATTTGCCAAATTTCTTTAGAAGCATTTTTGGATAATATAGTTCTACTATGGTTGTAGTTTTCTTTAAACCCATTAGAGATACCACATACAACAAGTTTATTTGTTTGGTTGTCAAATCCATTAAGATACTTTTCACAGCCATGTATAGGTGCTATCCAATCATTTTTTCCACAAATTAATAGAATTGGTATTTGAATAGTTTTCATTTGCGAAAAGTAATCAAAACCATCAATACCTTTAAACGATTTAGTTAAATTCCAATCAAACCAAGATTTCATAGTAAAGTATTTTTCATTTTGCACACCTATTCCTAACCTGATGGCAGGAACAAATCCTAAAATAGAACTAAAGTGTTTAGCTAAATAAATTTTAATGAAATCTAGTTTAGAATTAACAGCTCCAAAAGCCTGGCAATTAAAAAACACTATACTTTTAATATTTTTTGAATATGTTTTATTTTTTATTAAAAATAGAGTCAATGCAATTCCGCCACCACTATGAGTTATACAATGTAAATTATTTAGATTTAAATTATCAATTAAATAGTTAAAAGTAGTTTTTATATCAATTAAACCAATAGTCTCTATATTGAAAGTGTCTTTATAAACTTTGCTCTCACCATGATTTCGCCACTCCATAATCCAACAAGTATACCCTATATTAGCTAAATAATTAGCAATTCCTAACATGATTTTCTTATTAGAAAATGTACCATGTGTTAAGAAAACATGTTTATTGTTTTCTTTAGCACTGTTAATTTTCCAAAGTGTAATTTCTTTATGATCTTTAGTTGTTAACTTTATTAGTTGCTCTTTTTTTTGCACAATAGACTTATTACTTTAGGTTAAAAATACAAAAAACCCAAACGATAAACGTTTGGGTTTTATTAATTTTTATAAATGATTTATTATTAATTAATAATCACTATTAACAGATTTGATTGCTTTTGCAAAATCTTCCTCATCATTATCATTCATAATTAAATGTACAGCTTCACTTGCAATTTTATCTACATTTTTAACTGGAAAACTTAGACCAACAATAATACGTTTTAAAAAGTTCACTTCGTCTATTGAAGGAGTATCATCTGCATATAACATTGAAGTTAATCTATATAACCTAATAATAGATTCATCATATCCTACAGGAGGATTCATAGGATATTCCTCAGGATTTTTAAGAATTTTAGCTACTTCTTCATCAGAAATATTTAAACTTCTTGCTTTTCTTCGTAAGAATTTTTCCTCTCCTACAGTAATTATATTATCAACAAGAGCCATTTTTACAATACTTGCAAAATGTCCAAGATTTCTTTGGTGTGCTCCGCTTGAAAAAGCATCAGATATTGCCATAATTTATTTAGTTTGATTTATTTTTTCGCAAATATAAAAATTTAACTAAGATTATTTTATAAAGTGCTAATAATTATTTTTATAATGTTATGAAAGTAATTGTTTAATTACCTCTGTTTTACTTAAGCTTTTTGTTTCATTAAATGAATCGTATTTTAATTCCCAACCAAAAGTACTTACCATTTGCTCCATTACTTTTAAAGTATCTAGTGCTTTTGTTTTTGCTGTAAATAATAAATCACTTTCAGGTATTTTATCAGTAAAATTCTGTTTTACTTTTTTATTTAAATCAGTTAATTCTGAGGCGTCAAATTTATTAAACAATCCATTTTGAATATCATAAAAATCTAAATGAGTTTCCATACTTAAAACTTCAGGTTCAGGGAAATATATTACTTTAATTTGTTGTTTATTAGAATTAGCTTCAAATTTCATTTTTTTCATATCAAAACCTATAAAAACCTTAGCATTTGCCATGACAATTGCTTTTTTAGTGCTTGACACCATATTAAGTAATGAACTTTTTTCATCTTTAAAATGCATTACTTCATTCATATTTCCTTCTACTGTGATGAATTTTGAAACTGTTTTCATTTTTTCTAAAAGTATAACAGATTGCTCTTTTGCTTTACTTTTAAAGAAAGATTTTTTTGAAAATAAATAATATATCGATAGTACTAAAGCACCTACAATAAAGCCTAAAATAAAATTCATAGTCAGTTAATTTTGTTTTACAAATTTAAGTTAATTAAATTTATCATACTATATATTACATTTATTATGCCAATAACAGAATCCATTATAACGTATATAAAAAGAATCATATCGGATTTTAATATTCTAATAAATCAATAGTAAATTTACTTATATTTGCGCCAAATGAATTTTAAAATTTTAATTATGAAAAAAATATTATTTGTATTAAATATCATATTTTTTGGTATACTTTCAATGTCTTCTCAAGAAATTGTAGACAATGCTATTGGAGTTAGAATAGGTTCTTATGGCTCTTTTGGAGGTGAAGTATCTTATCAAAAGAAAATAGACAATGCTTCCCGAGCAGAACTAAATTTGGGTTTTACTGGTTACACCTATTATAATAGTATTAGAGCTACTGCATTATATCAAAGAGTTTTTGATTTTACACCTTTAGATAATATGAATTGGTATTTAGGTGCTGGAGCTGGTGTTACTACATGGAAATATGATAATCGCTATTATTACGATTATTATGATTATAATGATTCTGGAGCTTATTTTAGTGTTATTGGTCAAGGTGGAGTAGATTATAAGTTTGATTTTCCGTTATTGGTATCTTTTGATATTAGATCTGGATTAAATTTTGGTAAATTTGATAAAGGCGTGTTTTTTAGCCCTGGTGTATCTGCAAGATATACTTTTTAAATAATAAGATATTATATCATAAAAATAAGGTAGTTTTGCATAAGTGCAAAGCTGCCTTTTTAATTTACTACAAATGTCACATAAAGCAGGATTTATAAATATTATAGGTAATCCAAATGTTGGAAAATCAACTTTAATGAATGCCTTTATTGGCGAACGTTTATCCATTATTACCTCAAAAGCGCAAACTACTCGTCATAGAATTTTAGGAATTGTAAATGGGGATGATTTCCAAATGTTATTTTCTGATACTCCAGGAATAATTAAGCCTGCTTATGAATTACAAGAATCTATGATGGATTTTGTGAAGTCTGCTTTTGAAGATGCAGATATTCTAATCTATATGGTTGAAATAGGAGAGAAGGATTTAAAAGATGAAAAGTTTTTTAATAAAATTGTTCATGCTAAAATACCTGTTTTACTTTTAATTAACAAAATTGATAAATCTACTCCAGAGAAATTAGAAGAGTCAGTTGCTTTGTGGCGTGAGAAAGTTCCTAACGCACTAGTTTTAGCTATTTCTGCATTAGAAAACTTTAATGTTCAAGTAGTTTTTGATAAAATTTTAGAATTACTTCCAGAAGCGCCTGCATTTTATCCTAAAGATCAATTAACCGATAAACCTGAGCGTTTTTTTGTAAACGAAGCTATTCGTGAAAAAATATTAATGCACTACAAAAAGGAAATACCTTATTCTGTAGAAATTGATACCGAAGAGTTTTTTGAAGATAAAAAGTTGATTAAAATTCGTTCAGTAATTATGGTGGAGCGTAATTCTCAAAAAGGAATTATTATTGGTCATAAAGGAACTGCTTTAAAACGCGTAGGAACAGAAGCAAGAAAAGACTTAGAAAAATTCTTTAATAAAAAAGTGTTTTTAGAATTGTATGTAAAAGTCAATAAAGATTGGCGAAATAATACCAGGCAGTTGAAACGTTTTGGTTATAAGGATTAGTCTTGAATTAATTTATTCTTTCTTAATAGACTTCCATTCTTGGTAAGTAATTTGAAAAACATTCATCTTATTTCCATGAAAATGAATGGTCTCTCTTATTTTCATTCCATTGTTAAGAGCTACTTTTTCCGAATATAGATTTGTTGGATTAATAATAGAAATCAATTTTTCAGCAAAATTATTCTCAAAGGCAAAGTTTCTGCATTTTTGTGATGCTTCACTTGCAAAGCCTTTTTTTCTCGCGTAGGGTAAAATAGAGTATGCAATTTCGATTTCATTATAACCATTTATTTCACGAACTAGAAGTCCACTTTGTCCAATAATTTTATTGGTTGATTTTTCAATTAAAACATTTTGTCCTCCTAAATTATTCTTATACCTATCATAAGTCCATTCGAACCACTTTTCACATTGTTCTTTTGGCGTTCCAAGTTTATCCATTCCTAAAATTTTAGACACCTCAATATCATTAAAGAGTTCAACCCATTCGTTAAAATCATTATCATTTAAGAGCCTAAATTTTAATCTTTCTGTCTCTTGTCCGTTTAAAGTATATTTCATTTATTTAGTTTTTGTAAAGTTAGGTAAAATAGTAACAAAGTCAAATCTTAAATATTTATTTAAATTTAAAAACTACTCAATAAATTAATGTAAATTTAAGCACTAACTAAAAATTACTACTATGAAATCTTTATTATTACTGCTATTTACCACATTAACATTAACTTCTTGTAGCCAAACTAAAATGTCTAAAGAAGATATTATTGAAACTTATGTGACTAATTGTGCTCAAAAGCATAATTACAATTATGAAATGGAAGCATGGCAAAAATGTTTAGATAAAGGTTTAGAAAAAGATAGTACCATAGCTTATTTATGGCAACAAAAAGCCATGCCTTATTTTAAGGCCAGAAAATATGAAGTCGGTATGAAATTTCAAGATAAAGCTGTGTTGTACGATAGAGAAGGACAACAAGATTATCGTGCTTTTATAAAATGTATTTTTTCTAAAAATTATGAAGATGCTATTGCGGATTTTGAAGATTATAAAAAAGATTTTGGTAATCATTATGTAATGGATCACACCTATGATTTTTACATTGCTATTTCTTGTTTACAACTCAATCAATTTGAAAAAGCAGAGCAATTACTTACGGGGTATTTAAATGATTTAGAAAAGGAATTAGGCGAAGAATGGTTACATCCAACTGCCTTATTTTATTTAGGAGTTGCTAAAATGGAGTTGAAAAAATATAATGAGGCAATCATTGAATTTGACAGAGCTTTAAAAATTTATCCTGAATTTTCTGATGTAAAATATTACAAGTCAGTTTGTTTAATGAACTTAGGGAAAAAAGAAGAAACCAAACAGACTTATACTGAATATCTAGAAGATTCTAAAAATGGTTTTACTATCAATGAGGATAATGTTGTTTATGAAATGTATCCTTATCAAGTGAGGCAAAGGAAGTAGAAATTACAAATCCTTAGTTAATGATTGTACAATTTTGTTATCTGCTAAAAATTCTTTTAAAATTACTTTAATTGCAGTGTATGTTGGGACAGCTACTACCATTCCTAAAATCCCAAAAAGCAAACCAAAAATAATTATAGCTAAAAATATTTCTAATGGATGTGATTTTACTGATTTCGAAAAAATAATTGGCTGACTTGCAAAGTTATCTATCAATTGTGCTATTAGATAACCAATCATTACATATATAGTTGTTGGTAAAATTACTGTTTGGAAATCCTGACCAATATTACTTGTCATTGTTAAAAATAACATAATAATTCCTCCAATTAATGGTCCAATAAAAGGGATTAAATTTAGTGTCGCTGCTAAAATTGCTATAACAATAGCGTTTTCTATTCCAAAAATAGAAAGTACAATGGTATAGATGATAAACAGAATGGTAATTTGAAATATAAGCCCAATAAAATATCTTGAAAGTAAATCTTTAATTGTAGCAAATGATTTTGCAAATCTAGCTTCACTTTTGTTTGGTACAATTGCATGAAGACCTTTATTTAATAAGTCTTTATCTTTCATTAAAAAGAAAGATATGAATAAAACTGATAACAATCCGATAGTAATCGATCCTAAAGCGCCAATAACAGCATTAAAAAAATTTGGCAATTTGTTTAACTGAGAAACTAAATCTAAACTTTTTAATTGTTCAAAAACATTGATATTCTTTTCTGAAAAATATTCATTTAGATGTGTTAAAGTTGTTTGAATATTACTTTTGAATTGATCTGAATTAAGTAATGCTAAATTTTCACCTTGTTGTTGTATTAAAGGTATAAACATACTTACTAAACCAGAAAGTAAAGCGATAAACAGAAACATAGTTGTAATAACAGCTAAAGAATTTCTAAATTTTAGACGTTTTTTTAAAAATCTTATTATAGGTTTGGCAACAAGTGAAACTACAGCAGCAATAGCAATATATGCCAAAACAGATTGAATTTTATAAAAAAACCAAAGTAAAGCAATAACACCAAAAATAATGGCTACAGCTCTTAAAATTCCGTTTGCAATGTCTTTAGAATTCATGCTTTTTTTTGTAAAGATATAAAATTATGTTAAGGAGTTGGATAATTCATTAAAATCTAAACCTCCATAATTACCTGAACTCATTAATAAAACACTTGTGTTTTTTAAATTTTCATTAAAAATAAATTCTTTAAATTCTTTTGGGTCTGTAAATACAATCAAATCTTTTCTGTTAAAAGCCTCTAATATTTGTTGTTTCGAAACTGGTGCTAATTTTTTAATTTCAACAGCGTGAGGAGAATAAAAAACAACCGCTTTATCTGCAAATTTTAAAGCGTCTTTATATTCTTTTAAAAATTCAGGATTTAAACTACTATAAGTGTGTAGCTCTAAACAAGCTAACAATTTTCTGTTTTTATATTGTTCCGCAACTGATTTAGTTGTAGCCTTTACTTTACTTGGTGAATGTGCAAAATCTTTAAAAATTACCGTAGAATTCTTTTCAGCAATTTTCTCTAATCTTTTACTTGCTCCAGAAAAACTCATTATAGCTTCGTAAAAGCCTTCTTCTTGAACACCAATTAATTGACAAATCCATTTTGCTCCAGCTAAATTTTGAAGGTTATGATTTCCAAATATTTCTAAAGGTAAATCACCAATAGATGTTTTTAAATAAGTTATACCGTTATCAATAAAATGATCAGGTGTTTTGTAAGGATACTTTTTTATATTGGCTTTAGATTTATTAACTATATTTTTAAGTGTTTCATCTTCTTCGCAATAAACTAGCATTCCTCCATTATCAATCTTATCAATAAATATAGAAAACTGTTCGTTATAATTTTCAATAGTTGGGAAAACATTAATATGATCCCAAGCAATTCCACTTAGTAAAGCTATATTTGGATGATATAAATGAAATTTAGGGCGTAAATCTAAAGGAGAACTTAAATATTCATCACCTTCTAAAATAATAAAATCATTATTATCAGTTAGTTTCACCATTGTTTCAAACCCTTCTAATTGTGCACCAACCATGTAATCTACATCAAAATCATGATAGTTAAGAACGTGTAAAATCATTGAAGTAATGGTTGTTTTTCCATGACTACCACCAATTACAACACGAGTTTTATTTTTTGATTGTTCATAAAGAAATTCAGGATATGAATAAATTTTCAAATTCAATTTTTGTGCTTTTAATAATTCAGGATTGTCTGCTTTAGCATGCATTCCTAAAACAATTACATCTAAATTAGAATTTATTTTATTAGGAAACCATCCAAACTCGGTTGGTAGTAAATTGTATTTATCTAATCTTGATTTAGAAGGATCATGAATTGTATCATCACTACCAGTAATTTGATAACCTTTTTTATGAAGCGCAATAGCTAAATTGTGCATAGCAGCACCTCCAATTGCAATAAAATGAATGTTCATTAATTTGTTTTTTTAGAAAGGATAAAATTAATCAATTTTTATAGAAACAACACATCCTTCATTATTTCTTACATTAAAAACACTACCATCTTCAAAAATTAAATACTGACCTTTAATTCCTTTTAAAAGGCCTTTAATTGTTGGAGTTTTATCTAATCGTAAACTTTTTATCTTTTTTGGATAAGATAAAACAGGATATCCTATATCATATATATCAGTATTACTAGATAGAAAATAAGGTTTAGTTTCATCAGGAATATGTTTATAGAGGTCTTCTTTTATTTGAATTAAATCTTCTGTAGAAACTTCATTTTTCAACATTTTTTGCCAACTTGTTTTATCAGAAACAAATTCTTTTAAAGCTACTTCTGTAATTCCTGCAAGATATCTATTTGGTGTTTCAACAATTGCTAGTGCTTTAGAAGCACCTTGGTCAATCCACCTTGTTGGTATTTGTGGTTTTCTTGTAACTCCTACTTTTATATTGCTTGACAGTGCTAAATATACAATATGAGGTTGAATCTGAATTTTTTTTTCAAAATCTAAATCTCTATCTTCAATACCTAAGTGAGCTTTGCTTAATTCAGGTTTGATAATCCACTCTCCAACATTAGCAGATTTGTAAAAGCAATCATAACAATTTCCTTGTCGGAATATTTTTTTATTCTTTTTACAAGATAAACATTCATATTTTTCAAAATTAATTTCAATATTTTTATTTATTAATTGGTTAAAATTTATAAAATCATCATCAAAATCTAAATAATATTGAATAGGGAAAGTGTATTCAGTTATCATTTTTTTTAGAACGCCTTTAAATGTCATAAATTAAAAATTAATAGTTATATGCAAATTACATTAAATTAAAATAAAAAATCAATTAAAAATAAAATAATTTAAAACGAAATTTTTTTTTAAAAAAATAGTTGTATATTTGTGGTTCAAAAGGCATTAAATGTGCTTTTAAAATTGAAAAGAATGAAAAAAAAGATGCTAAAAATTGTAATTGTATTTATAGCTTTATTTGCTACGGAATACATATTTTCTCAAACACCTCCTCCAAATAGAGGTGCTGTTCCTCCTGGGCTACCAATTGACGGTGGTGTTTTTTCCTTAATAGCAATAGCTTTTGGATATGGAGTTAATAAACTTAGAAATAAAAGTAAATAAAACTTAATTGAAAATATTATTTAATCCTGTTTTGAATTTTCAAAACAGGATTTTTATTTTTAAAACATAATAATTACTTAATTTTGTTGAATAAATATAGATAAATGAAAAAAGAGGGAAAGATTAAAGTAGGGATTTCTGTTGGTGACACTAACGGTATTGGTATAGAAGTTATTTTAAAAACATTTTCTGATAGTAGAATGTTAGATTTTTGCACTCCAATCATTTTTGGTTCTTCAAAATTAATATCTTACCATAAAAAAGCATTAAATATTAACACACCTATTAATGGAATATCAAATTTCAAACAAGTTATAGAACATAAAATAAATCTATTTAATGTTTGGAAAGAAGATGTTGAAGTTGAGCTTGGGTCGCCAAGTAAAATTGCAGGTAAGTATGCATTTATATCTCTTGATAAAGCGGTTGATGCTCTTATTAGTAATGATATTGACGTTTTAGTTACTGCTCCAATTAATAAAGATAATATTCAGTCTGAAGATTTTAAATTTCAAGGACATACGGAGTATTTAAGTTCAAAAATACAAGGAGAAGAATTGATGATTTTGATGACAGATGAATTACGAGTTGGTTTAATAACTGGTCATATTCCAATTCAAGATGTAGCTAAAACTATAACTCCAGATTTAATAAAGCATAAAGTAAGTATTATGCATAAAACTTTAATTGAAGATTTTAATATTAGAAAACCTAAAATTGCAATTCTTGGATTAAATCCACATTGTGGTGACAATGGTGTTATTGGAGATGAAGACAAAGATATTGTTTTGCCAACAATTGAAGAAATAAAAAAATCAGGAAAATTAGTTTATGGACCTTATGCTGCAGATAGTTTTTTTGGATCTTCCACATATAAAAAATTTGATGGTATTTTAGCAATGTATCACGATCAAGGGTTGGCTCCATTTAAAACATTGTCTTTTGGTAAAGGTGTTAACTTTACTGCAGGTTTAGAAAAGGTAAGAACATCTCCAGATCACGGAACAGCTTATGAAATTGCCGGAAAGAATAAAGCTGATGAAGTTTCGTTTAAAGAAGCTGTCTTTACAGCAATAGAAGTTCATAATAATCGCCTAGAGTACAATGAACTAACAAGCGATGTGCTAAAATCTAAACGAAGAAAATAAAAAATCATTAAAAACATTAGTGAACTAATAAATTTTTTTATCTTTGCAGGCTCAAAAGATATTTGAAATGAAGCATTCTAAAGAATACACTATTCAATTTAAAGGATTGAAGCCAGGTATGCATCAGTTTAATTACCTAATTGATAAAAAGTTCTTTGATACTTATCAGTACGATGATTTTATAGATAGTAAAATAAACTTAGTGGTTGATTTTAACAAAAAAAGCACTTTATTTGAGTTATTTTTTTCTATTAGCGGTACAGTTTTGATTAATTGTGATGTTTCAGGAGAGGAGTTTAATCAGCCTGTTAAAGGTTCACTTAGTTTAATTGTGAAATTTGGTGATGAATTTAATAATGATAATGAAGAAATTTTAGTTATTCCTCACAATGAATACGAAATTGATTTATCACAATATATTTATGAACTAATAGTACTTAGTGTACCGATTAAAAGAATACATCCAGGAGTTTTGGATGGAACTTTAAAATCAAAAGCAATAGATAAGTTAGAAAAGATGCAAGATAATGCACAAAATAATAAAATTGATCCTAGGTGGGATAAATTAAAAGAATTAATAAAAGATAAAAAAAGTTAGAAATGGCACATCCAAAGCGAAAAATATCCAAACAAAGAAGAGATAAAAGAAGAACTCATTATAAAGCAACAGCTTCACAAATCGCTGTTGATCCTACAACAGGAGAAGCACATTTATCACATAGAGCTCACTGGTTCGAAGGTAAGTTATATTATCGTGGACAAGTGATTATTGATGCTGAAGAAGAAGTTGTTGAAGAGTAAATAACTTCATTTTACAAAAAACACAAAAAACCCTTATTTATAAGGGTTTTTTGTGTTTTTTGTAACTTTTTATTTAAAAATGATAGTAATTTAGAACAATTATGATATATATTTCATTAGCATGAAGTCTAAAATGTGAAAATTATTAACTATTTTTACACTCTTTTATAACTAAAAATTATGAGCAAAATTACCGCAGCTATTACAGCAGTAGGAAAATACCTTCCAGAGTACATTTTAACTAATGCAGAGTTAGAAACAATGGTTGATACAAATGACGAATGGATAGTTTCTAGAACAGGAATTAAAGAAAGAAGAATCCTTAAAGAAAAAGGAAAAGGAACTTCTTTTTTAGCTATTAATGCAGCCAAAAACCTATTAGGAAAATCTAAAATTGATCCAAAAGATATTGACCTTGTAATTGTTGCAACAGCAACACCAGATATGCAAGCTGCATCTACAGCTGCTTTTGTTGCAACTAGCATTGGAGCAGTAAATGCTTTTTCATTTGATCAAATTGCAGCATGTTCTAGCTTTTTATTTGGAATGTCAACAGCTTCAAGTTATATTGAAAGTGGTAGGTATAAAAAAATATTATTAATTGGAGCAGATATGAATTCTTCAATGATAAACTATAAAGATAGAGCAACTTGTATTATTTTTGGAGATGGAGCAGGTGCTGTAATGTTTGAACCAAACAAAGAAGGTTTTGGTATTCAAGATGAATACCTTAGAAGTGATGGTATTGGTAGAGAATTTTTACAAGTAGCCGCAGGTGGTTCTATATTACCAGCATCAAGTGAAACTGTTAAAAATAATCAACATTTTGTTTTTCAAGATGGAAAAACTGTTTTTAAATATGCAGTTTCTAATATGGCAGATGTAAGTGAAAAAATATTAGAACGAAATAATTTAACAAATGATGATATTCAATGGTTAGCACCACATCAAGCAAATAAAAGAATTATTGATGCTACTGCTAGAAGAATTAAATTAGATAGTTCAAAAGTAATGATAAATATAGAGAATTATGGTAATACAACTTCTGCAACACTGCCATTATTAATTAATGATTACGAATCAAAATTAAAGAAAGGAGATAAAATTATCTTTACTGCTTTTGGAGGTGGCTTTACTTGGGGTTCTATTTATTTAACCTGGGCATATAACAACTAATCAGTTCACTTTGAGTGAATTATAACCTAAAATTATAACATTATGGATTTAAAAGAAATTCAACATTTAATCAAATTTGTAGCTAAATCTGGCGCTAGTGAGGTTAAGTTAGAAATGGAAGATATTAAAATTACTATCCGTACAGGAAGTCAAAGTAAAAATGAAACAACTATTGTTCATCAAACGCCTATGATGGCTGCACAACCTGTTGCATCAGCACCACCGGCAACTCCAGTTGAAATTCAAGAATCATCAGAAAAAAATGATGATTCAAAATATATAACTGTAAAATCTCCTATTATAGGGACTTTTTATAGAAAACCTTCTCCAGATAAACCAGTTTTTGTATCAGTAGGAGATACTATCTCGGAAGGAGATACTGTATGTATTATTGAAGCAATGAAATTATTTAATGAAATTGAATCTGAAGTTTCAGGTAAAATAGTAAAAATATTAGTTGACGACTCTACACCTGTTGAGTTTGACCAGCCATTGTTTTTAGTAGATCCTTCATAACAAACTAAAGTTATGTTTAAAAAAATACTTATAGCAAATAGAGGTGAAATTGCATTACGTGTAATTAGAACCTGTAGAGAGATGGGCATCAAATCTGTTGCCGTATATTCAACTGCTGATAAAGAAAGTTTGCATGTTAAATTTGCAGACGAAGCAGTATGTATTGGGCCAGCAGCAAGTAGTGAGTCTTATTTAAAGATGGCAAATATTATTGCAGCAGCAGAAATTACAAATTCCGATGCAATTCATCCTGGATATGGATTTTTAGCAGAAAATGCTAAATTTTCTAAAATATGTGAAGAACATAACATTAAATTTATTGGAGCAACAGCCGAAATGATTAATTTAATGGGAGATAAAGCATCTGCGCGTAATACTATGAAAAAAGCAGGAGTTCCTATTATTCCTGGTTCAGATGGCATAATTGAAGAATTTGACGATGCTTTAATATTAGCAGATGAAATGGGATTCCCAGTAATGTTAAAAGCATCTGCTGGTGGTGGTGGAAAAGGAATGCGTGCATGTTGGAACCGTGATGATATGAAAGAATTATGGTTTGCCGCAAAACAAGAATCATTCGCTGCATTTGGAAATGATGATATGTATATTGAGAAACTTATTGAAGAACCAAGACATATTGAAATTCAAATTGTTGGTGATTCTAACGGTCGTGCATGTCACCTTTCAGAAAGAGATTGCTCTATACAACGTCGTCATCAAAAATTAACCGAAGAAACACCTTCGCCGTTTATGACAAAATCATTACGTAAAAAAATGGGTGAAGCAGCTGTTTTAGCTTCAGAATCTATTAGTTATGAAGGTGCTGGAACTGTTGAATTTCTTGTAGATAAACATCGTAATTTTTATTTCATGGAAATGAATACTCGTATTCAAGTTGAACATCCAATTACTGAGCAAGTAATAGATTTTGATTTAATAAGAGAGCAGATTTTAGTAGCTGCAGGAGTTCCAATTTCAGGTAAAAATTATTTACCAAATTTACATTCTATTGAATGTAGAATTAATGCAGAAGATCCATATAATGATTTTAGACCTTGTCCAGGAAAAATTACAACTTTTCATGCACCTGGAGGTCATGGAGTTCGTATAGATACTCATGTTTATGATGGCTATATGATACCACCTTATTATGATTCAATGATTGCAAAACTAATTACAACAGCTCAAACACGTGAAGAAGCAATTAATAAAATGAAACGTGCTTTACAAGAGTTTATAATTGAAGGTGTTAAAACTACTATACCTTTCCATCAACAATTAATGGAACATCCAGAATATTTAGCAGGTAATTATACTACTAAATTTATGGAAGATTTTGAGTTAAAACCCGAAGAATAAATAATTTAGTTTTAAATTTTAAAGGATACAAAAACAAATTTGTATCCTTTTTTTATATCATTATTTAATTATATTAATCACAAATATTAATTACATTTGCTTTTCAAAATTTATTAAAATGAGATTATCTGTAAAAGAATTACTTAAAGGAGAGAAAAAAGATCAAGAAGTTGAATTAAAAGGCTGGGTAAGAACCTTTAGAGCGAAAAGATTTATTGCTATAAATGATGGTTCAACCATTAATAATATACAATGCGTAGTAGACTTTGAAAACACCGATGAAAATTTATTGAAGCGTATTAATACAGGTGCTGCAGTTTCTATAAAAGGAATTTTAGCAGAAAGTCAAGGTAAAGGACAAGCATTTGAAATAAAAGTGTCTAATTTAGAAATATTAGGAGATTCTAATCCTGAAGAATTTCCAATTCAACCAAAAAAACATAGTTTTGAATTTTTGCGAGAACAAGCCCATTTAAGAGTAAGAACAAATACTTTTAGTGCAGTAATGAGAGTAAGAGCCGCTTTATCTTTTGCAGTTCATAAATATTTTACTGAAAACGGATTTTATAATTTCCACGCTCCAATTATTACAGGTTCAGATGCCGAAGGAGCAGGAGAGATGTTTCATTTAACAAATTTTGATCTTGATAATGTGCCAAAAAATGAAGAGGGAGAAGTTGATTATAAACAAGATTTTTTCGGAAAACAAACAAACCTTACTGTGTCTGGTCAATTAGAAGCAGAAACTTATGCAATGGCGTTAGGTAAAGTCTATACTTTTGGACCAACATTTAGAGCAGAAAACTCAAATACAACACGTCATTTAGCAGAGTTTTGGATGATAGAACCTGAGGTTGCTTTTAATGATTTAGCAGATAATATGGATTTAGCAGAAGACTTTATTCAAGAAGTAATAAAATATGTTTTAGATAATTGCAAAGATGATTTAGAATTTTTAGATGCACGTTTAACAAAAGAAGAAAGTAGTTTGCCAGCTGCTAAACGTAGTGGTATGGCACTTATTGAAAAATTAAAATTTGTAACTGACAATAATTTCAAACGTGTTACTTATACAGAAGCAATTGATATTTTAAGAAATTCAAAACCTAATAAAAAGAAAAAATTTCAATTTATTATTAATGAATGGGGAGCAGATTTACAATCAGAACATGAACGTTATTTAGTCGAAAAACATTTTAAATCTCCAGTAATATTATTCGATTATCCTGCAAATATTAAAGCGTTCTATATGAGAATGAATGATGATGGTAAGACTGTAAGAGCAATGGATGTTTTATTTCCTGGAATTGGTGAAATAGTTGGAGGTTCTCAGCGTGAAGAAAGACTTGATGTTCTTAAAGAAAAAATGAAAGCATTAAATGTAGATGAAAAGGAATTATGGTGGTATTTAGATACAAGAAAATTTGGAACTGCTATTCATAGTGGATTTGGTTTAGGTTTTGAGCGCTTAGTATTATTTGCAACAGGAATGGGAAATATTAGAGATGTTATACCATTTCCAAGAACACCTCAAAATGCTGAGTTTTAATTAATATTTCGTATTTTTGAAAGAGTATATAAATCACAAATGATTATCGTCTAAAGACTAACATTATATGTTAAAGCAGAATTTAAATTTTAAATTATCTCAAAAATTATCTCCTCAACAAATTCAGTTGATGAAGCTTATTCAATTACCTACTCAGGCATTTGAACAAAAATTAGCACAAGAAATTGATGAAAATCCTGCTTTAGAAGAAGGAAAAGAAGAAAAGAAAGAAGATGATGAATTTTCAAATCAAGAAGATGAATTTAATGATTCGGATAATGAATTAAATATTGATGAATATTTATCTGATGATGAAATTCCTAATTATCGTACACAAGCAAATAATTATAGTGTAGATGATGATGAAAAAAGTATTCCATATGCTGCAGGATTAACTTTCCATCAACATTTAAAAACACAATTAAATACTTTTAGATTAAACGATAAAGAACGTCAAATTGCTGAATTTTTAGTTGGTAGTATTGATGATAGTGGTTATATACGTAGAGATGTTATCGACATTGTTGATGATTTAGCTTTTACAGCTAATGTTTATACCGATGAACAAGAGGTAGAAAAAATTCTTAAAAAAGTACAAAAATTAGAGCCAGCAGGTGTAGGAGCTAGAGATTTAAATGAGTGTTTAATTTTACAATTAAAGCAAAAAAAAGAAAAACCTTCTAGAATTTTAGCAATTAAAATATTAGAACAAGCTTTTGATCAATTTGCAAAGAAACATTATAAAGCTTTATTACAAAAATTTGATATTACTGAAGATGAATTAAAAGAATCAATGCTTCAAATATCAAAATTAAACCCAAAACCAGGAGGAATATTTGCAGGGAATACAAAAATAGTAGAACAAATTGTACCAGATTTTAGTATAAAAATTATTGAAGATCAATTAGAGTTAACTTTAAACTCTAGAAATGCACCAGAATTACATATATCTTCACAGTATAGTAATATGCTTAAAGGTTATTCAGAATCTAAACAAAAAAGTAAATCACAAAAAGATGCTGTTTTTTTTATAAAACAAAAATTAGACGCTGCTAAATGGTTTATTGACGCGATTAAGCAGAGACAACAAACTTTAATGTTTACGATGTCTTCTATAATGAATCATCAAAAAGAATATTTTTTATCTGGTGATGAGCGTAAATTAAAACCAATGATCTTAAAAGATATTGCAGATAAGATAAATATGGATGTATCTACAGTTTCTAGGGTTGCAAATAGTAAATATGTTGATACACCTTATGGAACAAAATTAATAAAGTTCTTTTTCTCTGAATCTATGAAAAACGATCAAGGTGATGATGTTTCTACTAAAGAGATTAAAAAAATATTAGAGACTATTATTATTGAAGAGAATAAAAAGAAACCATTGACCGATGAAAAATTATCAAAATTTTTAAAGGAAAAGGGTTATCCTGTTGCTAGAAGAACTGTTGCTAAATATAGAGAGCAATTAAATATACCTGTAGCAAGATTAAGAAAAGAAATGTAATTTGAAAATTGAAAAAATAATATCTTATTTATTTCACCCTGTACTTTTTTCTACTATTAGTGCAATATTATATTTTACAATTCAACCCCAATACTTACCTAAGCCTTTTGAATACAAGGTGCTTTTAGTTGTTTTTGTAAGTACTTATGTAATACCTATTTTGTTTTTGTTTATTTTAAAACAGCGTAAATCAATCGATGATTTTCATTTAAACACTACGCAAGAACGTAAAATACCAATATTGTTTTTCATAACTATTTCTTTATTATTATCGTATAGACTTTTTGAAATAAAAATAGTAAGCTTATTATCTTATTTCTTTTTTGGATCTGCCTTTAGTATGTTGATTGTTTTTATTTTGTTATTTTCAAAATTAAAAGTAAGTCTTCATACATTATCAATTGGGAATTTAATTGGTTTTATAATTATAATGAGTTTTCATTATAAAATACGATTATTGTTATTATTATCTTTTTTATTTATAATATTTGGCGTAATTGCTTATGCTCGTTTAAAATTAAAAGCACATAATAATATTGAAATATATTTAGGATTATTTTTTGGTTTATTATCTCAATTATTAGTTTATTATATAACCTCCTTTATTTGTTAAGTAAAAATCTTATAAAACATAGAATATTAAACCTATTTTAATACTTTTTGTATTTAGTTTTTCAGAATTATTAAACTTTACATTATCAAATAAATTTGTTAAACCATAATAAAGGTAACCATTCCAAGTTCCATGCCCAACAGATGTAGTTAGTCCATATTGAAGTTTATTAAATTTATCAAAATTGCTGTATTTTTGAATCCCATTAAGATTAAATTGAGATTTATGATAAAAAACATAGGAAAATTTTGCGCCTAAATATAATCGCCAAAATTTTGAATTTTCTAAAGTAGATTTTCTAATTCTAAACTCAATTGGTAAGTCTATTGAGTGAAATATTAATTTATTTGAATCAAAATCATCTATATCTTCAAAATCACTATATGTAGTTATG
>Ga0256844_10000076_pt1 | contig 38954 bp, 30 predicted proteins | sample MusselsmetaG_FD_189100 | JGI IMG/M metagenome (GOLD analysis project Ga0256844, IMG submission 189100) | Mussel associated microbial communities from hydrothermal vent at the East Pacific Rise, Pacific Ocean - Mussels | ecosystem: Host-associated > Mollusca > Shell > Unclassified ... | reverse complement strand
GATGACTCCAATGACTCCAATAAAGAGCTTGCTGAGAATAGACCAGTACAAATAAATAATAATGAATATTATTATAATAACTAGCCACAGAACAGCTCTGATAAATATCAGGGGTCAAATTCATTGGTTAGTTTTTTCAATATAGAAGATGTTAATTCCAGGTCATCAGTTTTAAATTTGTTAGCAATTAAATTAACACTGGGTATTTGTTTTTGTATAAGCAATGCATATATTTTCTTTTCATTTTCAGTTAAAACAAGTTTTTTTGCGCGCTTATGCTCGGGATTTTCTGCCGTATTGCGATGCTGCCATAGTCGGGCGGTCCATCTCATCACCCATAATTTGAAGATTTAGTGGATAATGTCAATAGGCACACAAACATGCTATGATTGTCAATTATGAAAACAATAAACTGGAATCCAGATAAAAATCATAAACTTATTGAGTAAAGAGGTATTTCTTTTGAAGATATAGTTTTCTATCTTCATCATGATGGCCTGTTTGATGATCTTTCACACCCAAATAAAGACAAGTATCCTCATCAGATAATATTTATGGTATTAATAGATGAATATGTTTATCTTGTTCCCTACGTTGAAGACGAAAAAGAAATTTTTCTGAAAACTATAATTCCAAGCAGAAAAGCAAGCAATATCTTGGAGATAAAAAATCATAAGGAGTGGGTTTCATGGATGTCCTTTTTAACATTTTAACACACCCGTTATGTTTATTAAGAGCCAGGTACAAAAATGAAATATTTCAAATATACTGCGTGGATAATTGTTTTATTTTCAATTATTTTTCTTGGTTTAGAAACTAATAAATCTATTAGTCAGGGTAAAGCTTTAAGAGAAGCTGAGGAACTTGCTACTTATAGACCACAGGGAAAACCAGTTAAAAAAACGATTCCAGAGGATTGGAATATAAAAATTTCAGGAGCGATAGAAAAGGGAATAAACTATGTAATAAGAGTTAGCTATTATTCACAATCTGATAGCAAGTTGTGCGAAGATTGGAAACTAATTCAGTTTAGCTCTAACCGAACCGCTACCAAACTCTATACATATTATCCAGAAATAAGAAATGGAAGACATTCTATAACGATACCTTTAAAAGAACATGATCCTAAAACAGGTTGTAAATATAGAATACATGATGTCGGGCTGCACCTGGAACTGGATAAGGGAGAACACCTTCTTCCGTCAGGAAATTTTATGCTTTTTTATGCTGAATGGGCTGAGAATAAGCTGAACCCTCCCGGATATGGTTTTAGCCGTAGACAGATCGACAGTAATCTTATAAATATTGAATGTGTTTTTCCAGATCCTAATAATATTCATTACAGCCCTTCGCCTTGCGGTTTGGCTCCCGTTCAAAAACATTTTGCTGTAGCTCAACGATTGCCAATTTATAATACAAACTACGAAGTTAATATAAAATTTTTATCTCAGGATGAATATAGCGAATAAAAACATAACGCCAAAATTCAGCAGGCGTTATGTTTTAAAATGGTATTGATGATTTAGAAAATAGAGTCATAAAACAGGCCCTGCAGCGTTAAAACATAGAATGCCAGACAGTGATATTCCTGCATGCATTTTCCTAACAGATTAAAATCTCAAACAATGGGCATTACACTTAAAGCCAATCATAGCTCCTAATACACCTAACATCTGGCTTTTATTTACCATGTTCCGAACGTTCTAAGTTACTTTGGGATAAAGAAAAATTCACCTGCCTCATGGCCTGCATGACGCATGGGGGCATATTCTGGAACTTGTTCAACACCATAATCCGCAGCAACCGATACTATTTTTGTTGAGACTTTCCGGTAGAGCTCTTGACCTTCTAATAGACGATTATTATTTTCCAAAGAGTCGATAAAAGCTTTGGCAAAAACAGAATGCATGCCACCGCCACCATCGAGCACAGGTTTTAATCCACCAGAACTTAATATTGTACGAGAGCGTGCTTTTAACATAGCTTTTAACCACTGTTCTTTTTCTCTATGTGTTTTTCCGGCATCTAAGCTAGCCAAAGATGAGCGGGTCATTGCACCAGAATAACAAGAATCTGCAACCACCATTAAGTGTTTAGCGGACATAGAATTAAATATATCGGTTAGGGCAATGGTTGAAATCCAGTTGGCTGTGTTATCTGCATCTGAATCAACTGGCAGCCAATGTCCCCGCATGTTGACCCGATCTAATTCACCGTGTCCAGCATAATAAACTAATAAGTTATCATTTGATGTCAGTTTAGAACGATATTCATTAAGTAAAGATAATATTTCATATCGTGTTCCATTCAGCAGAACCTTGGTTTTAAAGCCATATTTTTCCCGTAAAATCTTTTCAATGGCTGTGCCGTCATTGATAGGTGTTTCAAGTGAAGGTAATTTACTATATTTGTTGTTAGCTATAATGATTGCATAGTAGTCACCGAAATTAATAGAATTCCAACCGCCAGCATCATCTTTTTCTTCTGCTTCTGTAAAAATGATTGCATTACGTCTTTTAGCCTCTCCCATTGAGATAATAAAATCTAACGTCGTTTTATTACCTTTTTTATCAATGGCTGAAACATGCACTGGGTTTTCAGTTTGTTTTAACTTAATGCTTTGTTTGAACAAGCCTTTTTGGTCAAGAAGACTCTTTTCATCATTTATTGTAAGCGATAACATTCCAGCAGCAGATGTTACTCTGCCAGTGATTTCCCGTTGTCTAACGACCGATCTTAAGGTAACTGTTGGTACACCGCGAAGTTGAGCAAATACAGGATCAATAATCTCAATCGTAGGTACTCTAGAGTTATCTTCTTCCGCTATTGTATCCTTTAAAGACAATAACTTTTGATTGAGTTGTTTTTTCTCTTTAACCAAATTGTTGATTGTTTTTTGTTGTGCCATCCATTGTTGTTTTTTTTCATCCAGCAATTTTTTTATGACTGCCTGACTGCTCTGAGATTGTCTAAAACTATCGGCATATAAACTTTCAAAACGTTGTCTCTCAGATTCCAGATTTTTAAGCTTAATATTATAGAGTTTTTCTTCTAAGTGATATTGTTGTCCAATTTGGTTGAATTGTGTTTTAGAAGATTGCAATTTATCTTGAGCCTGTTGTGCAGAAAGTGATTGTTTAATTAATTTATCTTTTAATTGTTGTATTTCTATCTGACTGATATTTTGAGATGATAGTTTTTTATTTAACTGTTGCAGTTTCTTTTTATGATGACTGTTTTTTAGCTCTAATTTTTTAATAAGTTGCTGTTGCTGATTTTTTTCCTGCTGATAAGCAATCAGTTGTTTTTGTACTTTGTTTAGTTGGTGGTTATCTACCTCAATTTGTAATTTTAACTTTTGTGCCTGATTTAGTTCTGACTTGTGAAGGGTATTTTTTTCTTTTTTATGTGTATTCTTAATGTTCAGGAGTTGTTTCTCTGTGCTGGCAAGCTGCCTTTGAATATCAAGTAATTGAACTTGCTTAGCATTTTTTTCGGACTGATTTTTGCGCAAATCATACAACAATTGACTGGCACGATTTTCAGTTTCAGAAAGCTTTAATTTGTATTGGGAAACATCATTTTCGTATTGGCTCTGTAGTTGTTGATTTAATTTAATTTGATTAATGATGGAAGTTTCTTTGCTTTTAAGCCGTAGACTCAATTCTGGTTGATCACTGCTGTCCTGTTTTTTTTCTAGTTTTGTTTTTGTTAATTCAGATTGTGATAGCTGTAGTTTCTGTTGGCTTACAAGCATTTGTTTATGTGTTTTTTCTAATTTATATTGTAACTGTTTTGATTCATTTTGGCTGGTGGATAATGCTGCTTTTAGTATGCGAACTTCACTGCGTTGACTGGATGCCGGCGGGCTTTTTGCTGTAAAAGTATAAGCAAGATTTTTTTCGGCCAAACCGGATGCTTTTCGGTACCATTTCATGGCCTGATTTTTATCTGCCTGAACACCCAGACCCTTTTCATATAGATACCCTAAATTGAGCTGTGCTCGGGTATTGCCTTGTTGAGCCGCTTTAATATACCAGTTAAGTGCGAGGGGATAGTCTGCTTCTAGGCCAAGTCCTTTTTCATAAATTTCACCAACATAAGCCTGTGCTTCGGCATCACCCTCCAGAGCTTTAGGTAACCATATTTTAAGGGCAGTAGAATAATTGGAACGATCAAAAGCAACATATTCGCCTCCTCGAATTTCACAATCAGAAGCGGATGTTTTTATTGGTCGCCTGGCTGTTAAGTAGGTGGCACTTTGACCGAGTTTTCTTAATTGGCCGGGTAATAGACAATCAACAATTAAAAAACGCTCTGAATCTGAAGCGTTCCTGGGCTGATTATCATCCGTATAAGTTTGTTGTTCTTTGCATGAGCTAAGGAGAGATAAAATTGTCAGAACTGGTATTAAGATAATTTTATTCATGGTTTGATTCCTTGTGAAGAGGTTGAGGAAAAAACAATCGCTCACAAGTATTCTCAATACAGTTGAGAACCCTTGCCCAGATTTGCTTCCAACAACAACGGTGAGTGTAATCTGGAATGGTGATTAATTGAGTGTTAGGTTGGTTTTTTAAAACATTAATGGTGAGAAAATTTGGAATGGTTGTATCGTTAGCCCCCATCAAATGGTACTGATGAATTTTTTTCTGCAATGGCAACTGCCTGGCAGGATTTAATCCAACCAATGGGCTATAAGCATGATGGCGAGTCCATCCCTGTGTGTCAATGTTCCCGGCAATAGTCACTACTGTGCTTGTTAGACTAAAACGCTTCGCCAATAACATAGCCAACGCACCGCCTCCACTATGTCCAATAAAAACAAGCTCAGTAAAAGCTTTGTCGTTTAAGAATTGGTTTAAGGCATTTTGCATACTTGCTACCACTTCCTCTGAATAGCGACCAGAAGTCCAGTACCAGGGATGACAGTTAGTACTGCTTGATAAGCCCATATAACAAGGTCTTCCCAAATATAAAACGGGGCCGCTGTCCATGGCCATTAATGGCAGCATTACAGGCTTGTTAATAGAGGGTTCCAACGCAATTCTTTTTGGTGTGAGCCAGGGGCGTCCATCGCCTTCGATATAAATATGTAACTTTTTCTTATCCCTGCTGCTTACTTTATAATATAAAACATGCTTAAAATTAGAAGTGGATACGATAATTTTGTTAACACTTGATTGTTTTGCCCACTCCTCTATTGGTTGACTGGATATCGTGCAGGAATTAAGACACACGAACCAAATGGGCAAATAACCAATAGACTTTATTAAATGAGCGGTTATCATCAGGAATTTTGCTTAGAATTCCCAACGTCCTCCTACTGATAGCAAATGCTCTGTCAAATCATCAAAGCCTAAAATCGTATCGTAGTTTGCATAAATTTGAACTCCGCTTTTCAATACGGCAGAAACACCTAAACCAAGTTCAAAATAATTACGATCAGGGGAATTAGTAGATGCTTTAAGAATGTTTTGTCTTGGATCTGCGACGTAGGTTGCAGTAAATACTTGCTTATCGTTATCATATTCATGAATCCAACCAATATTTCCACGCGGGATCAAAACACCAAAATTCTGGCTCATGCTATAGGAAAATTGTGCACCGAGAACACTTGTTAAAGATTTCCATTTCTGGCCCTCTACATTGAGATTTAAGCCACTTGCATCAGCTCCTTTTTCTGAATAATTGTCCACATCAACACTCAAATAACTTAAACGCGCATAGGGACCATAGGTCAGGGCATTGTTAACGATGTCATAGCCGGCGCCAATACTGGCAGAATAATCGTTGCTATCAGTACTGCCTTTTGCTGTTTCATTAATGGGAGCGATGCCAGTATTTGAAGGAATGATTATATTTCGTCTGGTATCATAATCAGACTGGCCATATCCTAACGTTGCATCAAAGTAGGCATTATCCGTATAATAAGTTCCGTAAAGAAAACCACCCCAGCCATCAGAATCGACATCACCACCAGCGACGGTAGGTTTCGTATCAAAATCACTATCAATCTCATGGTAGCTTAAGGCTGCTCCAAGAATGACATTGCTGTTAATTCGATAATCGAGACCACCGGTCAGTGAAATTGAATCATAATCAAATCCATTCGTACGTTCTGTTGAGTCTCGATCCCCAGTACCATAGGTAGCAGTTAAAAAACCACCCAGTTTAGCCCAATTATCTCCTGCACCGGAACCGGTTACAGGTTGAATCCATCGAGGGTTTTGATTGACGGCAGAATTACCATTTTGCATTTGTTGTGGAAATAAGCCAACAAAAGAAAAACCTCGACTGCCACTGCGCAAATCGGCAATACGGGTTAAGGAGGTGTTCATTTGATTATTGGAAATCTCAGAGGCCATTGATTGAGTTGCTGCAAATTCTTCTGTGGCTATTTGTTGTAGTGATGCGGCGAGTTCATCTGGAGTGAGTCCTAAGCTATCACGTGTTGGACCACTACCTGTTATTTCATTTCCAGAGTGTACCATTGCACGACAAGTATCAAACAGTGGAGTTGTGCCAGGTACTGTACCTGCAGCGATAAAACCACCACAAGTTAACTGAACGGCATCTCCCGTATCTTGTTGTAACTGTGTTTGACCCAGGCTGCCAAGGTTTGTTTGAGCGCTGGCAAAAGATGTTGAATAAGGGGTTAACAATAATCCCAGACAAAGCAATTTTGTTTTGTTTGAACATAACGCTTGCATATATATTTCTCCATAAATTGTTATAGCAAGGAGCCTCTTGAAAAAGCTGAGACTAAAAAATGATTGTTCATTAGCTATTTTAATGCTTGTATTGATAATCAAAAAATTGACATCTGTAAGCAAAGGTTTGTTTGTGCCGGCCTAATTAAGTTACCTGATTATTAATTGGTAATTGTATTAGCCACAAAGCTTTATAACATAAATTTTATAAGGTTATTTAAAGAGCAACATTAAAATCTAACTGACTTTTTGACATTATTATTATTGCCTATATATTAGCTCAATAATAATTTTATTCAAGCGCCTTAAATAACTCTATTGCTAATCAAAGCAATTATAGTAAAGGTGCTTTTCAGGGTGCTTGTCAAATTTTTTGTTAAGCAACTATTTTTTTCATCTTAATTGATGGCTTGCCAGAATATATTTAGCCTGCATAAACTTAAATATCGCTATCATGAAATTATTCTAAAATGCAGCATTTACGGTATCGGACTAACTGGTTAATGTGGGCTAAATTGATAGTTATCGGTAGGATAAAGTTAAATTTTCTACCTATACTATGCCAGTCCTTTATAAGAGAGAAAATAATTACTTACAAGCTATATTTGTTGACCAAAAAAAGGTGAATAATAACGGAAGCGCCCCGGTGCATGAGATGAAAAGCCCGATATAATGACCATACTAAAGAGCAGATAAAGTTCATAACCGGGAAATACAGGTAATATGCTCAGGATAATTATTTTTACTATAATGGTCAGTCCCCGATTTTGTAATAGCCACCGCCCATTGGTCCATAAGCTCAATAACACCATACTGCTGCCGGATAGTATTGTCGTGAGCAAGTAGGGCTGCCATAGTGCTTGCTCAGCATGAAAAATAATACCGCCCGACACCCCCAGTAAACCAAGCAGATGCAGGGTTCTTAGTGCTATATCGAGCCAGCGTTTACCATAAAAAGAACGTGATTGTGCAGGAAAAAAGCATTGTTTAAATTTCATTGAATTGTGTTCATTGTCTATATTGAAAAGTCTATATCTTACTTGGCTTCGCAGGCTAATTCAAAATAAAAATGTGTGCCCTGGCCGGCTTCACTTATACAATGGATAGAACCTGACATATTGTGAGTGATTATATTGTATACCGTTGATAAGCCCAGGCCACTGCCGCCTTCATTACGGGAGGTTGTAAAAAAGGGTTCAAATATCTTATTAATATGTTCTTTTTTAATGCCCTTACCATCATCACTATAATGAAAATAGGCGGTGTTAGCTTTTTGTTCAAATTTTAGTTGGATATGCCCTGACTGACCAGGATCATAGGCATGTTTTATACTATTAATAAATAAATTGGTGATCACCTGAGAAAATTCCCCTGGATTGCAATTAATTTTAATATTATTGAGACAATGAATATCGACCTGATGCTGGGCTATTTTTAGCAGTGGTTTAAGACTCAGTAGACAGTCATCAATATAACTATGCACATCAATAATTCTATGGTTGTCATACGTTTGATCAACTGCAATTTGCTTAAAACTTTTTATCAGTTGTGCTGCACGATTAAGATTAGTGAGAATAATGTATCCGGCTTCCTGGGAATCCCGAATATAATTAGCCAAATCTGACTTCTTTAAGTTATTAGTCTCCAGTTTGTATTGTAGCTCTTTATTAAGAGCATTAAGGTGAGTGCTGGCAGTCACACCGACTCCGATAGGAGTATTAATTTCATGTGCTACACCGGCAACCAGCCCTCCAAGAGAGGCCATTTTTTCTGTTTCAACCAATTGTTGTTGTGTGAGCTGAAGATTTTTTAAGGTACTGCTTAATTCATCATTGGTAAGACTGAGTTGTCGGGTTCTTTGCTCCACCTGAAGTTCCAATTCTTTCTGGTTCTTTTGCAATTGCTGACCCATATCATTAAAAATAGTCTGCATATAACTAAACTCTCCTGATAAGCCGCTAATTCGCTGGCTATAATCACCATTTGAAACATTTTTCATAACGGTGGATAGCATGGATAATGGTTTAAGGATACTGGTACGGATAAAAAACATAATCAGAAAAAAAATAATTGCGATGGATAATAATTGAATTTTTGCCATGCTGTAAAAATTATCCCAGGCAGCTTGTTCAATTGCAGTGGCGGGCATTTTTATACTGAGCAGACCACGCAGATCACCCATTTGGTAGTAAAAGGCTGTAGTATATTTCTTACGAATGGTCTCCGGGGCATCTTCAGGTTTTGCATGGCAATGCAGGCATTGTTTCTTTATCCAGATAGGGCGGGCATAAAGATAATATTTCTCGCCTTGTTGATTGATAAAGGGTTTAAACACCGTATCTTCGCCTTCATTTTTTCTAAAATAATCCATAACTTCCAGTTCCATTTTGTCAGCCTGATGTTCTGGATTACGAGGTTGATCGGAGACGTTATTGAAACTAAAACCTGATTTATCCCAGCGACTATAAACTTTGGCCATCTGGCCCATAGCAAAGGCAGGGAGTAAACCCAGGTTTTTGTCAGTGAGTGGTAATTTTTCATTAATAAATACTTTTTGACCAACATGTCGATAGGCCATCAACACATTTCGTACTTTACTGGCCTGTTCAAATAGTGCTGCTTGTGCGTTTTGCGTGGCATATTGGTATTGAATATAACTGAGGCTGACAAAGCTGAGCAGTAAAATGCTGCCAATAAAGAGTAATAATCGGGTTTGGATGGACATCAAAATACCTTTGCCTGGGGTAGCCAGTCAAGTTTCAATTTTTTTATTTTCTGCTACTATTAGCTTCAGGATAGACCATAATAAAAATAATTGGATGTTTTTAATGAGTGATGAGCTTTTTTTTGTTCCCGAAGATAATTCTATTGATGAACCGCAGGTAAAAAGTCGACATAAACCCTGGAAAATTGCTATTGTTGATGATGAAGAGCAAGTTCATTCGGTAACAAAACTGGTATTAAGAGATTTTTCTTTTGATGGTCGAAGTATTGAGCTATTACATGCTTTTTCCGGACATGAAGCTGAACTACTTTTTACCCGGCATCAAGATATTGCCGTTTGTCTGCTCGATGTAGTGATGGAAACAGACTCAGCCGGGCTTGATCTGGTGACTTATATACGTGATAAATTGAATAATAGCTATACCCGCATTGTCTTGCGCACAGGTCAACCAGGACAGGCTCCAGAAGAAAATGTCATTAAAAATTATGATATTAATGACTATAAAGATAAAACTGAACTCACCCACCTGAAGTTGCATACGCTGATCTATTCCTGTTTACGTGCCTATCGGGATATAGTGTCTTTAGACCAGACGCGCAAAGGCCTGGAGCAGGTTATCAGTGCCTCCAATCATGTGCTCCATCAACAGGGTTATAGTGGTGAGTTTTCTAAGGGTATTTTGCAGCAATTCTCCTCTTTAATGCAGTTTGATAATCATGCTGTTTATGCTTTTGAAGATGGCTTTACAGCTCACCGTGATTCTAGCGGGCTATTTATTATTGAGGGCATTGGTGAATACTCGAATTGTCATGGTGATGATCTGAATAATCTCTTAGCGGATGAATTTCTCGATGCCTTAAATACACAGAGTGAACCCTTTATGAGTATGCATAATCATGAAGGGTTTTTAGCGTCGAATATTATTAATAACAATAACCAGCAGCGCAATGTTCTTTATTTGAAAAAACTGGGTGAGTCTTCTGCTCTGCAAAGTAAATTACTCGATATCTTTAGCAATAATGTCCTAACTGCATTTCAGAATTTGTACCTGATTAAAGATATTGAACGTGCCCAAAGAGAGATGGTTTATTTGCTGGCTGAGGCAGTCGAGTCTCGTTCAGCAGAAACGGGTGAGCATCTCATGCATGTTGCAAAACTATCTGAACTATTGGCTAAAGCTCTGGGGCTGGATGAACAGATAGTGCTTAAAATATATCATGCATCGCCGTTACATGACCTGGGTAAAATTGCTATTGCTGATGCCATTCTTAATAAGCCCGGAAAATTATCACTTGATGAGTTTGAAATTATGAAAACTCATGCTCAAATTGGCCATGATATGATTTTAAAATCAAAACAGGAATTATGTCAGACCGGTAGGATTATCGCTCTTGAACACCATGAACACTGGGATGGCAGAGGTTATCCAAAAGGCTTGAAAGGTCAGAATATTAGTATTGAAGGGCGTATTGTTGCCGTTGCAGATGTTTTTGATGCACTGACCTGTCAACGCTGTTATAAACAGGCCTGGCAACTGGATGATGTCTTTGCCTATATGCAGGAAAAGTCAGGCGGCCAGTTTGATCCTCAGATAATCACCGTACTCTTAGCCAATGAAAAAGCCATACGTACTATTTATCAGCAATTTGAACCAGGCTGATAATTGTCTATTTATAAGGTAGTTTAATTAATACTTTAAGTCCTGGTTTATTGTCTGCAAATTCAATACTGCCTTTATGTAGTTTGATAATAGCGTAAACCAGACTCAGACCCAGGCCATTACCCTGATGATCACGATGTTTGTCCAGACGATAAAAGGGTTCCAGAACCTTGCTGTGTTCATCTTTGGGTATTCCTTTGCCTGTGTCAATGATACAGATATCAAGGTACTTTGTAGCAGACTGTTGCCGGCTATTAATATGGATGTTTATAGCTCCACGCTCAGGTGTGTATTTGATGGCATTATCCAGTAAATTAGTAAAAACCTGAAAAAGCATATCCCTGTCTGCAGAAATATCATGTTTACTGAGCGCCTGATAGTGGATACTAATACCCTTGTCTTCGGCCAGTGGTTCATAAAAATCAACTACATCCTGGATAATATCTGTGACAGACAATATTGTAAAGTGACCCTTTTGAGCACCACTTTCTACTTTATTGATCCTGAGCATGGCATTAAATGTGGCCAGTAAATTATCCGTTTCAGCAAGTACATCCTGAATGCCTTCAGCTGTTTCATCACTGCAGTTATTTTGTATTTGCTCTAAGCGACTCCGTAATCGAGTAAGAGGAGTGCGTAGATCATGGGCGATATTATTGGAAATATTTTGTATTCCTTGCATTAAACCCTGAATCTGATTGAGCATTTTATTAATATTTTCTGCCAGTAAATCATAACCATCATCTGAGCCTCTACTGGGGATGCGCAGTGATAGATTGCCCTCACTAATGTCATTGATCGTTTCATTAATTAAATTAATTTTTTTAATGGTGCTGATACTGATAATAAAACCACCAATGGTACCTAAAAGTAAAATAATTGCGATACCGGTAATCAGGGAGTTAAAAATCATATGCTCCTGCTGATGGGCAGACTCAATATCCAGGCCATTAATAAATAATAAATTATTAGGCAGGCTCATTAATAATATGCGTGCAGAATGTTGTTGCTGCTGCGGTGTTGTACTGAGGTTTGCCAGGTCAATTACATGCCAGCCATCAGAATCAATTACAGGTTTGGTTTTTAAATTTCCAGCCAGAATTTGCTGAGTATTTTTATCGTATAAAAGATAAATTGAGTCATAGTTTTTTTGTTTTAAACTGACTTCAATAGCATTGATTAACTGTTGCTGACCTTCATTATTATAGATAGCTTGCAGACGTTCCATATCATATTCAATATGATAATCCAGCTGCTTATAAATATAACCAACAGTAGACCAGTAAATAAAACTGAGCAAGATAAGAGAAGAAAGGATAAACAGAGTAAAATAAAGAAAGACCATACGAAAAATTGAATTATGAGCGATTTTTCGTATGCGTTGTCGATAAGTCAAAGTCTGTATCTCATGTTCAGGCATCTTTGATAACATATCCTGCTCCACGAATGGTATGAATTAATGCTTTATCAAAAGGTTTATCGAGTTTTTTTCTGAGACGACTCATATGTACATCAATGACATTAGTTTGCGGATCAAAATTATAATCCCAGACATGCTCAAATAACATAATCCGTGAAACTACCTGACCTGCATGACGTATTAAATATTCTAATAAACGATATTCAGTGGCCAGTAAATTAATGTCCTGATTATTTCTTTTTACTTTGTGGGTGAGTAAATCGATACTCAAATCCGCTAATTGCAATTGGGTTTCCTGCGCACCGGATTCTGCCGAACTAATACGTTTACCTAAAATTTCAATGCGGGCCAATAACTCTGAAAAAGCAAAAGGTTTGACCAGATAATCATCTGCTCCACATTGCAGACCTTCAACCCGTTGTTCAACATCGGCCATGGCACTGAGTATAATCACCGGGGTCTTAATACTTGAAGCTCTGATAGTTCTGATAATGGTCAGTCCATCGATCCCAGGTAACATCCTGTCGATGATCATAACATCATAATTTTCTGTGGTGGCAAAGAATAAGCCTTCTTTACCATCTGCCTGATGATCAACTACATGATTGTTTTCAGTTAAACCTTTGACAATAAAATTAGCGACACTAAGGTCATCTTCGATTAATAATATGCGCATAGTGTGTTTCTACTTTACCTGAATCGTGATTGGTGCTGATATTAACTGCTCGAAGGGTTCATGTTCCTCATCAGCCACTACCAGCTGCAATGTATGTTTTCCCGGTTGTAAGCTCAGTAATATCTGTGTTTCACCCTGATCAAAATGCACATGGTGCTTATCTGCGGGTATGGCCTCATCCATTGACAGCGGCTCTGTTTTATCAATAAGCAGATGATAATGACCTGCTTTATGAATATTTTCCCCGGCCGGTGCAATTAAAAAATGTTTAATACCGAATTTTACCAGAAATGGAGAACTCACTGAACTATTATTCCCGGGTGAAATAATAAAAGTTGAGGCTTTCATTGACACCCCGTGAGACCAGCTATTACTGCTGAATATAATCATACTGATGAATAGTGCAGTATTGCGAAGTGAATAAAATCGTGGTTTTACTAAAAATGTCATTGTTATTCCTATAAGTTAAGCATAAAGCATTTAGTGCTTTAAATTTTTTTTCATTTTATTGTATTCTTAATAAGAACTATTATGGTTAATCCATTGTTTGCTCAATGATGTTTGTATTGTTATGTATCCAGTTCATGCTGTGTCCACATCATAGTGGCCACCAGAAACAACAGAGCCAATAGCACAAGCAGCAGTACATTGACTGTTATGCTTAGTTGAATACTTTATTTCATCTGTTTTCCCCAGTGTATAAGCTGCTGTATTGTGTTGTAGAGATGCTTAGCATTATGACATAGACATTCTTACCCCAATCTTTCCTGAACATTAAATATATTTAATGTTCAGGAAAGATTGATGTTAAGTTAAATCTGTAGAATAGAGCTTAAATTATATTTTGGGAGTTTATTATGCATTTTATGCAGCACGCAGATCATTCACTAAGTCCTGCTAAAAAACAAATTATAGCCATACTAGTGGGAATTCATTTAATTTATGCTCCAGTAACTTTTTCCAGTCCGGTTCTGACTCTGGAACAGGCAGAACAGCAAGCCTTACTGGATGAACCTGGTATTATCAGTCAACAATGGCAAATGCAATCATTATCTGAACAAGCCATTGCAGATGGGCAATTGATGGATCCAAAATTACAAGTGGGGCTGAATAATCTTCCCACCGATAGCTTTAACTTTGATCAGGAAAATATGACGCAGTTTAAGGTGGCGATTATGCAGCAGTTCCCCTCTGGTAATAGTCTTGATATTAAACAGCAAAAAACCCGCAAACAGTCAGAACTGATAGAAACAACCATTGCTAATCGAAAATTAACTATCACTAAAGAAGTGCGCCTGACATATTTTGAAATATATTACTGGGAACAGGCAAAAAAAACAGTGACTCAGAATAAACGATTTTTTACCCAGCTGGTCAGTATTGTTCAGTCGATGTTTTCAGTAGGGCGCAACAACCAGCAGGATTTAATACGTGCACAGCTGGAACTCAGCCGCCTGGATGATCGCATCACTAAAATAACACAAAAAGTTAATACCCAGCGTTCTAAATTATCACGCTGGATTGGCTCTGAGAATAGTCGTTTATCATTGAGCAAAAATCTCCCTGAACTGACAATACCTATACTCAGTGATAACTTTGAAACACTGAGTCCCTTGTTTTATCAACATCCCAGGATTAAAGAAATTGATAAAAAGCTGGAAATTAGTCGTAAAGATATTCAACTGGCCAAAGAAAGTTATAAGCCTGGCTGGGCACTGAATTTCGGTTATGGTTATCGGGATAATAACCCCAATGGCATGAAACGGGCTGACTTTGTTTCTGCCGGTGTGACGATTGACCTGCCATTATTTACTGCTAATCGGCAGGATAAAAAGTTATTGGCAAAAGAACATAGTTACCAGTCACTTAAAGATAAACGGATAGCGTTGTTGCGCCAGCTGGTTTCAGCTTTGCAGCAGGAACTGGCGATTGAAGAACAGTTGTTTAAGCGTCATCAATTATATCATCGGCTGCTATTACCCCAGGCCCGGCAGCAAACGCAGGCATCACTACTGGCTTATCAGTCTGATCGAGGTGATTTTGCTGATGTGATGAGAGCCTATATTGATGATCTTAATGTAAAATTAGATGAACGGCGTATTGCTGTTGATCACCTGCAGAGCAAAGCCAGAATCTTATATTTTGCTTCCAGTTTTAACCCGTCTGAATAATAGAGCCTGTGTTATTTAACAAAGACTTATTACCTGTTTTTAAAGATTTAGAAAGAATTAATCATTGAGGATTATAAAGTGAATAAACTTTTATCTGGTTTCATCCTGCTTAGCACCGGTCTGGTGGCGGGCTATTTTGGACAACCTTTTTTGCAGCAGCAATTAACATCTGCCGGTAGCGGCAGCGCATCATCAGAAAAGGAAGTACTTTACTGGGTTGCACCAATGGATGCGAATTACCGGCGTGATAAGCCGGGCAAGTCACCTATGGGCATGGATTTAGTACCATTTTATAAGGATGATGGCGGTGAAGACGGAGTGGTTAAAATCTCCCCCATAGTGCAGAATAATCTGGGTGTACGTATCACTAAGGTAAAAAAAGGGCAGCTTGATCGTGAAATAAGTACCGTAGGTTATATCAAATTTGATGAAGAAAAATTATATCACCTGCATACCCGGGTTGAAGGCTGGGTAGAAAAACTGAATGCTAAGGCAACCGGTGAAGTGGTGACTAAGGGACAAAAATTATTGGAACTTTATAGTCCGACTCTGGTAAATGCTCAGGAAGAATATGTTACCGCTTTAAAAAGTGGCAATCGTATTTTAATCAATGCCTCTAAAGACCGGCTATTATCACTGGGTTTAACTCATGGTCAGACCAAACAATTGGCCAAAACTCGCAAGATTCAGCAGCGCATTGCCTATTTTGCTAAACATGATGGTTTCATACAAAAATTAATGATAAGAGAAGGCATGTTTGTTAAACCGTCAATGGATGTGCTTACTATTGGACAGATTGATACGGTTTGGGTAATCGCCGAAGTTTTTGAGCGTCAAAGTGGTTGGGTAAAAAAAGGCCAGACGGTTGATATGAGTGTTGCCGCATATCCGGAAAAAAACTGGAAGGGAATAGTCGATTATATTTATCCTGTTTTGGATGAAAAAACACGTACTCTTAAAGTCAGAATTCGTTTTAACAATCCACAGCAACTACTCAAACCAAATATGTTTTCACGCCTGGTGATACGTAGTCGTTTTGAAAAACCTTCATTATTTGTCAAACGTGAAGCTATTATTCGCAATGGTGAAATGGAACGGGTAGTCAAGGCACTTGGTGATGGTAAGTTTCAGTCAGTTGCAGTGAAGACAGGTAGTGAAAGTGGTGACTATATTGAAGTGCTTAAAGGGCTTAAGGAAAACGATAAAATTGTCACTTCAGCACAATTTTTAATTGATTCCGAATCCAGTCTGACAGCTTCGTTTGCCCGAATGGAAGAACCGGAAGAAATGTCTATGGAGGATAATAAGTCCACAGAAAATAATAAACAGGTTTGGATAGATGGCAGTATAGTTGATGTCATGGCTGCTCATAATATGCTGACAATACAACATCAGGCGGTCGAAAAATGGGGCTGGCCGGAAATGCTGATGGATTTCCCAGTGAAAAAAACAATTGACCTGAACGCATTAAAAAAGCAGCAGAAAATCCGTTTTCTAGTAGAAAAACATGGTGATGGTTCGATTGAACTGATTGAAATTGAAGGTCTTGCCGCACAGAGTAAAGAGACAGCGGATGATAAGCAAATCTGGTTAAAGGCTAAAATTCTTTCTGTCATGGCTGCTATGAATATGTTGACCTTACAACATGAAGCCGTTGCACAATGGGGATGGCCGGCAATGCAAATGGATTTTCCGGTGATTAAGAGCATGGATCTGAGCATGTTTAAAGCAGGTGATGAGTTTAACTTTCTGGTAGAAAAACATGATGACGGCTCAGTTGAAATTATCGAAATGAATAGAGAGGGCCTGTAAATGATTGCTGCCATTGTTCACTGGTCTATTAAAAACCGCTTCTTCATTATTTTGTCCACATTAATAATGTTTGCCTTTGGCATCTATTCGGTGAAACAAACACCCATAGATGCCTTACCGGATTTATCTGATGTGCAGGTTATTGTTAAAACATCATTTCCCGGTCAGGCGCCTCAGGTAGTCGAAGATCAGGTTACCTATCCATTGACTACAGCAATGCTGTCAGTACCTAAGGCCGTGACGGTGAGAGGCTATTCATTTTTTGGCGATTCATTTGTCTATGTTATTTTTGAAGAGGGTACAGACCTTTACTGGGCACGTTCCAGAGTGCTGGAATATTTAAGCCAGGTCGCTTCAACTTTACCTGCAAGTGCAAAGTCACAACTTGGCCCTGATGCTACAGGTGTTGGCTGGGTTTACGGCTATGCACTGGTCGACAAAACAGGTAAAACAGATATTAGTCAGCTGCGTAGTTTGCAGGACTGGTTTTTAAAGTATGAATTGCAGACAGTGCCCGGGGTATCAGAAATTGCTACTATTGGCGGCATGGTAAAACAATATCAGATTGTGGTTGATCCGGAAAAATTAAGAGCCTACAACATACCGCTTGATCTGATTAAAAGGGCTGTTAATCAGGGTAACCAAGAGACTGGAGCGTCCGTGGTTGAAATGGGTGAAGCTGAATATATGGTCACGGCAACCGGCTATCTGTCCAGTGTGGATGATATAAAAAAAATTCCTTTGGGCTTAAATAGCAATGGTACACCTTTGCAATTAAAAGATGTTGCTGATGTCATCACCGGCCCGCAAATGCGCCGTGGTATTGCAGAGCTCAATGGTGAAGGTGAAGTCGTGGGTGCCTATGTTGTCATGCGCTTTGGTGAAAATGCCCAGAAAACAATTGAACTGGTAAAAGCCAAGCTTGAAGAACTCAAACAGGGTTTGCCAGAAGGTGTTGAAATTATACCTACTTATGATCGTTCCACCTTAATTAAACATGCTGTTGATAATTTATATGAAAAATTAATAGAAGAATTTATTGTTGTGGTATTGATCTGTGCTATCTTTTTATTCCACTTTCGCTCTTCTTTAGTGATTATTTTCAGTTTACCTATAGGTATTCTTGGCGCTTTTATTATTATGCATGCCCAGGGCTTAAACGCCAATATTATGTCTCTTGGCGGAATTGCCATTGCCATTGGTGCTATGGTCGATGGTGCGATTGTGATGGTTGAGAATGTCCATAAGCATATTGAAAAGACCCCTTTGACAGATGAAAATCGCTGGCAGATTATTGCCGAAGCCTCTGTTGAAGTGGGTCCGCCGCTGTTTTTTTCTTTATTAATTATTACCATGAGTTTTCTTCCGGTATTCAGTCTTGAAGCACAGGAAGGCAAAATGTTTGCCCCTTTGGCTTTCACTAAAACTTATGCAATGGCAATGGCAGCGGGACTGTCAATTACCCTGGTGCCTGTGTTAATGGGTTATTTTGTAAGGGGTAAGATCATTCCGGAACATAAAAATCCGGTAAATCGAGTGGTGACCTGGATTTATAATCCCATTATAAAAACTGTACTGGATGCACCAAAAACAATGATATTTCTGGCCGGCTTATCACTAGTTGTCGGTTTATGGCCGGCTACCCAGATAGGCAGTGAATTTATGCCGCCACTGGATGAGGGTGACTTAATGTATATGCCAACCACTTATCCCGGGATCTCAATTGGTAAAGCACGCGAACTATTACAGCAAACAGATAAACTCATAAAAACCCTGCCTGAGGTGAAAACTGTGTTTGGTAAAATTGGCCGGGCCGAAACAGCAACCGATCCAGCTCCTCTGACCATGATTGAAACTGTGATTCAATTAAAACCCAAGAGCGAGTGGCGTCCGGGGGTTACTACGGAAAGTTTACGTAAGGAACTGAATCAACTGGTTAAATTTCCCGGTTTGACAAATGCCTGGGTGATGCCGATAAAAACCCGCATTGATATGCTTGCTACAGGTATTAAAACCCCCGTGGGGATTAAGGTATCAGGTCCGGATCTTAAAGAAATAGAAAAAGTTGGTAAGCAGCTTGAGTTAGTGCTAAAAAATGTTGAAGGCACTGCTTCGGTTTATTCAGAGCGAGTTGCCGGCGGCCGTTATATTAAAGCCGATATAGATCGGGATAAAGCAGCAAGATATGGTTTGAATATTGCGGATGTACAACAGGTTATTATGACAGCTATCGGCGGCATGCGTGTTTCCCAGTCAATTGAAGGTCTGGAACGCTATCCCATTAATGTTCGTTATCCGCAGACCTATCGTGATTCGGTAGAAAAAATTAAGTTATTACCTCTGGTGACGATGACAAATCAGCGTATTGCTCTGGCGGATGTGGCAGATATCAGGGTCGTGGATGGACCGCCGGCAATCAAAAGTGAAAATGCGCGTTTAAATGGCTGGACTCTGGTTGATATAGACGGCCGTGATTTGGGTTCCTATGTCGCCGAAGCACAGCGTATCGTTGCTGAGCAGGTTGAACTGCCCGCCGGGTATTCAATAGCCTGGTCAGGCCAGTATGAGTATATGGTCCGTGCCAAGGAACGTTTGTCAGTGGTTATTCCATTAACACTGGGAATTATTATCTTACTGCTGTATATCAATTTTAGAAATATTATTGAAGTAATGATCATTATGGGCACTTTACCTTTTGCACTTATTGGTGGTTTCTGGCTAATGTATTTAATGGAGTTTGATATGTCAGTTGCTGTCGGGGTCGGTTTTATTGCACTTGCAGGTGTAACGGTTGAAATTGGTGTTTTAATGCTGGTTTATTTAAATCAGTCATACTGCAGAGTTTCTTATGATGCACAAAATGAGAACCGTTGTTTAACAGCTGAGGATGTTAAACAGGCCGTTATGGATGGTGCAGGCCAGAGAGTAAGACCCATTGTCATGACTGTGGCAGCTATTGTTGTCGGTCTTATTCCTATTATGTATAGTGACGGTACTGGTTCAGAAGTTATGCAGCGCATTGCCGGGCCAATGATTGGCGGTATGCTGAGTTCTGTTGTCTTAACTCTTTTAGTAATTCCTGCCATATATTACTTGTGGAAATCAGTGACTTTAGGCAAATGTCCAAAGCCATTATCAGTAGAAAAACTACAGGAGAGTTAAATCGTATGTTATTTAGTAAAGTGGTTATGATAATGAATATTTCTGATTATGCTTTAATTGGAGAAGAAATAAAAAATCTTAATGTACCGGGAATGAGTGTCAGTAAAGTTCAGGGCTATGGTGATTATGTCAATGAGTTTAATTCTTTTGGTCTGTGTGATAGTTTAAAAGTTGAAATTTATACTGATAGCATACAGGCTGACATTATCGCAGCTAAACTCTCACGTCTTGCCAATGATATGACTGAAGGTGGTGGTGTTATTGCTGTGGAACCCGTTGCAGCATTAATGAATGTTAACAAATTAGTGAGTCAGTAAGGCGTTTATAATGATTCCTACCAGGAAAGAAAATAAAATATTTAATATGCTATTAGTCAAAGAGCAATATAATGTTCCTATTGCTGCCCGTTCCTGCCATACAGCCGTTGTTGATGATTATATTATAGAGGGGCACGTACCCTCGGCAGATATAAAAAAATTATTAGCAGAAAAACGTCAGGTGGTGGGGCTGGCTGTACCGGGTATGCCTATGGGAACACCCGCTATGGAGGGTTCTCGGGTGGATAACTATGCAGTGTATGAATTTGATAATCAGGCTAAAGCAGTAATTGTTAATCAATATTAAAGCTTCTGGCGGCATATTTATAAGGATATTTTTATCCTCACTATGAAAACACTATGCTACCGGGCAGTTGGTTATGTTTGCTCCTTACCAATGGTCGGCATCTGCAGCGCTCCAGTTATCCTGCCATTCTTTACAACAGGTATTTTTTGTAAGCAGACTTCCCGGTGTTATGCAGGGGTAAAGATCTTGGTAGGTTTTGATAATAGTGCCGGAAACGCGCTGATTAATATGTTCAGGTTTTAGCTGTTCAAGACTGTCTAAGCCTGCTGCTGCAAGCAGTTCAAGTAAGTGATGTACGGTTTCCTGATGAAATCTGGCAACTCGTTTACTTTTATCTGCAACTACTAATGCCTTGTTGCGTGAAGCATTTTGTGTGGCAATACCTGTGGGGCAGCGATCACTATTACAGGCTCTGGATTGCACACAGCCCAGAGCAAACATCATACCGCGAGCTGAGTTTACCGTATCCGCGCCAAGAGCAATCATTCTTAGTATATGAAAAGCTGAAAAGACTTTTCCTGAGGCAATAATACGTATATGTTCTCTGAGTCCGGTACCAATGAGTGCATTATTGACAAATATAAGTGCATCTCTCAATGGCATACCAACAGAGTTAGTCATTTCAGTCGGTGCGGCACCAGTACCGCCTTCACCTCCGTCAATAGTAATAAAATCGGGCATAATGCCACTGTCAAGCATGGCTTTGCAGATGCTTAGAAACTCCCGTTTATGACCAATACAGAGTTTGAAGCCAATGGGCTTTCCATTGGCTAAACGGCGTAATTTTTTGACAAAATTTAACAGACCGGCAGGGCTTGAAAAAGTAGAGTGCGCTGCCGGGGATATGACATCCTGTCCCATAGGCACATGACGTATGCTGGCAATTTCTGCAGTGAGCTTTACGGCGGGTAAAATGCCGCCATGTCCGGGTTTGGCACCCTGAGATAATTTAATTTCAATCATTTTTACCACATCAAGAGATGCTTTTTCCTGAAATAAAGCTTCATCAAATTCTCCCTGAGCATTGCGACAGCCAAAATAACCTGTGCCAATCTGCCAGATAAGATCACCCTTATATTGTAGATGATAGGGGCTGATACCACCTTCACCGGTATTGTGAGCAAAATGACCGGATTTTGCACCTTTATTAAGTGCCATAATGGCATTTTTACTCAGTGCACCATAACTCATGGCGGAAATATTTAAGGGTGATGCAGCATATTTTTGCGTGCACTCAGGGCCGCCAAAAGAGATGCGGGGATTCATATTGCTGATTTCTTTGGGCGCAAGAGAATGGTTTAACCACTCATAACCATTGCGGTTAACATCAAAAATTGTTCCAAAAGGGCGTGTGTCACGCGCACCTTTTGCCCGTTGGTAAATCAATGAGCGATATTCGCGGCTGACAGGGGTACCATTTATATTTGATTCGACGAAATACTGTTGAATTTCTCCACGAAGAAATTCCAGCATATATCTAAAGCGGCCTATAATCGGGTATAAGCGTCGTATAGCGTGCTTATATTGAAAAAAATCAATAAAACCAAGAATGAGTAGTGGAATAATGACTATAAACAGGTAATAAACAGCTGGCCAGACTAAGCCTAAAATAATAGTAATAGCAGGAAGAAATATGGCACTAACGATGAAAAGTTGACGAACGGTCATCATATGATTTCCTTGTTTTTGGCCTTGAATCAATATGGACAGGTGGCTTTTCTTATTTAGTTGGTTGATATTAAACTGGTTTTCCCTCTCCTTAGAGGAGAAGGAATATGTCAGTGCATTATATTATTGATAAATACATTTTTTTATCAATAATTATTACCCTAAAATAGTGCCTCCCTGTGAGGTGCATTCTTCTGAAGAGGCTTTTATCCAACCCTGGCCTTTACAACTGTTTTGTCCTTTGCAGGAATTATTTGCAGTTTTACAGGATGATGTACCTTTGCAGGCATTGATGCCGCTGCATTTAACGGTAGCTTCTGCTGTACTTGTTGATGAATCATAGGTTGAACCACAGCCGGAGATAAATAAAGCTGCAGCTGCTGCAGCAAGAGCTGTACCGGATAATTTACTAGCGCTATTCATAATTAAATTCCTTTAATAATTACTAATGATATATCCTGAAAAAAAACAACAGAATATTGGATGTGTGATCAGCAGTATAAGAAATTTATTAAAAAAAATATATTTCGGATATTACTTATAAAATCCGGGATGAGAGTAGGGGACTCTTATGGGGTGAGTATTTTTTTGCCGCTTGCTATACATGATGCCAGTGTAGGTGTTAACTAATAGGTGATTATTACTGACTATCCTGTTTTAACTGTTTTGATATTTTTTTAAATTCTTCATGACTGATTTTTCCTTCGATATATTTTTTTTCAATAAGCTCTAAAGGTGTCTGGTGTTCACTATTATTGTTTCTGTTTATAAAAACATAATATAACCAGAAAAAAAGCACAATCAGCAGCAACCAGAATATACCATTTGCCCCATGGCCCATTGCTGCATATGAGATCTCTTCAGCCATCATTATAATACCTCCTTAAATTTTATATAAGTATTACATAAGCATATTAAATAAACCTTACATGAACATTAATTATTTTTAATGTTCATGTAAGGTTGCTGAAATAAAGAATAACTTATGATTACAGATTGAATTATTTAAGGAAAAAATTTATGAAATTTATTATTACTATGGTTATTTTCGCTCTGCTTTTCACCGGTATATTTATATGGTCAGGAATATATAATGTAGCTGCTAATAATAAACACTACGCATTTACCTCTGGACTGCTGGAATTAGTACGTGAGCAGTCTGTTAATAGTCGTTTGTCTGATATTGTCGTACCGGCACTTAATGATAAGCAACAAATCAAACAAGGCGCCCAATTTTATGCACAAATGTGTGCTGCCTGTCATTTAGCTCCAGGTATAAGTGAGTCTGAATTACATGCAGGTCTTTATCCTCAACCGCCCTTATTATCACAGAACGAAAATAAACATAATAAACATTCAGCGGCGAAACAGTTCTGGATCATAAAAAATGGTTTGAAAATGACGGGTATGCCCGCCTGGTCACCAGCTCATAATGATGAACAAATATGGTCTATGGTTGCATTCATTAAGCAATTAAAAAATATGTCTGTTGATGAATATGATTTATTAATAAGCTCCAGTAATAATAGTCATGATGCAGGAGCTCATAGTCATTAGTCCGGCTGGCTAATTGTGTTACATATATTTAATGTTGGTGTAAGTTCTCTGTAAGGTATCGTCCCATATACTTGTACTCAGGTTAAATCATTTAACTGTTATTTATTTAAATCAATTTTGGAGATAAAAATGAAAAAATTACCCGCACTTGCTATTGCGTTTGTACTGGCTCAATCACCTTTTGTTTATGCTAGTGGTGATCACGATGCTAATGCAATGAAAATGAGTTCAATGTCGATGAACATGTCAGCAGATATGAAATCTAAGATGAAAGCTATGAAAGCAGATATGATGGCAATTCAAAAAGAAAGTGATCCTGAAAAACGTAAAGTTCTGATGCAACAGCACATGAAATCTATGAACAGTATGATGGGAACAATGAAGGGTGAGCGTTCAAATATGCATGATAAACATATGGACCAAATGAAACAGTTTGAAACCCGTTTAGCAATGATGGAAGTGATGATGGAGCAACTGGTGGTCAACCAGACTGTATTATCAAACCCTGATTCAACTTTCAAATGGGATGAAACTGCCGATGAATATCAACTACAGTAAATAATTATATGGTAATATAGCGCAAAAAATATTTTTTTGTGCTATTTACTGCGCACTTTATACCAATACTATTCTAAAAGGGTTTTATCATGAATGATAAGAGAAAAAAATCATATCGAATTCAGATTAATGACATGAGTTGTGAACATTGTGTAGCGAGCGTAACAAAGGCTGCTCTTTTAGTCAAAGGTGTGGTAAAAATCGATGTCTTTCTTGATAAGTCAGAAGCACTTGTTCAGGGAGGACTTCCACATGAAGTTATTCAGGCGATTTCTGATAGTGGTTATCCCGCTCGTGCCATTGCTGATATTCCTGAAAGCTGTGATGTAGCAACAAATAACACAAGCCAGTCAAAAGAGCAGAACAATAAATCACCAGGTACAGTAGAAAGCTATATGCTGAATATTGATGATATGACTTGTTCAAGTTGTGTGGCCTCCGTTGAAAAAGCCATTTTATCTGTGCCTGATGTGTCGCAGGCGGCAGTAAATTTATTAGAAAAAACAGCCCTGGTTCATGGTGGTGATCCTCAGGCGGTCATTAATGCCATTATTGATCAGGGTTATATGGCCTCATTACAAGTAAGCAATAAAAATCAACAAAACAGTGCTTATTATCTTGCTATTGAGGATATGACCTGCTCAAGTTGTGTCTCAAGTGTAGAAAAGGCAATATTATCTGTTGCCGGAGTAACACAGGCATCGGTAAATTTACTGGAAAAAACAGCCCGGGTTATGGGTGGAGAAGTGCAGGCGGTGATCAATGCAGTTATTGATCAGGGCTATAATGCCTATTTAATAGAACAGCAGCAAAGCTCTAATCACTATAAAATTAATATTGCGCTTGAACCAGCAGATCATGTTGATCAGGAGAAAATACTGATTGCAAAAGTGACACAAACTTTTGCCAACAATACCAAAATAAATGACTTACAATTTCATCAGGCTGATCCATCTGAAGGTATTTTAGTGGTTGAACTGAATACCAGTGTTCATCCTGCACAACTACTCGTTGCTTTAAAGCGTGCGGGTATTTCTGCCCGTATCAATGAACAATATGAGGACCCTTATTTAGAGCAAGCCAGAAAAAGTAAAATTGAAATCAGACGTTCCTGGCAGCGTGCCATACTTGCCGGTTCAGTGGGGGCCGGCTTAATGCTTTCTGAGTATTTAAACTGGCTACCTGAGCTGACACCAGGCAGTCAGTTTTATGGTGTCAGTGCCCAGTTTTTCTGGTTTTTAATTGCCATGCTGTGTTTATTCACGATGTGGTTTAGTGGTCGAAGTTACTATATTACGGCCATTAAACAGGCGCGGCATTTATCATCTAATATGGATACACTGGTTGCCCTGGGTACATCTGCTGCATGGTTGTCCTCTATGCTTATTATTATTGATCCGGAATTTATCCCAGGGGGAGGACACCTCTACCTTGATGCCGGGGTTATTATTCTTGCTTTTTTACAGTTTGGCCATGCTCTGGAAATCAAAGCAAAACGCACAACCAGTGAGTCTATTGCCAGCATTGTTGAGTTAGCACCTAAAAATGCTGCGGTTATTTATGATGATGTAGAGGTTACTCTGCCTGTTTCATTGCTGCAAATGGGTGATAATATTCGTGTTAAACCCGGAGAGCGTATCCCTATTGATGGTGTCATAATTGAGGGTACATCAACAGTAGATGAATCAATGCTCACAGGAGAACCTCTGGCGGTTAAAAAGAATGTGCACGATAAAGTCACCGGCGGTACGATTAATAAATCAGGTAGTTTTGTCTTCTCTGTCAGCAAAATGGGTGAAGACACCACCCTGTCACAAATTATTAATATGGTAAAACAGGCACAAATGACCAAGCCGGAAATTGGTCGTCTGGTGGATAAAATTGCTTCAGTTTTTGTACCTATAGTTATTACGATATCAATACTCACGTTTGTTATCTGGTTTTTTACCGGGCCGGAGCCGCATCTGGCCTTCGCATTAACTGCTGCTATTGCTGTACTGGTTATAGCCTGCCCCTGTGCTCTGGGTCTGGCCACGCCAATCGCCATCATGATGGGTACCAGTCGAGCTGCACAACTTAATATTTTAATAAAAAATAGTGATGCGCTGCAAACTGCCAGCAAGCTTACTCATGTGGTGGTGGATAAAACCGGTACATTGACTCAGGGCAAGCCCACAGTGACAGATATTATCCTTAATACTGAGCTTGGAGCGGATACACAATTAGATGAAAATGCTCTATTACAACTGGCTGCGTCACTGGAAACCGGTTCGGAGCATCCTCTGGCTGAGGCAATTTTGAAAGCCACCACCGATCGGGACATATCATTATTAGCTATTGCTGATTTTATGGCTGTCGAAGGCAGGGGAGTGCAGGCTCAAATAAATAATGAAAAGATTTTGCTGGGTAATTTAGCCTTTATGAGCGAAAACAATATTCAGGTGAGTCAGGCAATGCAGACTCAGGCAGAACAATTGGCAGAATCTTCCGCAACCCCCATCTGGCTGGCCAATAGTACACATTTATTAGGGCTGATGGCGTTAAAAGATCCTATTCGTGAGGATACTCCAGCGGCAGTTGCATTATTGCAAAATAGAAATATTGAAGTAGTCATGTGCTCGGGGGATGCGCAGAAAACTGCAGAATCAGTCGCCCGGGAACTGGGTATCCATGATGTCCATAGTCAGGTGATGCCGGAAGATAAGCTGAATATTATTAAAGCACTTCAGGATCAGGGCTATATTGTCGGCATGGTGGGTGATGGTGTTAATGATGCACCGGCACTGGCACAGGCCAATACTGGATTTGCTATCGGCAGTGGTACCGATGTGGCTATTGAAAACTCTGATATTACCCTGGCTGGAAACTCATTAATGAATGTGGGTACAGCCATTGCCGTATCCACGGCCACCATGAAAAACATAAAGCAGAATTTATTTGGTGCTTTTATCTACAATGTGATTGGCATACCGCTGGCTGCAGGTTTGTTTTATCCACTAACGGGCTGGTTGCTGGCACCTGCTTTTGCCAGTGCGGCTATGGCCATGTCTTCGGTTACTGTCGTGGCCAATGCTAATCGCCTGCGCTTTTTCAAACCTTGAAACTTACATAACTCCGGATAGCGCATCTTTGTGTATTGACAGGCTTCCCGGAAGTTTATCGGACTGTGGTAATATTAAAGAAATCTTTAGTGTCACAAAGTGTTTTGCTATAGAGCATAGAGAAGAATAAACATGACAAAAGTTTAATGTTGATGTAAGGCTGGTGTAAGACCTGCTGACGTATACTTTATCCATAGACAGATAAATACCTTGTCTGACAATATTTACAAAATATAAAAAAGGATAATATGATGAAAACTTTAAACTCTTTACTTATTGCTTTAACTGCCGCTGTGTCATTAAATGCTAATGCTGATCCCCTTTATGGCGATCCTGCCATAGATGATATTTTTCCTATGGAAGATGTTGCGATTAAACACCAGACAATAAAAACAGATATTGCTGATACTGGCCGACTGGTCTGGAGTGTGCCATATGAGCAATGGGTGAACCCAGCAGATTTTAATTCCTCGGCTAAACGAACTATTGCCAGTGCTCTGCAGGAATTAGAGAATAACCCGCCTGCATCCGGTTCTTATTCCAGGGAGCTGTTTAAATGGGATGAAACAGCAGGTGAATACCAACTGCAGTAATTACTCAACTGCATGCTGCACACTTTAAGGAAAAAAGCTCTGTTTTAAGCTCTTTTTTGTTAAAGTGTAGCGGTGCATAATCTGAATAGCCAGGAATAATGTTAGTCTCATGTTTTTAAATCAATAAGTTATATGTGTTTTTGTAAGCTTGTTTGAATACACCTATGAGGGAAAAAGAAGTATATTGTAATTATTAAATAATGCTAGTAGTTGCATATATTTTATTTATGTATTAGGCTTTTTAGTATAACAGCACAAGAAACCATCAAAAATAATACTGCTTAATACGTTTTTATTAGCGGATATCGGCTGCCTGCATAGCTTCAAGTTTCACTAATAATATTTAAGCTTAAAAAAATCACATCACAAGTGGTCGTGTCTATGAGAAATTTTTTAAAGCGTATTGTTTCATTTTTACCTCATTTATTTATTTTTATTACCATTCTGATGGGGCAAAAAACCTTTGCTGCTAAAAATGACTTTCTTTTAGCGATGGCAAACCAAAAAATTAATGTTAAACATGATAAAAAAGTTACTAAACGCTTTAATGAATGGGAAAAGCTCATCTATCTGAATCTTGGAAAAACCACCGATGAAAAACTGACGCTGGTGAATAATTTTTTTAATAAAATGAAATGGACTGAAGATAAAGAACTCTGGCACGAAAAGGATTACTGGGCAACACCTATTGAAAGTCTGATAAAAAATTCTGGAGATTGTGAAGATTTTTCTATTGCTAAATATTTCACCCTGCTGGCAATGGATATTCCCGAAGAACAATTACGCATTACTTATGTGATTCTAAATAATAATCAGGGACATATGGTGTTGTTTTTTTATCCTGAAAATTCTGCAGAGCCACTGGTGCTGGACAATATGAGTAAAGATATTGCAAAAAAATCAAAGCGTAGTGACATAAAATACATGTTTAGCTTTAACGATGACGGTTTGTGGTTAAAGGGCGACATACATGCAGCACCTGATGAAAAAAACATCATAAAAAAATGGTCTGAAATGGTCAGCCGCATCAAGCTTGAATAATCATCGTAAACTTATCGTTCCGCATTTATGCTAAATTTAATAACGCATTATAGCAATTCATTGTAGTTAATTTTATTACACCACCTGTCTGTAAGTGAAACAAGTCTGATATATATCGGGTCTGTTTATATAATAGGGAATACTTTAAAATATCCTCACTATGTCAATAAAGATGGGAAATAAAAATGGCTGCCCGACTGATAATATATCCGGTATTTATTATTTTAATCAGCCTGTTCTTTAAGGAGCAATGGGTTTTTGCGTTTTTTGATAATAATGGTTTTGATTTGTCTAATAGCCTGATTGATAAAAATGAAATACACTATGGTGGTCCTGCCAAAGATGGTATTCCTGCTATTGATCATCCACTTTTTGTCACTGCACAGCAAGCTGACTATTTATCAGCTGATGAGCAAATCCTGGGCTTATCTATTGATGGAGAAGCAAAAGCATATCCGCTCAGAATCCTCAACTATCATGAAATTGTTAATGATTTTTTTGATAAAAAACCTGTTGTGATCAGCTATTGTCCTTTGTGTGGCAGTGGTATGGCATACTCTGCCGTTATTCGCGGCATTCACACTACTTTTGGTGTTTCCGGTTTACTCTATAATAGTGATGTACTGCTTTATGACAGAGAAACAAATTCCTTGTGGTCACAATTAATGTCGCAGGCAATCAGCGGGCCGCTGCAAGGGGAAAAGCTGCAAATGCTGGTATTGACTCATACCCGTTGGCAAGACTGGCGCAAGCGCTATCCTGATACCCTGGTGTTATCTGATAAAACCGGATTCAGCCGGGATTATACGCGCTCGCCATATGGCAATTATAATAAGCAAAAATCTTTGTATTTTCCTGTTAAGTCATTAAACAATGATTATCATCCAAAAGAATATGTTATTGGCCTTAATTATAAGGGCGTAAAAAAAGCGTATCCTTTTGTTGAATTATCAAAGATTGATTCACCCTATAAAGACAAGATTGCTAATGAGACAGTACTTATTGTTTTTGATGCTCAGCATAGAACCGGTCGTATTCTGGATGCCCAAGGAGAGGAAATACCTACCGTGACTTCCTTCTGGTTTGCCTGGATGGCTTTTTATCCGCATAGTGAGATTTTTAAAGCACATCCCTAATGAATTAGCTTTTTGCTGTTAAATTCAGCGGGACAATTGCCATCAGGCTGGAATAAAGCGCTTTAAGTTTGTCCCTGCTGTTTAAATATGATTATTAATTGGGGAATAGACTCCTTAAGGTATGATATAAATAATTTGTGTGTCACCATTGCTATAGACAACGGCAAAATCATCTATACCGTCCTGATTTTGATCTCCAATAGCATCAAAGTATAGTTGTCCTTTGTTGTTCTCAATGCCACTGCTGATGGCGTAGGCCATTATTCCCTGAGTGAGCTGTTCACCGTTGCGGACACTTATTACACCCTCTGTACTGATATTGACCTGCTCATAGCTGTTTTGTAAAGCCTTTTTAAGAGCATTCCAGTCTGCAGGTGTCGGGTAGAGATATTGTCGATAAAGTATTCCCTGCTGGAAAAACTGCTGGGCATATAAACTAGTATTAGGCAGAATGTCTGGTGATGTAGCCACCAGACCGGTTCTTTTATCTGTCTGTTTGACCACAGGGAAACTGGAATAGGATGCCCTGGCAGCATAACGAACAGCGCTGTGATTATCTGTCAGAGCATTGCTGATAAACAGTTCTCCATAGGCACCGTGGTTGATAATAAAGCCTGAATTTTTAAAAATAGTAGTTAACTCTTCAGGACGCTGAACTTCTGCCAGAGTAACTACCTGTTGTCCTGAATCGGTAATTAGTTCAACCAGGCCATCAGCAGTAATATAGATGCCGGCTTTTTTTCCGGCAGCTGCCGGTGACACCTGTATGGGTTTTAATTCATAATGAATGACACCGGCACTCACCAGTAAATGTTTAGTGATATTGTTTTCAGTGAACTTTAGTCTATTGTCTGTGCCGGTAATAGATGATGAATTTTGAATCTCTGCCAGTAAATTGCCTGCTTGCAAATCTACTACCGGTGGACTGCCAGGTTCTGGATTTGTGCCATTATCTGCAGCCTGGCAATGCTTAAAACTGTCTTTAATATCCACGATAATATTACACTGGTCACTAATGCCTTTTGCATCAGTGACCAGCAGTGTTTGTATATGCCGGCCAATATCACTGCAGTCATAAGTCTTTTCTGCCGGTGTGAAACTAACGCTGCTGCCAAGACCAGTGGTGCCTATGTAATAACTTCCAGGAGTCAGTCGGGCTATCCCCTTATTATTAATCATCAGTAAGGCATCTTTACAGCTTGCCAGAGGACCAAAATCAATTTTTAACGTATCACCGGATACCTTATCAAAAGGTATTGAAAATACGGCCAGATCGGCCTGGTTATAGTGGCTGATATCTGCAAGCTTAATAGGTTCAGGTGATAATTCTGCCGTGAGTTGCACTGCTGTGACCTTGGGTAGCCAGTCACTGGGCACGCCTAAAATTTTAAGTTTTGCACTGATGATTTCACCTTGAAGAATAGGCGTTAATAAAAAATCTGTATCATTGATAAACTGGTTTTTATCCAGTATATAGTTTGTTGCAATTGACAATGCTCCCCCGGGATGGATAAATTCCAGATTATCACCGGCGGATATGTTTTTTCGACTGACTTGTTCATAACGACCGCTGCCCGGGAAGGTTTCTACCTGGGTAGGTTTACTGAATATAAGTTGTATCTCTAAATTGGGTTCAAAGCGAATGTTCTTAGAAAAGTGAAATACACTGCCAAAATCTAAATCAATAGCATCAAGATTTAAACTGGCCAGATTAACGAATGGTATAGGGGTGGGTACTGAAAACTTTAAGCCCAGTAAAGGAACCGCATTGGCCAGACTGGCAAACCCATCAATATCAATATCAGTACGTAATACATCGACATCTTTAAGGCCGTCATTGATCACACCGATTTTCATGCCGCCACGTTCTCCAGCATTAATCACCTGTTCAATATAGGTTTGATAAGAATTATTAGCCAGATTTTTATCTTCGTGGTAATAACCATTATAGGAGGGAACAACCCGTGCCGGTGTATTTAAATCTGGTGTACCCACCCCAAGTTCAATTAATATTCGACTGGAAGTAGGGACAAAAGGTGGGGTTGGTTTTGCTTTTTTTGCCAGTGCCAGGAGTGAGTTTTTGGTGATTTCCAGAGGTGGGTTAAAAAAGGTGCTGGGCGTGACATCCACATCAAAGGGTTTTTGAAAGCCGAGAAAACCCAGATCAAATAAGTCAAATAAATCAAAATCCACTAAGCTGAATTCCAGACCATCTACGCCGGCATAAAAACTGATTAATGGTATTTGTGGATCGTTAACCATAAATGAAGCAAAGTTTTTTTCACCATAACTTGATGTATCCAGTATTTCTGTGGCCGTAAATCCCTGCTGCCAGTGGCCGTCTTTAAATTCAGGATAATAAATACGTGCTGATATTTTATTATGATTATCAATATAATTATCATAATATACTTTTACACTGGGAAAGGTACTGGACATTGCCAGGGTTGAATTTTCAGCTGTATGAGTCGTGCTAATTTTAAAATGTCCGGAATCAGGGCTGCCTGCTGCTTGCACATTAATATGTATTTCAGGCTGATAATTGATATTGACACTGCCAGGATCAACAATTGAACCGCCATTGACGCCTAGACGATATTGGAAGTCATAATCAAGCTCCATACCGGCAAGAAAATCAGCGCTGTCACGGTCAGTAAGAGCCAGCCCCACACAGGCACCGCTATCATTGACCCCGGATGTGGGATTCCAGCTAGTACCGGCCGGGCAGCTATAACATTTTGCGCTAATGACATCAAAAAACTCACCACTATTACAACCACTTAATTCCACATCACTATGAAAGTCAGCACTGATATCTGTTTGCTCATAACAGACTCCAGCAGTACGGGCAGATAACAGGGGATTATGTCTATAACCCTCAGCGCAGGTGGCACAGATACCTGCTTCAATATCATAGAATTCCCCGCTTTTGCAGATAAATTGAATTTCATCAGTTTTACTGGCGGTGGTTTTTTTAAAACAGACACCGGGTGTGAGTATGGAAAGCAGGGGATTATGCTCCAAGCCGCCATCACAGGCATAGCAATTACCTTCCAGACCATCAAACTCAGTGCCGGTACAGGAAAATGAGCCTCTTCGTGATGCGGTAGTATTTTTATAGCAGACACCGGGAGTACCTGCAGCCAGTAGTGAGTTGTGTGAATATCCTGAAGGGCAGGTATAACAGGATACTCCGGAAACAAATTCGCCGGCATCACAGCCGCCACCAGTCATATCAGCCTTTTTTGCATCTCGATAATCACTACAAATACCAACGGTACAATTTTTACCACATTTACCCAGACCCTGATATTGCCAGCTACTATCCCCTGTACAACGTGCGCAGGCTTTACCTGAATCCGGTCTGAAGCTATAACCGCTGGGGCATTGTAATGGGTTAAGTCCGCCAGCACTATTGGCGGTGGTATTTTTATAACAAACTCCTGGAGTTGCAACACTGAGTCCTGCATTGTGGCTATAGTCAGATGGGCAGGTGTAACAACTGCCGTCCAGACCGTCAAATTCTGAACCGCTGCAGCCTATAGCACGAGTTTTGTTGGCTGTGGTATTTAAAGAACAGACCCCGGCCACACTCACTGGTAACAGAGGATTATGATCATAACCTGAGGGGCAGCTATAACAGCCGGAGAAATCAGCACTCATAAATTGTCCGGCGGAGCAGAATAATTCCGCAGATTGTTTAAGTATTGCTTTTTCAAAGTTTGTGACCGTAAAACACACACCATCTATATTTGCTGGTAACGCCGGGTTGTGGCTATAACCTTCAGGACAGCTATAACACTTTGTGTCAATATTAATGTCTGGTGAAGTGAATAGATCACCCAGGGTGAAGTCATCTACAGTGATACTGGCAAAAGTGCCGCGGGGGCAGATAAACGTAGGCTCACTGCGATAAGTTGCAGTGGTACTACTTAGGTTAACACCAATAACAGAATTTAAAGTACCCTGACCTGTTAGATTAAAAATATCTTCTTTGAAGCTTTTTTTGGCAACGCTGACGTTAGGCTGCCAGATGCTGGCATTATTTTTTTCAAATTGAGGATTTGCCATAGTCGTCAATATATTGTCTGCAGCAGCATTATGAATAAATGCAAGTAACAGCAGCAGATATAAAAAAATATTGAAATATACTTTCATTGGTAAGGACATCCTCTATTTTGGCTCACTTGATTTATGTTGTTTATCAGTAGTTTATCACTTTGATATTTTAATGATCTTAATAAAAAGTGTAATTATTTCAGATAAATATTTTTAATCGCTTGTGCTATTTGGAAATTTTATTATTACTTTAGGTACTATTATTCTTATGCGTTTTTTTAGATGCTTTTATCGACTAACTAAAGTTTTGTATGCTATGTTTGCACATTCTGTCAACCACTATATTAAATTATGATTTTTTGATACATATGACTAAAGTTATAGGTGATATTTATGTACCGGGTGTGCTGAGATACTTTTTTTGTAGCGGATTGCAATAAACGAATTTGTTGCTATGATTTGCTCTATGAATAAAACCGTAAAATTGCAAAGTACACCTATTGTTAATGAGCAGATTCATCTGTTTTTAAATCAGTCGCCATTTCTACTAGTGGCTATTGTGGCCACCATGCTGGCCTTTGTCAGCTATTTCTGGAATTCGGTAGAACATGATATTTTATGGACCTGGCTGGCTATTAATCTTAGCATTACTTTAATACGCATCCCTCTGGTGCTTTATTATCGAAAACATGCGCAGCGCTTAAAACCCTATAATTTACTCTGGGGCTGGGGTTTTGCCTTTTTTGCTTTACTCTCCGGCTGTGTCTGGGGTTCTACTGCCTGGGTATTGATGAATCCACAGCAGTGGGCGGATATGGCCTTTATTTATATTCTGGTGCCGACAACAATTACTGGTGTGACAGTTTCACTGGCTGCTTTTTTTCCGATCTATCTGGCTTATTCAGTTAGTAGCTTATCATTATTAATGACGGCCATGTTTTTTCGGGGGCAGACAGAATATTATATTTATGGCTATTTAATTTTACTGTTTTTTCTGGTTAACCTCAGTTTTGCCTTAATGATTAACCGTAATTTAAAAGAATCTATTGAGCTGCGTTTTAAAAATATTGATTTAATTGAAAAACTGCGTAAACAAAAGAATCTGGCAGAGAAAGCCAATCAGGATAAAACCCGCTTTCTAGCAGCTGCCAGCCATGATTTGCGCCAGCCTATGCAAGCTATGCAGCTATTTACCTCGACTCTGGCTGATAAGCTAACACTTTCTGAACAGAAAAATTTATTGCAGCATATTATTCACTCACAAAATACAATTGCGGACATGCTTGACTCCTTATTGGATATTTCCAAACTGGATGCACAAATTGTCAAAATTAATTGTATTGACTTCCTCCTGATGCCGGTTTTTTCTCGTTTACATGATGAATTTTCTGATGTGGCAAAACAAAAAGGCATAGAGCTTAGAATACGGGCGACCAATGTCTGTCTGTATTCAGACCCGGAATCTGTTTATCGTATATTGCAGAATTTGCTCTCCAATGCCTTGCGTTATACCCATCAGGGAGGTGTTTTACTTGCCTGTCGGCAAAATAATAATAAATTATCCATAGAAGTCTGGGATACTGGCATTGGTATTGAAGAGCACCAGTTGGAACATATTTTTGATGAGTTTTATCAGGTTGATAATATGCATAGGGATCATAATCGAGGTTTGGGCCTGGGTTTGGCAATTGTCGCTCGTTTAAGTAATTTACTGGGCTCACCAGTGTTCTTTAAATCAGTTTTTGCTCAAGGTTCAGTGGCAAAATTATTAATGCTTCCCGGGCAGGAAAATAATATACGCCAGAGCAAAAGCAGGGCAGAGACGATGAATAATCAGCAGGTAACAAACAGGCTGATTATGGTAATTGATGATGACCGGGAAATTCGCAAGGGGCTGGATATTCAGTTAACTAACTGGTCTTTGCAGGTTATTACCGCCAGTTCATCACAAACTGCCATTGAACAATTAGCTGCTCAGTCACTGGTACCGGATTTAATAATAAGTGATTATCGACTGGCGAATAATGAAAATGGGGCTCAGGCTATTCATGCTGTGCGCAGTTTTATTAATAATGTGCAGATACCTGCTATTATTATTACCGGTGACACCAGTCCACAGCGAATCAAAGAATCAAAGGCATCAGGTTTCCCGTTATTGCATAAGCCGGTCAGGCCAGCTAAGCTTAAAGCCTTGCTCAACCAGTTGTTACAGACAGCATAGCTGTTATTATAAAATGGGCTGAATTAAACCCAGCTTAACTGCTCTAAGCACCGCCTTGGTCCGGTTAGGAGCACCCAGTGAACGTAAGATTGAACTCACATGCAGTTTAACCGTACCCTCAGTAATCCCCAGGTTTTTAGCTATTTCCTTATTTGAAATACCTTCTGCCATATAGGTCAGTACACCTAACTGACTATTGGTTAAGTCAACACCGGATTCAACACCGCATTTGCCTGACTGGGGCAGCATTAAGGCATCAACCTGCGCTTTAAAACGCTCAGGAATAAAGTGATTACCATCCAGAATGATAGTTAAGGCTGCAATAATTTCATCTGCATGAAAGGTTTTAGGAATAAAACCACAGGCACCCAGAAAAAGAGCGTTGGCGATATCACCGGGGTCCTCAGAGCCGGATACAATGGCTACCGGTACCGAGGGGAATGTGCTGCGCAATTGTTTAATAACTGGAAAAGCATGGCGGCCGGGCATGCTTAAGTCTAATAAAATCAGATCCAGTTCATCATCTGCTTTTAAAAGGGTTTCATCAGCAGTGCAGGCTTCAGTGATATGAGCCTGAGGGGCCATTTTTTTTATTGTACAGGCCAGACTTTCGCGAAAAAGTACATGATCGTCAGCAACTAATATATTCATATAATTAATTTTATCCTAAAATTTACTCATAGATAAGCGGCTTATTTCATAGTATTAATGATGTATTTGCAAAGTGGGTCATAAACACTAAACAAATAACTGCACAATTGTGCAGACATCATCTACAATAATAGTATAAGTGCATTTCTATGGCAGAAAATTTTATACAGTATAGGTGAATAATATGAAATTATTAGTTTTTTTTATCATTTTTTTATTTATAGTGAATAACACTACCTTTGCCCAGGAAAAAACCGTGTATACCTATCAAGATGGTGATTCGAGTGTGCCTGAGTTTACTGATATTCCCAGTCCTGATCAGGAACCTAAACATGCATTTACTATCAAACCGGCATCTGCAACCCAAAAGCAAAGTGGTGCGGAACGTATGGAACAAATCAAAAAATATAATGAAGATTTTAATAAACGTTATTATGGTGAGAAGAAAAGACAATATAATTCCCGCGTAGAAAACACTAATCAGCAAAAATCGCGTAACCAGCAGGAAATAGAAGAACGTAAAAAATATGTAGATAATATAAAACACCCTTATCTTCGTCAGATACAGCAGCGCGAAGATCGTCTGCGCCTGGAAAATGGAGTACCTTTACCTCCAGTACCTGAAAAATAATCGGTGACAGCTGTTTTACCTCTGTTTTTGCAAATCAGCTGAGACTTGCGTATACTGCTGATGTCTTTATTTTATATGCAGTTAATTATCAGCTCATGCCCAGAAAAATAATTCCTTTATTATTGTTCTTGTTTTTTACCCAGACTGTTCTGGCCGGTATTGATGTGCATGCCCATCAGGGCAATGATAATAATAGTGAATTTTCACTGGATGAATTTTCACTGGATATAGTGCAACACTATATTGATTCTCATAGTGCTTTATGTTCATTTGAACATAATAGTTCTACTGCGGATATGGATGACAGCCAACACCAGCAGAGCAGTCATCATCATGATTGCCATGGTCACACCCCTTCATTTACTTTTACCCACAATAGCTTTTCTGATTTTATTTTCAGTTCTTTTTCAACCCCATTTAATTATCAACTCAGTGATTATTCCATCACTTTAGACTTAGCCTACAGACCTCCAATAACAATATAAATAGAATTAGCTTTCTAATATAACTTGTTGAAATAAATTAAAATTAAGTATGAATATTATATGCCTATGCAAGGTGCATTTTGCATTTTATGCTGTTTTAATTAGCCTCACTCTATTGATATAAGTCTGTTCAGTTTTATCACTTGAACAGCACTATATAATCAGGACAAACTATGAATAATCGATTTATTACTCTGTCTGCAAAAGCGGTACAACTGTGTTCACTGACCGGCTTATTGTTGCTTCCTCTGTCATCTGCTGTTCTGGCTGTGGATGATAAAATGCAGGTA
>Ga0256844_10000075_pt1 | contig 39116 bp, 42 predicted proteins | sample MusselsmetaG_FD_189100 | JGI IMG/M metagenome (GOLD analysis project Ga0256844, IMG submission 189100) | Mussel associated microbial communities from hydrothermal vent at the East Pacific Rise, Pacific Ocean - Mussels | ecosystem: Host-associated > Mollusca > Shell > Unclassified ... | reverse complement strand
CTGAGTATTGCTCAGGAACAACAGATTGTGGTGAACCTACAAGAAAAACATGAAATAATCCTTCAAGCTTTGGGAACGCCTTATGATTTATTTTATTCATAAAGTGAGGTGCGGAATGACGGCTGTATGAATACTTAGTGGGTGCTGTCCCAAAAAACTCTAAATATTTTTATACTGAATGTAATCGCTTGTCTTTTGTTTCAAGTAAGATAAACCAATAATCATCGTTGGTGATAGTGGAATGAAAATTCTCTGCATGATTTAAAAAAGATTTGATTGCTTGTTCAGCAGCTCAAGTTATTTGTGAACTGAACTAATTTAATCCAAATTCATTTTTTTTAAACGATACCTGAACTGGCGATAAGTTATTCCCAGCAGCTCTGCAGCTGCTTTTCGATTCCAGCGTGTGGCTTCTAGTGCCTGTTTAATTACTTGTTCATCTGCCTGCTGGTTTGCTAAAGATAAACTCGGTTTATCTTTCATTACTGCTGCTGCTGACTGATGGCTGTTTTCCTGCAGTGATAAATCACTACATTGGATTATAGAGTCATCACAAAGGGCGACCGCACGCTCAAGAATATTTTCTAATTCACGTACATTGCCGGGAAAGGAATAATTTTGGAGTGCTTCACCGGCTTCAGATGAAAGTAGGTAGGTGTCTTCATCAGTAGACAATTTTTCCAGAAAAAAATCTGCTAATAAGATAATATCTTTAGGGCGTTCTCTTAATGGCGGCATGGCCAGTTCAATGACATTGATGCGATAATACAGATCCTGACGAAAATTGTCAGCTGAGACCAGTTGCTGTAAGTCTTTATGCGTAGCACTAATAATACGTACATCTGTTTTTTCTTCTTTTTGTGCACCGACACAGCGAACTGCTTTTTCCTGTATGGCCCGAAGTAATTTGACCTGCATTGACAGGGGTAAGTCAGCGACTTCATCTAAAAATAAAGTACCGCCATTGGCCGCCTGAAAAAGTCCTTTTTTATCTTTGCTTGCACCAGTGAAACTGCCTTTAATATGACCAAAAAATTCACTTTCCATCAGCTCTGAGGGGATTGCACCGCAGTTCACCGGTATAAATGAACTGTCTGAACGCGAACTTAGATTATGAATTTGCCTGGCGGCCAGTTCTTTACCCGTACCGGATTCACCGCTGATATAGACCGGGGCCTGGGTTTTGGCCAGTTTATAAATCAGTTTATTGGTTTGCTGCATTGCCGGGGAGTGGCCCAGCAGTAGCAATGGTTTTTTGCTATAGGATATTTTATTGTGAACAGTCGTTGCCGAGTCATCTCTATCCGCCAGGGGAGAGCTGCTTTCTGTTTGAGATTTTTGTGCCAGCTTAATAGCGGCATTGACTAAGTTTCTCAATTCTGCCAATTCCAGAGGTTTGGAGACAAAATCAAAGGCTCCGGCCTTTAAGGCTTCAATGGCCGTGTCCATATTGCCATGAGCACTGATCATGGCGACAGGGATGTGATGAGACTGTGTTTGTATTTTTTTTACCAGTTCAATGCCATTGCCGTCGGGCAGGCGCATATCAGTCAGGCAGATAGATATATTGTGTTCATTGAGTAAACGATAGGCTGTTTTTAGATCACCGGCTGATAAAGTGTCAATATCCATGCGGTTAAGGGTGAGTTCCAGTAGTTCACAGATATCGGGTTCATCATCGACAATAAGGGCAAGTTGTTTTTTCATATTAATTACTTTTTGTGTTAACCCCCATCCCACCCCTTCCCCTAAACAGGGGGAAGGGGTGGTTGCATTAAATTCTGCCTCCAGGTCTTTTATCGTGGTGTTAGACTGGGGCTATGGTTTTTCTCTGGTAATTTGTATGCAATTTTAGCTATACCGTTATTTTATATGATCTGAAGTTGTTTTTTCATATTAATTACTTTTTGTGTTAACCCCCATCCCAACCTTCCCCCTAAACAGGGGGAAGGGGTGGCAGCTTTATATTCACCTACAGCATTTAATAGTGCCTTGAATAATTTATTGCCCATTAAATCCTGCAGTTTGATAAACCTGAAGATAAAGGCATCAATTATTTTTCTTTATCCTTAGACAAGCTCTTTTCAAGAGAAAAATTCTAATCATTGGCTATTTTTTAATATTTGTTCCTAAACTGTTCGGCCATTTTGCCCAGATTAAACATAATAGTACGATTTAGCGCTTGATTGTGTGCATCAGGAGACAGTAATGTCATAAGTAAATAACATTTTTCATCATAAAAACCTCGACAGTAAACCAAGTGAATGTCACTTGTTCTATTAAACTGGGCCACATGAAAATGCCATGGATTATCAGGATCTTCCAAGTGAATATGTGAAATTTTTTCCTGACACACAATAGGCAACGTGTTGGGATGATTATACAGTACGTCACGTCCAAAGTTTCCCGGTGGATTTCCAGACTCTTTGTATTTCTTGAAATCATCTTTTAGAGCAGTTAAATCAAGTTCTAGCTCTGAAAAAAGTGATTCTAGCGACTTATGGTGTAATACTCTGATTTTCACTCAATAAAGTCTCCTAGCTCCTCTTTTTTTGCAGTTGCCAGAAATGCAGAAGAACCTTGTGTGGCCGCTTTGAGTTGAGTGATAGATGGTTGAAATTTGGCAGTAAATGTTTCCTGTGGTTGCAGTTGCTTGATAAGATCAACCATAGACTCGAACAAATCTTTTCCTACCATATAGCCAGCGGTTTGATTTTTATTCATTACAGCAATAGGGTGATCTGTAAAATAATCTGCTGGATGCTTACGCATTTCTGAGACTGAAACAAACTCTTCAGCCAATATTCTATGAGTAGTCATGTGTACCTCCGTTATGTAATGTACATTATGCAGTACAATAAAGTGTACATCCAGTTCGTTGTTAAATTAGTTGGTAATACACGTTTGAAGTTAGTGACTTCATTTGAAGGTGCTATATTCACACCTAACCCCCATCCCAACCCTTCCCCTAAACAGGGGGAAGGGGCGGTTGCATTAAGTTTTGCCTCCTGGTCTGTTATAGGGGTAAGTTAGACCGAGGTTATGTTTTTTTTTATTGTAATTTGTATGCTATTTTAGCTATAAAATTAATTTATATGATCTGTAGTCGTTCTGATGCGTATGTTTTAATGGCATACTGGGTTTTAATCAATTCAATAACAAATTTTTGTGCCAGTTTTACAGCGTCAGATAATTCATGAATATTATCAATACACTCGTGCACTAATTTGTTTCTTAGTCCTCTGGCAATCAACCAGTCTTGAGTATTGCTAATGAGAGATAGTTTTTCTGCCCGGTTAAGGTTTTCAATTACAGTGCCGGTTGTTTCTCCGGCAGCAGTTAAAAAAACAGGTAGCAGTTTGTCTGCAATGGTGTCCTGCATTCTGGAAAATTTGGCCGTGAATGATTCTAAAACATCAATAAGTTGCGGTTCATTTAATTGTTCATCAAGCTTTTTCTCGCTTGCAGGAAAAACATTAGACAGGCGCTGACTTACTGCTTGTAGATGCATCGCTTCTTTATCAGTGATGGATAATAGTTGTATAAGTCGAACGCTTGATGGCTTCAAAGTCTTATTCCAGTCGTCAATGCTGCTTTGTGAATGGCTGTTTTCTCAGTGCTTTTGACATGAGTAATAATATCAATTTTTTGTAATCCACCCATGTCAACCTGTAGTGCAGCATTGAGCAATAGAGTTTTTTCCAGTGTTTTGTTTATCGGCTGATCAAGCTCAATTAATAAGTCAATATCACCCCCTCGCTCATGATCATTGACTCTGGAGCCAAAAAGCAGAACCTGGGCACTTTGACCAAACACTTTACTGACATTTGTTGTTATAATCTGTTGCTGTTGTTCTGTTAAACGCATCGATAAATACCATGTCTAAGAATAACATCTGTAGCATTGCCTGCGTCTTTATTCTGTGCTTATTATTCATGCAATATATACTAGCACACAATGATTGCAACGCTAACCGTCAAGCGTATTTGAAAAAATACGGGGCAACATAATGAGTCTGTAAAGTTACTTACCCCGCCGGGGATCAGCAAAGTTTAATTGAAAGCAGGCACCTTCTTTAATGGCAATATATTCTAATTTAGCAGAATTGGAGATGGCAAGCTCACGGGCAATATAAAGTCCCAGCCCGGTGCCGGTTACCTCAGTGGTAAAAAAAGGTTCAAATAATTTACTTAAGTCTTCTTCAGGTATGCAGGGACCATAATTCATTACCTGAAGATAGGTGTTTTTATTAATACTGTCAATGCCGGCGGCAATGACTACTGGGCGAAAATGATGATTATATTCAATGGTATGACGCAGGGCATTTTGTATTAAATTATTAAAAATCTGTTGTAGATGCTGCCGATCAAAATCAACTTCAAGCTGCTCAGATTCAAATTTGAGATAAAAACGTTCCTGGGGTAATTGTATGTACTCATTAAGAAATTCCTGAATCCACTGGAATAAATTAATACTTTCCTGTTCGATTTTCTGCCGTCGACTCAAATCGAGTACTGTACCAATAATGTCATTGACTCTGATGGATTGTTTTTCAATGATTTCTGTCAGTCGATGGTCGGTGGGTTCCAGTGAGGGGGATTCGCTGAGTAATTCACCAGCGTGACGAATAGCTGCTAGAGGATTACGCAATTCATGAGCAATACTCGCGGTTAAGCGCCCCAGAGATGCCAGTTTTAATTGCTGGGCCTGTTGAGTGAGTTCAGCATTATCTTCAATAAAAAGCACCGCACCACTATCACTCTCATTACCCAGGGGAGCAAATTTAATCGTTAATACACTGGCATCTTTTTCCAGTTGAATACTTTGTGCATGAGTGCTGGGTTGTTGTTTCCATGAGTGAAATAATTTACCCAGAGCAGGAGAGTATTGGTAAAGGTTTTTTTGTTGTCGGGTTTGTTCAGCAGTGTGCTTCAGGATACTGATGGCAGTATCATTGATCAGCTTAATCTGGCCTGAATAATTGACAACAATCACCGCAGTTTGCATGCGCTGCATAATAAACTGGGTCAGCTGCTGCATATTGGCCAGATCAATTTTTCTTTGACTGGCAATTTCGACACTTTCCTCGGTTTTATTCACCAGATAGTTGGTCAGCAGTGCAGTTAGAAATAATATGGCTCCAACCAGACCTGCCTGAGTATAATCACTGTCTACTCCCAGAGTGATATGTAAGTAGCTTTGGTCAACTAATATGACCAGGGTCATTATGGCAGCGTAAAAGAGTGCCGAGCGACCCAGAGAAAGGATGCTTATGGCAGCGATAGGGATCAATAGCAATAAACCCACACCACTTTTGATGCCGCCGCTGGCATGCATGATCAATAGAATGGCACAGAGATCAATAATAATATGTACATGTGTCTGGAACCAGATCACCGGCCAACGCCAGCGAATGGTTATACCATTAAGAATACTGGCCAGCAGGTAAGCAAAACTGGTGACCTGAAATAACTCAGGAGAGGTGACACCAAAAGGGGCCAGGAGAGTATTAGAAAAAATTAGACTGACAAAAATACCGGAGAGTAATAAACGGTATAAATTCAGCAGGTGTAATGGTCGCCAGCGTTCCTGCTCGCGCGTAAAAGAAGGCGTGAAATCAGGTAAAAAAAACGATTTTGTGGATTTTTTTTTATCTGCTGGGGGCATGATATATTAACTTACTGGCGTTTTATTAAGGTTCAGGACTGATGCTCATGATAGCGGTCAAGATGCTGATAACTGCAGAAAAATAGTCCATTTTCATAGATACCTTCATCTTCAGGTATATGAGTTTTACAATAAGTGCAGGCTTTGATTTGTTGTACCGGCTTGACTTGTTGTGTCTGTTTGCGCGCCCTTCTTTCAACTTCTTTAACCCGGGCTGACCAGGTGTTATTAAGAAAGCGATAGCCCATCCAGGCAAGAAAAAAAATACCAGATATCAGTAAAAATCGAGCCACAAAAAACCTGCAATTGTTAAATTAAGAGTATTATGCTGACTGATGATAGCAGAAATTGCCCAGCATTACCTATACTTTAAGCTTTGAAAAAAATAGAGAACAACTTATCAGTCTTATAAATCCGCTTAAACTGCGTTAGAATAGCCGACAGAAAAAATTCAATCTAAATAGACACAAATTGGTGACATAATCATGAATTTACATGAGTATCAGGCGAAACAGGTTTTTGCTGACTATGGTATCCCCGTTCCAGCCAATCGAACCATTACTTCGGTTGATCAAATAGAACAGGCAGTGAGTGAGTTAGGTGGTAATGAATGGATGGTTAAAGCACAGGTGCATGCTGGAGGTCGAGGCAAAGCCGGTGGTGTCATTAAGGCTCATTCCATTGATGAAATCAGAGCCTTTGCAAAAAAAATGCTCGGTACCAATCTGGTGACCTTTCAAACTGATGCACAGGGGCAACCCATTAACACTTTATTAATTGAAGTGCCTAGTACTATTGTTCGTGAGCTGTATATGGGGGCGCTGGTTGATCGGGCCAGCCGAAGAGTGACTATTATGGCCTCTGAAGCCGGCGGCATGAACATTGAAGAAGTTGCTGCCAGTAATCCGGAAAAAATTATTACTCTGGCGATAGACCCTGTTAATGGTCTGATGCCTAACCAGGTACGTGAAGCCGGTTTTGCGATGAATATTCCCCCTGCTCAACAGAAAGGTCTGATGAAAGTCATGCAGGGTGTCTATCAGATATTTATGGATAAAGACGCTTCACAGGTAGAAATTAATCCTTTGGTGGTCACCGAAGATGAGGTGATTATGGCTCTGGATGCAAAGATTTCTCTGGATGATAATGCCCTGTATCGCCATAAAGATATGCAGGCCTTTCATGATCCTTCACAGGAAGATGAAAAAGAGAATCATGCCAAAGAGTTTGAGCTTAATTATGTACCGCTGGATGGTGATATTGGTTGTATGGTCAATGGTGCTGGTCTGGCTATGGCAACCATGGATATTATTAAAAATAATGGTGGTGATCCAGCCAATTTCCTCGATGTTGGTGGCGGGGTGACTAAGGAACGGGTTGCGGAAGCGTTAAAATTGATCTTATCCGATAGTAAAGTGAAGGCAATTTTAATTAACATCTTTGGCGGTATTGTACGTTGTGATTTAATTGCCGAGGGTATTATTGCTGCAGCCAAAGAAGTGACACTGCGTGTACCGGTTGTGGTGCGCTTAGAAGGGACCAATGTTGAACGTGGTCGTGAACTACTGGAGCAAAGTGGTTTGGAAATTATTTCCAGAGGTGATTTTACAGAAGCTGCAGAAGAAGTGGTTAAAGCTGCCAAAGGAGGCAATGCATAATGTCGATTCTAATCAATAAAGACACCAAAGTGATTTGCCAGGGCTTTACCGGTCAGCAGGGTACATTTCATTCTGAGCAGGCTATTGCCTATGGTACTAATCTGGTTGGTGGTGTGACACCGGGCAAGGGTGGACAAACTCATCTTGATCGTCCGGTATTTAATACCGTTAAAGATGCGGTAGCACAAACGGCTGCTGAAGCAACTATGATTTATGTGCCCGCACCTTTTGCAGCAGATGCCATAATGGAAGCTGCCGGTGCCGGTATTAAAGTCATTGCCTGTATTTCAGAAGGTATTCCAGTGCTGGATATGCTTAAAGTCAAGGCAAGTTTACCTGCTGATGTGCGTCTTATCGGCCCTAATTGTCCCGGTTTGATCACTCCCGGTGAATGCAAAATCGGCATTATGCCGGGTAATATTCACCTTAAAGGTAAAATAGGCATTGTTTCCCGTTCTGGAACTTTAACTTATGAAGCTGTGCATCAGACCACGATTACCGGTTTGGGGCAAAGTACCTGTGTCGGTATTGGCGGTGATCCTATTCATGGTATGAATTTTATTGACTGTCTGGAATTATTTGAACGGGATGCGCAGACCGAAGGTATTATTATGGTCGGTGAAATTGGTGGTACGGCTGAAGAAGAAGCGGCGCAATATATTAAAGCGCAAGTCAGTAAACCTGTAGTGGCCTATATTGCCGGGGTGACAGCACCTAAGGGTAAACGCATGGGACATGCGGGTGCCATCATTGCCGGCGGTAAAGGTACGGCAGAAGAAAAATTTATTGCCCTTGAAGCTGCGGGTGTGAGCATTACCCGCTCACCGGCAGAAATGGGCAGAACCATGTTGTCTATTATGTAAGGTTTAAAGGGGTCGGGGAGTCAAATGTAAGCATTTGACTCCCCGACCCTTTGAGTTAATCATATATTGTCGGGATAGGCTGGCGTTTATGTTCTGTTTGCACATAAATCTTAATCAGTTTTTCTTTTATTTGCTCATCAATCTCACGTCCTTCCAGAAAATCATCAATCTGCTCATATTTTATACCCAGCGCCAGTTCATCTGCTTTGGACGGTGAATGGCACTCCAGATCCGCTGTGGGTGTTTTTTCAATCAGTGGTTGTGGTGCGCCCAGAGTCCGGGCTATTTGTCTGATCTGACGTTTATTCAAACCAAATAGAGGTGCCAGATCACAGGCTCCATCACCATATTTAGTGTAGAAACCAGTGACATTTTCCGCTGAATGATCCGTGCCTATGACTAGGCCGCCAAGAATGCCGGCAATTTCAAACTGAATAATCATACGGGTACGTGCTTTGACATTACCCTTGGCAAAATCAATCGCAAACCTGGACTGAGTGAGTAAGTTTTGACGCTGCAGTGCCTCAAGAGATTCTCGGTGAATTTCATCAGTGCCGGGTTTTACATTCACTGCCAGGCTTTGACTAGGCTGAATGAAAGCCAGTGCTGTCTGGGCATCCTGTTCATCTGCCTGAGTACCATAAGGAAGGCGAATAGCAATAAACTGGTAAGCTGCATCCTCTTGCTGGCTATTGAGCTGTTCCACTGCCAGCTGAGCCAGACGACCACAGGTGGTTGAGTCCACGCCACCGCTAATACCCAGAATTAGATAGCTTAAACCTGATTGCTTAAGTTGCTGTTGAATAAATTTAATACGCCGTTGAATTTCAAATTCCGGGTCAATTTCAGCTAATACTTTCATCTCGCGAATGATTGTTTGTGCATCCAAACCTTCTTCTCCTGATTAAGCGATAGTAATACCTGGATTTTATCATTGCGCTACTTATGTTTGCCAGATAAAAATCTGCCTATTTGAACATGGGGAAAAAAATTTCTTAATGTTTTAAATTAATGTACTATAGTATAGAGCAGAAAAAATAAACATTTCGCCTGAGAACAAGGAACTACAAGTAATGAAAAAAATTGAAGCAATTATCAAGCCTTTTAAACTGGATGATGTCCGTGAAGCACTGTCAGAGATCGGTGTAACCGGTATGACTGCAACTGAAGTCAAGGGTTTTGGTCGTCAAAAAGGTCACACCGAATTGTATCGTGGTGCAGAATATGTCATTGATTTTCTGCCTAAGGTTAAACTGGATATTGTTATTCAGGAAGAATTAGTAGAGCGTTGTATTGAAGTTATTTCTGATGCAGCCAGAACAGGTAAAATTGGCGATGGTAAAATATTTGTTTCGCCAATAGAAAAGATTATCCGCATCCGTACCGGAGAAGAAGATAGAGAAGCAATATAATTACACCATTAAAAACTGGTCGAAGCAGCGTTAAGCATTATAATTTTTGCTGAACGCTAATCTTCAGGTTTTATCCAGTTGGGTATACCGGGTATCACACTTTCTTCCTGATAAAATACATTTTCATGAAACTTGATTTTATTCATATCATAAACTCGCTGAGCATCCTGTGCTAATAGCGGCTGATTGAGTTTTTTATAGCCATCGACCATGAGCAATAGAGCATCACTGACTGCCGGAGTCTGTTGATAGTGTTCAACCACATACGATGCCCGATCAATGGCGGCAAGATAAGCCCCCCGACGCATATAATAACGGGCTACATGTAATTCGTGTTTGGATACTTTGTTGCGTAGATAGCGCATACGGACTGTGGCATTTTTAGCGTATTTACTATTGGGGAATTTTTGCACCAGTTCATTAAAATAATTAAACGATTCCAGCGATGAATTGGGGTCGCGCTTGGACTCGTCCTGTGGGAAGACAAATTCAAAAATACTTTTGCGCGCTGGAAAAACGATTAGGCCGCGCAAGTAGTAGGCATAATCAACATTGGCATGTCGGGGATGAAGCTTAATAAAACGATCAGCTGCAGCAATAGCCGATTCGGGCTCACTGAACTTATAGTAGGCATAGGCTGTTTCCAGTTGAGCCTGTTGGGCATATGCACCGTGTGGGTAGCGAGCCTCTAATTTTTCATATAATTTAATTGCCGACTCATACTCACCTTCAGACAGGCTAGCCTTAGCCTCAGCGTATAGCTTGCTGGCAGACCAGCTTTTGGTTTCATCGACTTCATCGGGCATCCACGATTCAATGATGGAGCAGCCACTACTGAAAAAGCTGATCATCAGTAGTAATAGAACAAGTCGAAACCGGCTAAAAAGAACTGTAAGCATGGTGCGTTTATAATCCCTGGCAATAGTATCGTTTAAAACGCTCTAGTATACTGCCTTTATCGATAAATATCATCTAGAAATAGGTTATACTTGCACTATGAATGAAGAGCAAAATACTCAGCAGAGTGAACGAAGAGAATTTCAAATAGCAATGGACGTATTCGGCCAACGGCTGGATCAGGTAGTGGCTGCATTACTACCGGAATATTCCCGTTCACGCTTACAGCAGTGGATAAAACAGGGCAAAATTCTGCTTAATGGTCGCACATGCAAGCCAAAGACCAGGCTTGCCGGTGGTGAACACTTATTAGTCATTATCGAAGAACAGCAGCAGGGGGAATGGCAGGCTGAGAATATTCCTCTAGACATTGTCTTTGAGGATGACAGTCTTTTGCTGATCAATAAACCGGTTGGGCTGGTAGTCCACCCTGCGGTAGGCAACCACAATGGCACTTTGCTTAATGCCTTATTATACCATTGCCCGGAATTAATTAATGTGCCCCGAGCCGGTATTGTCCACCGCATTGATAAGGATACCTCAGGCTTATTGGTGGTCGCTAAAACAATTACCGCACAAACTCATTTGGTTGGTCAATTACAAAAAAGAGCCTTCGATCGTGAGTATGAAGCTATTGTGATGGGGGAAATGATCAGTGGAGGTACGATTGATGAGGCCATTGGCCGACATCCTGTAAAACGGGTTAAAATGGCGGTGATGAGAAATCCGGGCAGCGGCAAAGAGGCAATCAGTCACTATCGTATTAAAGAACGTTATCGAGGTTATACCTGCTTACAGGTTAAACTGGAAACTGGGCGCACTCACCAGATACGTGTGCATATGGCGCATATTAATCATCCGCTGGTGGGCGATCCGGTTTATGCCGGCCGTTTGCGCCTGCCGCCTGATTGCAATGATACGTTGAAAGTGTTTTTAAAGTGCTTTAAGCGACAGGCTTTACATGCCCGAAAACTGGGTTTACTGCATCCGCAAAGTAAAAAGTGGCTGGAATGGGAAGTATCTGTCCCGGAGGATATGGCTCAACTAAAGCAATTGTTGGCGACTCATAGCGATGAATATTCTTGAATAAATCGTTTATTATTCCTCAATGGCCGGCGCCGGCATCGGTTAAAGCAATAGTGACGACCCGTCAGGGTGGTTATAGCACCCCCCCTTTTGATAGTTTTAATCTGGCTACACATGTGACGGACGACATTGCTCATGTGGCAGCTAACCGTCAACTTTTGCAAAGCAATTTACCGGGGCAACCACTATGGTTGAACCAGCTGCATAGCAATAACATTGTTGATGCCGCGCATTGTGCTATGGATAGCAATGCCGATGGCAGTTATAGTACCGAGCCTAACTGTGTGTCCGTTGTGCTGACGGCAGATTGTCTACCGCTATTGCTCTGCAATCAACAGGGGACAGTCGTTGCTGCTGTACATGCCGGGTGGCGTGGTCTGGTGAACGGTATAGTGGAACAGGCCCTAACAAAAGTTATGGCTGCAGGTGACTGTTCAGCAGAGCAACTACTGGTCTGGTTAGGGCCTGCTATCGGCCCGGGAAAATTTGAAGTGGGTGAAGATGTACGTCAGCAATTTTTGCTTAAATCTCCTGATAGCAGCAAGGTGGATGCTTGTTTTGTTGCGTTGAAAAATAACAAAAATAAATATTTTGCCAATCTCTATGAATTGGCCAGAATAAGAATTTTACACCAGGGTATTGAAAATATCAGTGGTGGGAATTATTGTACCTATACTGAGCAGCAACGTTTTTTTTCTTATCGGAGGAATGGTCAAACAGGACGTATGGCCAGTCTGATCTGGCTGGAAAAATAAAACTGAATGAATCAACTATGGCTATGAAAACTGATTCATTGTTAACTTATTCGAGAAAAATATGACTGAATGGAAAATGCTGACCCTGGTGGGTCAGGACAAACCGGGTATAGTGGCTAACATTACTACGGCTTTATTTGATGTGGGTGCGCAACTTGGTGAAGCATCGATGATGCGTTTGGGGGGTAATTTTACAATTATGCTGATGGTTAAAGCTGAACAATCAATTGAACAGCTTAATGAGGCGATAGCTCCGGTGGTCAATGAGCTGAATTTATCCAGTTCATTTGAGCCTATTGATGCCTGTTTACATCAGCATGAGCAATCAGATACCCGCATTACGGTTTATGGTGCTGATCGTCCGGGCATTGTTGCCAAAGCAACCAGTCATTTACTCGCTGCCGGTTTTAATATTCTGGATCTGGAATCGGATGTGGCCGGTGATGAAATGGCGCCAATTTATGTTATGCATATTGAGGGTATTGCAGAGCAAGGTGAACAGGCTTTGGCTCATGCTGTAGAACAGATAAAAAATAATGGCGTGAATATTGATGTGATGCCCATTGAGTTAATGATTGGCTAAGTGGAAAAAACATGGCTGTATTGGATATTTTGAAATACCCGGATGAGACCCTTAAACAGATATCTCAGCCGGTTGAATTGTTTGATGACATACTGCAAGGCTTTTTAGCTGATCTGGAAGAAACCATGCGTGCCGGTCCCGGCGGAGTGGGTATTGCAGCGCCGCAAGTGGGCTGTTTTCAGCGCATTGCGATTGTTGATGTATCGGCTAAGCCTAAAATTAAGCACAATGGCTGCATGATTCTGATTAATCCGGAAATCAAAACCTGGGAGGGGATGAAAGTGGGTCGTGAAGGCTGTATGTCAGTGCCGGATTATACCGGTAATGTTATTCGCGCTGAAAAAATCACCTTACAGGCTGCTGATCTTCAGGGGGATCTCATTGATTATGAATGTGTTGGCTATGAAGCACGAGCAGTGCAGCATGAGCTGGATCATCTTGACGGCCTGTTATTTCTGGATCGACTGGTGAGCCGAAGAACGGATTTGTTTACACGAAAAGTCTATAAATAAAATAACGACTCAGTAAACCATCAAAAACTAAAACAGGCATAATAAGTCACTCTTTTTTTGTGCCCAAAACTTGCTTCGTTTAAATAATGGTCAAAAAAAAGCAAACTAATGCCTTTATCGCCTGCAAGGAGATGGAACTTAAGGTAAAACAAGTATGTGGAATAGTGATTAAATAAACTTATCCACAGATTAACTTTATGAAAATTAAAGCTAATATCTTTCATTGAAGTACTTGAAAAAGTTATCCACAGGCATTATATAAACAATAATCAAAATAAATTTAAGAGGTTTTAGCCAATGAGAATGGATAAACTTACCAGTAAATTCCAACAAGCAATTGCTGATGCCCAAAGTCTGGCTGTGGGCCGCGATCACCAGTTTATAGAATCCATCCATGTCATGGTGGCCTTACTGGATCAGGACGGTGGTACGGCAAGGCATTTACTCAGTCAGTCAAATGTCAATATTAACTTATTGCGTTCGAAGTTATCCCAGGCGCTGGATCAAATGGCCAGTATTGAAGGTTTTGCCGGTGATGTGCAAGTATCCCCGGAATTAACACGTCTGTTAAATATGACCGATAAATTATCGCAGCAGCGTAAAGATCAATTTATTTCCAGTGAACTGTATATTCTGGCTGCTACTGATGATAAGGGCCAATTAGGTCGTATTTTAGCTGAATTAGGTGCCAGTAAGGAAATATTGGAACAGGCTATTGATAATATGCGTGGTGGTCAGACCGTTAATGATCCCAATGCTGAAGAACAACGTCAGGCACTGGAAAAATATACCATTGATCTGACCGAACGTGCTGAGCAGGGTAAGCTGGATCCGGTGATTGGCCGGGATGATGAGATTCGTCGTACTATTCAGGTGCTGCAGCGTCGTACTAAAAACAATCCGGTATTAATTGGTGAACCCGGTGTCGGTAAAACCGCAATTATTGAAGGGCTGGCACAGCGTATTATTAATGGTGAAGTGCCTGAAGGTTTAAAACACAAGCGTATCCTGTCGCTGGATATGGGCACGCTAATTGCCGGTGCAAAATTCCGTGGTGAATTTGAAGAACGTCTTAAAGCTGTGCTTAATGACCTGGCCAAACAGGAAGGCAGTATTATTCTCTTTATTGATGAGCTGCATACTATGGTGGGTGCTGGTAAAGCCGAAGGTTCAATGGATGCCGGTAATATGCTTAAACCGGCATTAGCCCGGGGAGAACTGCATTGTGTGGGCGCAACCACGCTGGATGAATACCGTGAATATCTGGAAAAGGATGCTGCTCTAGAGCGTCGCTTTCAGAAAATACTGGTGGAAGAACCTACCCTGGAAGATACCATTGCTATTTTGCGTGGCCTAAAAGAAAAATATGAACTGCATCATGGGATTGATATTACTGATCCAGCGATTGTCGCTGCTGCAAGTTTATCACAGCGCTATATTACTGAGCGCAAGTTACCGGATAAGGCCATTGATCTAATTGATGAAGCCGGTAGTCGAATCCGTATGGAAATTGACTCTAAACCGGAAAAAATGGACAAACTGGAACGCCGTATTATTCAATTTAAAATTGAGCGTGAAGCATTGGGTAAAGAATCTGATGCGGCATCACGTAAACGTCTGGAAATATTACAGGATGATATTGCTGAACTGGAACTGGAATATTCTGAACTGGAGGAGATCTGGAAATCAGAGAAAGCTGCTGTGCAGGGAACCCAGCATATTAAGGAATCATTGGATCAGGCGCGCAAGGATCTGGAAACAGCCCAACGTGCAGGTGACTTAGGACGCATGTCTGAGCTGCAGTATGGCCGCATACCAGAACTGGAAAAGCAACTGGATATGGCTTCACAGCTGGAAATGATTGATCAGGGTGATCAGCCCAAATTATTAAGAAATTCAGTGACCGAAGAAGAAGTAGCTGAAGTGGTCGCCAAATGGACCGGTATTCCAGTGGCAAAAATGCTGGAAGGTGAAAATGATAAGTTACTGCACCTGGAAGAAAAATTACATGAACGGGTGGTAGGCCAGTCTGAAGCTGTTACCGTGGTTGCCAATGCCATACGACGTTCACGAGCTGGCTTGTCTGATCCCAGACGTCCCAATGGTTCATTTTTATTTTTAGGGCCAACGGGAGTGGGTAAAACTGAACTTACCAAGGCACTGGCCAGTTTCTTATTTGATACAGAAGAATCCATGGTGCGTCTGGATATGTCTGAGTTTATGGAGAAACATGCGGTAGCACGATTAATTGGCGCACCTCCAGGCTATGTTGGCTATGAAGAAGGTGGGTATTTAACCGAGGCAGTCAGACGTAAGCCTTATTCAGTAATATTGCTGGATGAAGTGGAAAAGGCTCATCCGGATGTATTTAATATTTTATTGCAGGTGCTCGATGATGGCCGCCTGACTGATGGTCAGGGACGTACGGTTGATTTTCGTAATACGGTTATTATTATGACCTCTAACCTGGGTTCACAACGGATTCAGGAACTGAGTGTGCGTTCTTCGAGCAAGCAGGCAGGTGCGCAAACCTCTGTTGAAGCAGAGGCCGATTATCAACTGATGAAATCTGAAGTTATGGATGTGGTCGCCCAGCATTTTCGCCCGGAATTTATTAACCGGGTGGATGATGTAGTGGTCTTTCATCCATTGGATCGCGAGGCCATTGAACAGATTGCAAAAATTCAGATGCAGGATCTGCGCAGCCGTTTGCATGAGCGTGAGCTGGATATGGAAATTTCAGCAGCGGCTATGGCACAAATCAGCGATGCAGGATTTGATCCCATATATGGTGCCCGACCACTGAAACGTGCGATACAGCAATCACTGGAAAATCCTCTGGCACAGGAAATTCTTGCCGGTAACTTTATTTCTGGTGATGTGATTGTCGTGGAACTATTGCCTGATGATCCGCTGGGCAGAATGACTTTTAGCAAAAAGTCATAAAACTATAAGGGGTCGGAGTCAAATATGATTTGACTCCGACCCCTTTTTTTGTGCTTTAATTTTCATCTTTAGAAACCCGGCGCAGTACCCAGTCTAAACCTCTGGCGGGCAGGAGCCTTTTGAGTGTGCCGAATAAATAGGTGGGAAAGGTGACATAATAATGTGCCCGGGGATGAGGACTCTCCAGCGCATGCTGTAGTTTTTTATAGACGGCTTCAGCCGGCAGGGTAAAAGGTGCTGCCGGCCCCGGTTTTTTTAAACGCGCTTCCATACCTTCATAATTACGTTTAAAGAAACTGTTATGCTTATCTATATTTTGTGCATACATGGCATAGGCATTTTTACGAAATGCGCTGTTGATAGGGCCAGGTTCAATAATAGACACCTCAATGCCACTGCCATAAAGCTCAAGTCGCAGTGTATCTGCCAGACCTTCAAGTGCATATTTTGAGGCATTATATGCGCCCCGAAAGGGCAATGCGATAATACCCAGAACTGAACCGTTATAAATAATACGTCCATGCCCCTGATGGCGCATTAACGGAATAATACGATTAGTTAATTCCTGAGTACCAAATACATTAGTATCAAATTGTGCTTGCAAAACATGACGTTGTAGGTCTTCTACAGCGCCAGGCTGGCCATAGGCAGCATTATTAAATAGGGCATATAAAGAGCCATCGGTGCGCTTTATTATTTCATCAACTGCGCTATTGATAGAATGACTGTCAGCCAAATCCAGCGGCAGGCTTTCCAGACCCTGTGCCTTAAGCTTAGCCACATCTTCTGTGTTACGAGCTGTGGCAAAAACCCGGTAGCCCCTTTTTTTTAATTCATGAGCACAACACAGACCGATACCGCTGGAGCAACCGGTAATTAGTATTGATTTTTGTTTTGACATATAATGACCGGCTATGGGGTTTTAAATTAATAAATAACTGCTAGTATTATGATAAATTTATTGTAAATAAGCCGTAATATTTTGTCTAATCATTTTTAATTCCTTTCTCAGTGGATATGGAACTTAAATGAGCAGCAACTCTATTGACAAATAAATACAAATGAATAAATGACTCTATAAAAGGTAATTATTGAGTGGATATAGCAACGGTTATCGGTATTATTGGTGCTTTGGCAATTGTTGCCGTAGCAATGGTTCTCAGTGGTGGTATTGTACTATTTATTAATGTGCCATCCATGCTGGTGGTTTTTGGCGGCGCTTCTTTTGCTGTTGTGGCGATGTTTCCTTTGGGCACTACAATTGGTTCATTTAAGGTGGTGCTGAAGGCCATTTTAAATAAATCTGATAATCCTAATGAACTCATTGAAAAAGGTGTAGAACTAGCCACTATTGCCCGAAAAGAAGGTATTCTGGGTCTTGAAAGTCAGGAAATTCCTAATGATTTTCTGCAAAAAGGCATCAGTCTTTGTGTTGATGGGCACGAGCCCGATTTTGTTCAGCGCATGTTATCCAAGGATATTAACCTGGCAGTTGAACGTCATGAGCTGGGCCAGAAATTTCTGATGAAACTGGCTGATATGGGCCCGGCCATGGGTATGATTGGTACTCTGATTGGTCTGGTGGGTATGCTGGCCAATATGGATGATCCAAAAAGTATTGGTCCGTCAATGGCCGTAGCATTATTAACCACTCTTTATGGCGCAGTATTAGCCAATGCCGTATGTATCCCGCTTGCCGATAAGCTGGCTTATCTTGCTGATCAACAACGTTTGAACCGCTCACTTATTCTGGAAATTATTGGTGCTATTCAGGAAGGCATTAATCCTAAAGTCATGGGCGAAATGTTACAAACTTACTTACCTGAAGGTAAGCGTGCAGTTGCCGCAGATTAAATGTAATGATAATACGTAACTACTCCCTGTCAACGGGAGGCTGTCAATATGGATGATGAACAACCCTGTAAATGCCCGGCCGGTATTCCTGCCTGGGTACTGACCTTTGCCGACCTCATGTCTTTATTGATGTGTTTCTTTGTACTATTGTTGTCTTTTGCTGAAATGGATGTGCAAAAATTTAAGCAAATTGCCGGTTCTATGAAAACAGCCTTTGGAGTACAGCGGGATATTAAAGCAGTGGAAATCCCTAAGGGAGTCAATATTGTTGCTAAAGAGTTCAGTCCTTCACCGCCACAGCCTACGGTAATAAATGAAGTCAGGCAGGTGACCAGCGATGATACCCAGCAGGAACTGAAACTTATTGATAAGCTTGATCGCCTGCAAAATGAGGAGAATGAGCTCAAAGATAAGATGGATAGCATGTCAGAAGCGCAAGCAGAATCTGAGGGGCTTAAAAAACGTCTGAGTGAAGTGCAGGCCGAGAAAGCAGAAGTTGAGCAGCAACTGCGTGAACTGAGAGAGAAAATGAATCAGGTTCAGGCTAAGCAGATTAAAGAAAAGGCAGATATGCTCAGTAATGCTTTAATGAGTGAGATCGAAGCCCAGATGATTGATGTTGAAGCAAATGATACCAGTATTACCATACGTATTCGTGATAAAGGCTCCTTTGCTTCGGGTACTGCTGATCTGACTGAAGATTTTATTGAAATTTTAGAAATTATCGCGCAAGAGCTGGGTAAAACCAGTGGTGACATTATTGTCGCGGGGCATACTGATGACATTCCGATTAATACCCCCCGCTTTCAATCAAACTGGGAACTTTCTGCAGCCCGTTCCGCAGCGGTAGTACATGAATTATTACGTGATAAACGTATTGAACGTCTGCGTTTTAGTCTGCAAGCATTTGCAGACGCTAAACCGCTGGTGGCGAATGACTCTGTTGAAAACAGAGCAAAAAATCGTCGGGTGGAAATTATTATTTCACAGAGCAAGGAAGATTTGGGTATTGCACCCAATAACTCGGCATCATCGAAGCCCGTTGAGCCTAAGAAAATTGACACCAGTTCAGTTAATAAAAATAGACCATCGGCTGCTGTACAGCAACAAACACCTTCTAATAATAGAAACACAGCAAGCAAAAAGCCGGGCAATGTTTCTGATGCAGGCTCACAGGACATAAAATCTACTGAATCTAAGTCTTCGTCTGCTAACAACGATACAACAGAAGATACGCCCAGTTTTATTCAATTTTAAGGGATATTATGAGCACGAATGATAAAGTCAGTGAACGTCGGCAATATTATCGTATTGATGATAGTGCCGTATTTACTTATCAGGTAGTAAAAAATAGCACGGATAATGACTTAAACAAACACAAAAAGCCTTCCGCCGCATTTGAAATGATTGAATTGTTTAGTCAAATGAATCAGCAGATGGGTGTTACATTGGGGCGTATTAGTGAACATTCTGCAGATGTAGCCAACTATTTGAAAAATCTGGATAATAAAATTGAATTGCTGGCTCATTTGTACCTGTTCAAAGATAATGAGTCAAATCTGGAGCCTCATAGAGATATCAATCTGGGTGCGGGTGGTCTGGCCTTTGGCTCGGATGAAAAATTGCCTCAAGGCACATTATTAAATATGGATATGATTTTATCAACTGATTTACTCTGTCTGCATTTAACTGGGCGTGTTATTCAAATATCAAAAGAAACTAAGGGTAACTTTCCCTATCGAATATCAGTGGGTTTTATCGATATACTGGATATGGAGGTAGATCAAATCAGTAAGCATCTTATGCGTTTACAGGCTGAACAGTTACGTGCACAACGTGGGGAATAATACCTTTTAATCCACTATATTATCTTGAAAACAAAAAAAATTACCCAATATAGACAAATTGTGTTAACGAGTGTTTATCCGTAAATAGAAACAAATGGATGAACACTCACGAGCCTTACAATATCTGAAAAATTCTTTATCCAGGAAAATAATATGCCAATTTATGAATACCGATGCGATGCTTGTGGTCATGAGATGGAATTAATCCAGAAAATGTCAGATGATCCGATGAAGGACTGTCCGGTCTGTAAAGAATCAAAACTAAAAAAATTAATTTCTGCTGCCGGTTTTCGCCTTAAAGGCAGTGGCTGGTATGAAACTGACTTTAAAAAGACAAAAAAAAGTAGTGCTTCCGGTCATTCTGGAAGTTCCTGTGGTGGTGGTGGTTGTGGTTGCGCTTAGCCAATTGCGCTATAACTTGCATTTCAGTCTTGTAGTCTGGGCGCACAAGGCTTAGAATTACCTGTTTTTTTAATAAATTTTTTGAACATTGGGGCATTTTCTTTTGCTCCGTGGGTTAAACCGCTGAATAAAACAGGAACCAGGGTATGCGAAGCCATTATTGTGGGCATTTAACAGAAGATAATATCGATCAGGAAGTGACTTTAAGTGGTTGGGTGCATCGTCGCCGTGACCATGGTGGTGTCATTTTTGTTGATCTGCGTGATCGCGAAGGCATTTCACAAATAGTGTTTGATCCTGATACCCCCGATATGTTTATGCTGGCTGAAAAAGTGCGCAATGAATTTGTGCTACAGGTTAAAGGCAAGGTACGTCGTCGCCCGGAAGGAACGGAAAATCCAGAAATGGCTACTGGACAGGTTGAAGTATTAGCGCAGCAATTAACAGTGCTTAATGCCTCAGAAACACCCCCGTTTCAGCTTGATGATGATGATGTTTCTGAAGAACATAGACTACGCTATCGTTATATCGATTTGCGTCGTCCGGAAATGCAGCAACGTTTAAGGTTGCGTTCTAAAATCACCCGTATGCTGCGCAATTATCTTGATGATAATGGTTTTTTAGATATTGAAACGCCAATCTTAACCAAGGCTACACCCGAAGGTGCCCGCGACTATTTAGTACCGAGTCGTACTCATCAGGGTGAATTTTTTGCCTTGCCCCAATCCCCTCAATTATTCAAGCAATTATTAATGATGTCCGGTATGGATCGCTACTATCAGGTTACACGTTGTTTTCGTGATGAAGATTTACGTGCTGATCGCCAGCCGGAATTTACCCAGCTGGATATTGAAACCTCTTTTATGAGTGAAGATCAGCTGATGAATATGATGGAAGATATGATCCGCCATATTTTTGCCCAGTCATTAGAGCAGCAATTACCCAATCCATTTCCACGCATGAGCTATGCTGAAGCGATGAATCGTTATGGTAGTGATAAGCCTGACTTACGTATTGATCTGGAATTAGTTGAAGTGGCAGATGTGCTGACTGATGTGGATTTTAAAGTGTTTTCCGGCCCTGCCAAGGATACCAATAGTCGTGTAACGGCTCTACGTGTACCCAATGGTTCAGCTCTGACGCGTAAGCAAATTGATGAATACACTAAGTACGTATCAATTTATGGTGCCCGTGGACTGGCCTATATTAAAGTCAATGATAAAGCCGCAGGACGTGAAGGTTTACAATCACCTATTGTTAAATTTATTCCAGATGAATCATTAACGACAATTTTAGAGCGAACCGGAGCACAGGATGGTGATTTGATCTTCTTTGGCGCGGATAAAAGCAAAATTGTTAATGAGGCATTAGGAGCATTGCGTGTTAAAGTTGCTCAGGATCTGGACTTGGTAAAACACGGCTGGCAGCCGCTTTGGGTCGTTGATTTTCCTATGTTTGAATATGATGAGGGGGCAAAGCGCTGGACAGCATTGCATCATCCATTTACCTCACCTAATAGTGATGATCCTCAAAAATTGCTGGATAATCCTGGGGCCAGCCTGTCTCGTGCCTATGATATGGTGTTAAATGGTACTGAGCTGGGTGGTGGTTCGGTGCGTATTCATAAACAGGCCATGCAGGAAAGTGTTTTTAGCCTGTTAGGCATTGATGAGCAGGAAGCACAAGATAAATTTGGTTTTTTACTGGATGCGCTGAAGTTTGGTTGCCCTCCTCATGCCGGTATTGCCTTTGGTCTGGATCGTTTAATTATGTTAATGACCGGTGCCAGTTCGATTCGTGAGGTAATGGCATTTCCTAAAACTCAATCAGCTGCCTGTCTGTTAACTTCAGCTCCATCGAATGTCAGTCCCGAACAATTAAAAGAGCTGGGCATAAAAAAACGTGAAATTCCCGGTGTAGCAACTGAATCGTGATAATAGATGGTAATTGTGTGTATTAGCTGAGTGACATCAGTTGATTAAGATAATAAAAAAATGAGGTTTCTATGGCAGGTCATAGTAAATGGGCAAATATCCAACACCGTAAAAAAGGTCAGGATGCTAAGCGAGGTAAATTATTTACCAAACTAATTCGTGAAATTACGGTTGCCGCCCGTCTAGGTGGTGGTGATGTTGATGCGAATCCACGTTTACGTGCGATTGTTGATAAATCATTACGTGCTAATATGACACGTGATACTGTGGAACGTGCGATTAAACGTGGTGCCGGTGATACCGATGGTGATAGCTTTGATGAAATTCGCTATGAAGGTTATGGCCCCAGCGGTGTTGCTGTTATGGTGGATTGTCTGACGGATAACCGTAATCGTACGGTTGCAGAAGTACGTCATGCATTTTCTAAATCAGGTGGTAACCTGGGTACCGATGGTTCGGTATCTTATCTTTTCAGTAAAATTGCTGTTCTGAGTTATCCTGCTGACAGGGATGAAGATGCGATTATAGAAGCTGCATTAGATGCCGGGGCTGAAGATGTTGAAACGAATGATGATGGCTCCATTGATGTGACCACATCGGCAGAAGACTTTATGGATGTGAAAGATGCCATGGTTGCCGCGGGCTTTGATCCGGAAATGGCAGAAATTACCATGAAAGCATCTACCAGTGTTGAGCTGGATTTTGATGATGCTCAGAAAGTGATGCGTCTGGTGGATATGCTTGAAGATCTGGATGATGTACAAAATGTCTATTCTAATTCTGAATTTTCAGATGAAGTGATGGTGCAATTAGCACAGGAATAACAGCACTGATTAACAGGATGCTTTAGCCTATATTATTTACAAACAAGGAAGCCGCATTAGCATAACAAACCCTGGTAGTAAAATTATTCTGGGCATTGACCCAGGTTCTTTAAAAACAGGCTATGGTCTTATTGAAGCCACAGGAAACCGCCTTCGTTTTCTTGAATGTGGTACGATTAAAACCGGTGGCGGCCCTCTGCCTCCCCGACTTAAAATTATCTTCCATGATGTGTGTCAGGTAGTGCAGCAATGGTCACCCGATGAAATGGCTATTGAGAATGTTTTTCTGGCCAACAATCCTGATTCAGCATTAAAATTAGGTCAGGCTCGCGGTGCAGCAATTTGTGCGGTGATGACACACGATATTCCGGTAGCGGAATATACGGCCAACCAGGTTAAGCAGGCAATCGTGGGCAAAGGCCATGCAGCTAAAACCCAGGTGCAGCATATGGTCAAAATCTTGTTGAATTTAAATGATGCGCCTCAATCAGATGCTGCTGATGCATTAGCGGTTGCATTATGTCACGCCAATACCCGCAAAACGATAAATGAATTCAAAAGCAAAGCACAACAGCGTTATCCAACCGAAGTTTTGTCAGCCATTCGCGGACGAAGAAAAAAACGTTTTACCTTATAATAAAGTTAACCCCAGGACTAGGCATGATAGGACGATTATCCGGTACTCTGATAGACAAACAGCCACCATTATTACTCATTGATGTGCAGGGTGTGGGTTATGAAGTTCAGGCGCCTATGAGTACTTTTTATCAATTACCTGAACTGGGTCAACCGGTGGTGTTATTGACCCATATGGTGGTACGTGAAGATGCCCAGCTACTCTATGGTTTTTATAATGAAGCAGAACGATTTTTGTTTAAAACACTAATCAAAGTAAATGGAGTCGGCCCCAAGCTAGCGATTACTATTTTATCCGGTATTAGTGCTGAAGAGTTTGTTCAGGTAGTCAATAATAATGATGAAAGTGGTTTAGTCCGTTTGCCGGGTATCGGTAAAAAAACAGCACAGCGGCTGATTATTGAAATGAAGGACCGGCTTAAAGATTTACCGGGTGAAAAATTAGCAGTAAGGGATAAAACCTCGACCGGTGCAAAGACATTATTTAATGAACACGATATGATAGAAGAGGCAAGCAGCGCATTAGTTGCTCTGGGTTTTAAACCGCTTGAGGCGAGTAAAATGATTGCTCAACTTGATAAGCAGGGGCAAAGCAGTGAAGCACTGATTAAACAGGCTTTGAAGAATACGGTTAGATAATTTATGTCAGACTTTTTATGTTAGAGAATGAACGTATTATTTCAGGAATAGAGGCACCTAATGAAGATCAGCTTGATCGTGCTATTCGTCCTAAAACACTTAATGACTATGTAGGTCAGCCGGCAGTATGTGAGCAAATGGAAATATTTATTGCAGCGGCCAGAAATCGAAATGAAGCACTGGATCATGTGTTAATTTTTGGCCCGCCGGGACTGGGTAAAACGACCTTATCAAATATTATTGCCAATGAAATGGGGGTTAATTTACGCCAGACTTCGGGACCCGTGTTAGAACGTCCAGGAGATTTAGCCGCATTATTGACCAATCTGGAAGAAGGTGATGTGCTGTTTATTGATGAAATCCATCGTCTCAGTGCCATCGTAGAAGAAGTTCTGTACCCGGCAATGGAAGATAATCAGCTGGATATTATGATAGGCGAAGGACCGGCTGCACGCTCAATTAAACTGGATTTACCTCCTTTTACTTTGATTGGAGCGACTACCAGAGCAGGCTTATTGACATCACCATTACGTGACCGATTTGGTATCGTACAACGTCTGGAATTTTATTCAACGGCTGATCTGACCCATATTGTCAGTCGTTCAGCAAAAATTATGGGTGTTGAAATTGAACCTCACGGCGCCAGTGAAATTGCCAAACGTTCACGGGGCACACCGCGTATTGCTAATCGTTTATTAAGACGAGTGCGAGATTACGCTGAGGTTAAGGCCGATGGTGTGGTCGATATTAGCGTAGCGGATAAAGCTTTAAATATGCTTGAGGTCGATGCTATGGGCTTTGATATGATGGATAGAAAACTACTGTTAAGTATTATTGAAAAATATAATGGCGGTCCCGTGGGTGTGGATAATCTGGCGGCTTCTATCAGTGAAGAAAAAGGTACTATTGAAGATGTTCTGGAACCTTTTTTAATACAACAGGGTTATATCATGCGTACTCCCAGAGGACGCATTGCCACCGATTTAGCCTATTTACATTTTGGTATGGATAGTCGTTCGACGGGCAATCAGTCAAATGGTTTAGATAAAGAGTCATCATTGTGAAGGAATTTATTTGGCCCATCAGGGTCTATTATGAAGATACTGATAGTGGTGGTGTGGTCTATCATTCCAATTATCTTAATTTTATGGAACGGGCCCGGACAGAATGGCTTAGAGCCATGCAGCTGGAACAGGATAATATTCTTAACGACTATGATATTCTTTTTGTGGTGCATTCACTGTCAATCAATTACCTTAAACCGGCATTGTTTAACGATGCCTTGCAGGTAAAAACTACAATACAACGATTAAGTAAAGCCAGTATTATCTTTGAACAGCTTATTGTCAGGGATAATAATGACAGTGGAGATGCGGATATTTTAAGCAAGGGTGTGGTCAAAATTGTCAGTCTCAGTGCGCTGAAAAAAAGGCCCGTTCCTCTGCCCGAGTCAATATATAAACAGTTCCTGAGTGATACTATATCGTTCGACAATACGCGTATTCAATAATGAATACGGATTATTTTAATCACTTAATATAGAGCCGATGGAAACGTAACGATGCATACCGATATGTCAATTTTTTCTTTAGTCAGTAATGCCAGTACTATGGTGCAACTGGTCATGTTAGGGCTATTGCTGGTATCTGTCGTTGCCTGGACGATGATTATCCAAAAATGGATGATCTTAAAAAAAGCCAAGCAAGAAGCCAACTTATTTGAACGCCGTTTCTGGTCAGGTGCTGATCTGGTTGATCTCTATAAAGCACTGGCGCAGCGTAAAGATGCTCAGGGTATGGCCAGTATTTTTGAAGCTGGTTTTCGTGAATATGCCAAATTACATAAACAACCCGGTATGATCAGTGAGGCAGTGCTTGAAGGAGCACAACGTGCTATGCGAGTGACCTTAAATCGTGAAGTTGATCGGGTGGAATCGGGCTTGCCTTTTCTGGCAACGGTAGGATCGACCAGCCCTTATGTGGGCTTATTTGGTACTGTCTGGGGTATTATGAATGCCTTCAGGGCACTTGGTCAGGTTGAGCAGGCTACTATGGCAATGGTTGCACCTGGTATTGCCGAAGCATTGATTGCTACCGCAATGGGATTATTTGCCGCCATACCTGCGGTGATAGCCTATAACCGATTTTCCTATAGTGTTGAACGTCTGGAAGCCCGTTATGACGGTTTTATGGAAGAATTTTCTAATTTGCTCAATCGCCAGGTGCGTAGCTGATGGCAAGAAAACGCCGCAAGCCTATGGCTGAAATTAATGTGGTGCCCTATATCGATGTGATGATGGTGTTATTGGTGATCTTTATGATTTCCACACCATTATTAACGCAGGGTGTTAAAGTAGATTTACCTCAGGCTAATGAAACCCAGTCACTTGATCCCAAACCCAGTGAAACGGTAATTGTTAAGGTGGATGCCCAGGGACAGCTGTACCTGACTATTGGTACGGGTAAAGAAAACGCCGTCAGTCGAGAACAACTGGTCGAACGAATTAAAAATACTTTACTGGACAAACCGAAATTATCAGTGCTGGTTGCTGGTGATCAGCAAGTTCGTTATATCTATATTATGGATGCGCTGGCTTTACTCAGTCAGTCGGGCATTCCTAATGTGGGCTTAATGACCAAATCACTGGATGAAAAACCAGCAAAATAGGCAAGATTAATGCTACAAAACAGAGCTCATCTGCATGCTTGACTGGATTAAAGAAAATAGTACAGCCTTTGCTGTTGCCGTCGTTTTGCATTTATTATTTTTGACGGCTTTGCTGGTTAACTGGCATATGGATAAGCCGGAACACGTGGTTTTAGAGCAGGGTGAGATCATACAGGTATCTGCGGTTGATGCCAGCAGCTATGATGCAGAGCTAAAAAAAATAGAGCAGAAAAAACGTGCTGAGCAACGAAAAAAGGCTGATGCGATTCGTAAGGCTAAAGCTCGTGAAAAGGCCAAAAAGAAGAAAAAACAACAGGAAATTCGTACCAAAAAAGAACAACAGCGTCGCCTTGAGGAGCTTAAACGTAAACAAGCACTAGAAAAAAAGAAAAAAGCAGAAAAGAAAAAAGCAGAAAAGAAAAAAGCAGAAAAGAAAAAAGAACGAAAAAAAGCTGAACAGAAAAAGAAAATAGCTGAGCAGAAACGCCAGCAGGAAAAAAAGAAAAAAGCGGCACAGGAAAAACAGCGTCTTGAACAGAAGAAAAAGCAGCAAATTGCTGAACAGAAACGTCAGGCTGAAGTAAAACTTAAGGAACAACGTCAAAGAGCAGAAAAGTTACGTCGCAGTAAGGGCATCATTAATCGTCATGTTGCCCTTATTTCAAAAAAAATTGAACATCATTGGCGGCAGCCATTAAATTTTTCTTCGGGCTTACAATGCAAGGTGGAAATTAGTCTATTGCATAGTGGTAAAGTGACTTCAGTCAAGGTAGTGGAAAGTAGTGGCGACCGGGAATTTGATCGCTCGGTGGAAAATGCGGTCAGGCGTGCATCGCCATTGCCAGTACCAACAGATAGTGTTATTTTTAAGGAATTTGAAATTATGATATTACGATTTGAACCGGGAAGTTACTAAATGTACCATGTAAAATTCACCCAGCAAAAAAGGATACTATTGATTTTAAGCCTGTTGCTATTTGCCCATCAGGCATTTGCAGTACTGGAAGTTGAAATCAAAGGCGGCTTTCAGAGTGCTGCTCCAATTGCCATCGTCCCTTTTACCTGGAAACAAACAGGTGCAGCAGCCGTTGATATGGCTGCGCTGATCCGTGCTGATCTGGCTCGCAGCGGTGTTTTCTCTCCTCTGAGTTTGAATCAATTGCCGGAGCGCCCGGGCATGGATAGTCGTATTAACTTTTTACGCTGGAAAAATACCAATGCTGAAAACCTGGTGATTGGTCAGGTTAGCAGTGCATCTGAGGGACGTTTTCTGGTTAAGTTTAAGATGCTGGATGTGTTCACTGGAGAAAGCCGTTTTGAATATCAATATGAAGTTGAACGAAAAAATTTGCGCCGTCTGGCTCACCAGATCAGTGATAAGATTTATCATTATCTAACGCATGTTCGGGGTGCCTTTGATACTCTGATTGCCTATGTCGTGGTAAACAATGATGTGAATTCAAAAAAACGAATTTATACCCTGGCGGTCGCTGATTCAGACGGTTTTGCTGAACAAATAATTTTGCGCTCAAAAAAGCCGATTATGTCACCCGTCTGGTCACCCAATGGCAAGCGTCTGGCCTATGTCTCATTTGAGAAAAATCGTTCTATTATCTATATGCAGGAATTAAAATCAGGGCAGCGGCAGACGATTGCTCAGTTTAAAGGCATTAATAGTGCACCGGTCTGGTCTCCGGATGGTAAACGTCTTGCTTTGACTTTATCAAAAGACGGCAATTCAGAAGTCTATATAATGTATATTGCCAGTGGGGTGTTACAACGTATTACCAATCATTATAGTATTGATACAGAGCCTGCCTGGTCTCCGGATGGTCGCTCTTTAATTTTTACCTCGGATCGAGCGGGTAAACCCCAGATTTATCAGGTGGCGATTAATCAGAAAGGGCGTGCGGGCAAGCCTAAACGTCTGACTTATGAGGGTAATTATAATGCCGGTGCCAGTTTTTCTCCGGATGGCAAGTCAATCGCACTCATTACCCGCGAGCAAGGACGCTTCCGGGTTGCTATAATGAATCTGGCCAGTCGGCAATTACAGGTATTAACTCACTCTCGTCTGGATGAATCGCCTTCCTTTGCTCCTAATGGGAAAATGGTTCTTTATGCTACAGAGTTAAATGGCAGAGGTATACTTGAGGCAACCTCTAGCGATGGTCTGAGTTCACCACAGCGTTTGAGAATGCTCAGTGGTGATGTCAGAGAACCGGCCTGGTCACCTTATCGTAATTGATAACACAGGAGTAAATAATGCAAAATTCTTTAGCTCAACAAATGGTACAAATAAAAATGATATTAAAACAGCTTAGTATGGCAATGCTTGCCGGCACATTGATTTTTTTAAGTGCATGTACAACAATCAGCGATGATAATAATGGTGATGCCGCCAGTGTGGAAGATCGTACCGGTGAAGGAAGTACGATTGCCGAGGGTCAAAAGGGTGAAAATTATGAGGGTCAGACCGGCGGCTATAATGATTCCGGCATGGATGGTGGTACTGCGATAAATGGTCAGTCAGAAGGTACCGATCCTCTGGCTGATACCAATAGTCCTTTATCAGTACGTACTATCTATTTTGATTACGATAGTACTACAATTAATGCCCAGGGGCAGTCTGCACTTAATGCTCATGCTGAATATCTGTCATTAAATCCAGACAAACACCTGATTGTAGAAGGTCATACGGATGAGCGGGGAACCCGGGAATATAACCTGTCCTTAGGAGAACGTCGTAGCCGGGCAGTGGCGGATTTTTTAACTGCTTCGGGAGTGCCTGAGCAACAACTGGAAATACGCAGCTATGGTGAAGAAAATCCAGTGGCTCTGGAGCATAGTGAATCTGCATGGCAGTTGAATCGTCGTGTTGAGTTATTATACTAGTGTTTTATCGCCCAATGTCAGTACAGATAAGTAAAAAAATTATCTTTATTTTATTACTTATCTTATCGAGTCAGGCTGAATTTGCAATTGCCCAGCCGGGTGGTGAGCAATATAAAAATCAACCTCTGGAAGCACGTGTTGAACGTCTGGAACGTTTGACTAATGCACAAAAGAAGTTAGATTTACTCTATCGGGTGAAACAATTGCAACAGGAAAACCAGCAATTACGCGGTTTTCTGGAAGAGCAAAATAATGAAATTCGTATACTGAAAGAACAGCAAAAAGAACGTTATGCTGATTTGAATCGGCGCCTCAGTCAAATTGAAACAGCAGGCGATAGCAGCCATGAGTCGAACGATACTAGCGGACTGGGAACAGCGGAACAGCCTAAAACTATAGTAGAGCATCAAGCACTGCCAGTGGTAGCTGTTAAGAATATGTCCAACAAAGATCGCCAGGTTGAACAAAAATTATACCAGCAGGCCTATGCAGAACTTATGGCTCGCCGTTACAATAAAGCACGGGAGTCTTTTTTATTACTGATAGAAAAATATCCGGCAGGCCGTTATGCTCATCTTGCCCAGTACTGGATTGCTGAAGCGAGTTATATTCAAAGAGACTACGAACAGGCTATTGTTGATTATCAATTACTCCTGGACAGTTATCCATCCAGCCCTAAAAAAGCAGAGGCGGGGTTAAAAAAAGCCTATAGTTATTATTATAGGGGTAATAATAAATCAGCACGCTACACTTTGAATCAGTTATTGATAAATTATCCTAATACCACTGAAGCGGGTCAGGCCAGGAGTTTGTTAAAACAATTATAAAAATTACAAAAAAAATGCTGAAAAAGCTTGCCATAAAAAATAAAAACGGTAGAATATGCGCATCTTAACGAGAGGTAATTTTATTTATCTTTTTTGAGAGCGTTCTTTTGGACGTATCAATGGTCTTTGACTTAAATCATTTTTAGCAAAGTCTGATTGAATAATTAGGGCCGTTAGCTCAGTTGGTAGAGCAGTGGACTTTTAATCCATTTGTCCCGAGTTCGAGCCTCGGACGGCCCACCATACATGAACCCCTGTGATTAATAATATTGCAGGGGTTTTTTTTTGAAAAAATAAAATATTAGAGAAAACTAATATAAACACTTGCTAATGTTCTTCTGTCTGTTTATAATGGTTCCCACAATAACGAAATTAAGAAAACACAGCGTCTGGTAAGGAAGAGGTTGTTTATTGTTTTCATTAATTCATTTTTAGTATGTTAAGCAGTCTAATCGCTTAGCGATATAAATAACACTTGATATTTAAAATTCTATGGAGAGTATAAAATGAAAAAATTATTAATTGCTGCAGCAATTGCTGCTACTACCGTGTCTATGTCTGTTTCTGCTTCCTCTGGCCCATGGGGTGATGGCAATAGCAATACAAACTTCAATGGTAACGGCTATAACAACATGTATAACAACGGTAATGGCAATGGTTATGGTAATGGTTGGGGTGACGGTTCGGGTGATGCGGATATGGATGGTGATGTTGAAATCACTATTAAGGCACGTGGCCGTGGTCGTGGTAAGGGTAATACCCGTGGTTCAGCCTACGGTAATGGCAATAGCAACTACAATGGTTATAACAATATGAATAACCGTTTCAATGGTTATAATAACTATGCCAATGATAATGGTTACTATGGTCGTCGTCCTATGCCAATGCAGGCACCGGCAATGGCTCCTCAGGCTGCGCCAATGGCACCAAACCCACAAGCGAAGGCTCGTTTTGAAGCACAGCAAAAACGTATGCAGCAAATGCAAATGCAACAGCAAGCGCAAATGCAGGCTGCTCGTAAAGCCTATGAAGAAAAAATGAAGCAATGGGCTGCTCAGGCTCCTGCAGCTCCAGCTCCAGCTGCTAAGTAATACTTGCGGCTAAACCAGCCAGCAGTTCGGTAAATAAAAAAACCCGTACAGTTTGTCTGTTGCGGGTTTTTTTGTGCCTGCAGAAAATCCTAAAATGAGTCTTATAGGATTTACACAGAGTAAATAATTGAGTTATGCAGCAGAATTGGCTATATTGCTACTATCTACGTCTTCTGAAAAATAGTCTATACTGACAATGTGATGACATTTATTTCTGAATAATGTTTTCTGAGCATAAAAAATAAGTACACAATGAGCGTTTATGAATAAACCGGTTATTAATGCTGTATTATTAACAGATTCACCTACTATTGATGGTCTGATCACTTCATTACTGGATGATGTACGCTTTAATGTGCGCGCGATCCATTCTTCTGAGAAAAGTTATTTTCAAAAACTCATTGCCTGCAAGCCCCAGCTTATCTTTATTCGAGCGATGCTATCGAACATGGATGGTTTATCAGTCTGTGATAGTATTCGCTCCCATCCGGAATTGCGTAGAGCACGTCTAGTATTTATTTCTACGGATACCCTTAACCGTGAGTCGGCTATTGATCATCGCGCTAATGAATTTCTACAGGTGCCCTTTAGTCGTGATGATTTAAGCCGGGTAGTCGACCCCTTATTAGAACAGAAAACCCGGCTATTGTTAGTTGATGATAGTAAAACCTGTCGACGTCTGGTCAAACCCTCATTGGAATTAGAAGGTTATGATGTCATTGAGGCTCGTAATGGTGAAGAGGCCTTAAAAATTATCCGTAGTATTGATATCGATATCATTGTCAGTGATGTCGATATGCCGGTGCTTGATGGTGTGACTTTATGTCGGATTATTCGCCAACAGGAAAAATTATCTGTTCCGATTTTGCTCTTATCTTCCTTACAAACTGATAAGGCTATTATTGGTGGTTTTAATGCGGGAGCAGATGATTATATTATTAAATCTGATCATTCTGCTAATCACAAAGTCGTATTACCTGAACTCCTGTCACGTGTACAGAGATTGATGAATGCTAAGAATTCTCAGGGGCGGCCAGAACATATTCTGGTTGCTGAAGATTCTTCAACTATGCTGCATCAGTTGCAAAACTCATTGACTATTCAGGGTTTTCAGGTGGATACTTCAACGGATGGTTTATCTGCATGGGAAAAACTCAATCGCAAGCATTATGATTTAGTGATCACTGATTATGATATGCCTTATATTGATGGTCTGGAGTTATGTTCACGTATTCGTCAGTCAAATAAATTTGAAAATTTACCCATTATTATTGAAACCAGTAAAAATTCCAGGGTAGAGCAGGTAAAAATTCGTTCAATGGGTATCCAGGCATTTATCACCAAGCCTTTCTCGCCCGACAGGATGATCGCTGAAGTGGAGCGGGTATTAGCTGAAACGCGTTTGAAGAATAATCAAAATGCCATGCGTTACTACTTACCCGATGCAACGGTATCGCATATCTCTGCATCAAACAAGAACACTATTCCCAAGGCTGAAGATAAATTTCGTACTCTATTATTTTCAGATATTGTGCAATTTACGCACATGTCGGATCAATTGTCCTCAAGAAAAGTCGTTGATTTTTTAAATACTTATTTTGATCGTATGGTTGAAGAGTTAATGTTATTTAATGCGACGATTGATAAATTTATTGGTGATGGTATCTTTGCTTCGTTTGGTGAGCAGGAAGATGGTGCTTTTCGTTCTGTTTGTGCTGCAGCGGCGATGCTCAAGGCCCTGCCTGAATTACGCAAAACTACCGGTCTCAATGTGCATATGAGAATTGGTATTCATTCGGGACATGTGATCCTGGGGGATATTGGTAGCCGCCATGCACGCAGGGATTTTACCCTTATTGGTGATAATGTAAACATTGCTAATCGTCTTGAACACCTGGCTAAACATGATGGAATTTTAATCAGCCATGCAACCTATAAAATGATCCAGGATCGTATTACGGTAATCCCGACACCACTGCTTAAATTAAAAGGAATTAAGGAACCAGTACGGGCTTATCTGGTGAAATCAATTAAATCCTATCATTCCTATTCTAAGAAAATGGGATTGAAGCATAGCCCTGCCAGAAAGCGCATGAACTCTATTGAAACTATCTTTTCTGCGGATAGCTAAGTCTCTTATATATTTATTAAATTTGAACCTTTGTAAACGGCTCTGAATCATTGATAATGAACCCTATAAAGCATGTCTTAATCAGTTTTATTTTACTGTTTAGCTCTGCAGATTCTATTGCTTTTAATGCTCAAAATATTCTTCATCAGGCATCCCGATATTATGGTCAGGGTGATTATAAACAGGCAGAAAAGGCCTTTGAGCAACTATTAAACAGAAAATTGAATCTGCATCCTGAGTTTTATTATTTTTATGGTAAAACTTTGTATTATAATACCCATTATGAAAAAGCAATCACTAGCCTTAAGCACTTTATAGCAAATATTGAGCAACCTAATAAATATTTTACTGATGCTGAGCGAATATTAAAACGTGCTGAAAAAGCCTATACTCAGCAAACAGGTAAACAAGCAGCACAGGCTCAAGGAGTATTAACTAAAAAAAATATTCCGCAAATGATTGTAATTCGCTCAGGTTCTTTTCTGATGGGCAGTAATCATGGTTCAATGGATCAAAAACCACTGCATAAGATTACTACTCTGCAGGACTTTGCTATTGGCAAATATGAGGTGAGTTTTGCTCAATATGATGAATTTGCAGATGCGACTATAAGAAAAAAACCAGATGATTCCGGCTGGGGGCGTGGCCAACGTCCGGTAATTAATGTCTCCTTTTATGATGCCTATGAATATGCCCGCTGGCTTAGCCGGCAAACGCATAGAAAATTCAGGCTACCTACTGAAGCCGAATGGGAATATGTTGCTCGTAGCGGACTTATCGGGCAATTGGGTTTTAAAAATCTCCTGGGTCTAGGTGATGCTAATTGTGATGGCTGTCGTTATTTCTGGCAAAGTGCGCAAACGGTTGAAGTCGGTAACTTTGCTGCTAATAAATATGATGTTTATGACTTATTCGGCAACGTTTGGGAATGGACTTGTTCTATTTATACCCGGCGCTATACGGGTGAAGAAAAATATTGTGTCAATAAAAATGAACTTCTGGGGAAAACGATGGTAGTAAGAGGAGGTGGCTGGAATAGTAATAATGCTATTTTGCGCTCTTATGTGCGTCTAAACAATTTTCCTGCCTATTTTGGCAATGAGTTGGGATTCCGTCTGGTAGAAGAATTAGACTAATATTTTATTCCAGCAGAGGGGCGCAGTAATTTACTGCAGGCTTAAAAAAGAGGGAGCTGAAAACTGTTATTAATCTTGATGGTTGGCTGGTTCAGTATGACTGTATTAGTGTTCTTTATCATTGCTAGTGGTGCTCAATTATAATAAATTTAAAGTAAAGGATTCAATATGGGCTTTTTAAATTTTTTTAAACTGTTTTCATTATCAAAAACAAAGGATGTGGCGCAGGAACAAGCTGAAACAGTTTACTTATCTGGAACACAACTTTTTTATGATTTATCTTTGATTGATAAGCTCAAAAATGATCATCTCATGCTTTTAGAGCTCTATGGTGAAATGGCTCAGGCTCTGGCTGATAAAGAACATGAAGCACTGGTTAAGCTATTTATAAAATTCAGTGCTAAGTTACGTTCACATTTATTGACAGAAAACCTGAAACTGTATATTTATTTGAGTCATGCGATGGTTGCAGATACAGAAAGTTTAGCCATTATTACTGATTTGCGCTCTGAGATGCAGCAGATTGGTCGCACAGTTAATAATTTTTTAACGTATTATAGTGAACTACCCTGGTCAGAAGAACAAGACAACTCATTTCCTGGGGAGTTTGAAAAAATTGGTGAAGTTCTGGTGGAGCGTATTAAACGTGAGGAAGCCACTTTGTACCCTCTTTACATGCATCCGGAAGCTTATTTGAAAGCAGATTCAGAATTTTAACTGAGCGGATCTATTCATTATAAATTGTAACTGTTCAGTGTATTTAGATTTTGCCTCAGTTCAAGGCTCAGTGCCTACGGCACTTCAAAGAGGTGCACGAAGAATGTGAGCATCTATTAATATGTGACCATTTTCAGGCGCCCCTTGAGGGTAAAGTACGAAAATAATGCCCCTCTGGTTAACATGGTAAAAGATGAATACGCTGAGTAGTTATCATAAATTTAAGGTAGAAGTAACACAATGGTAGCGAGTTCTTATAATGCCCGGGACATAGAAGTTTTAAATGGACTGGATCCGGTCAAAAGACGTCCTGGTATGTATACCCAGATCGAACGCCCCAATCATCTGGCTCAGGAAGTGATTGACAATAGTGTCGATGAAGCAATGGCTGGATTTGCCAGGCGTATTGACGTGGTGCTCTATAAAGATGGTTCACTATCGGTTAAGGATGATGGTCGTGGCATGCCGGTTGATATACATCCGGAAGAAAAAATACCGGGTATTGAATTAATCCTGACCCGTCTGCATGCAGGTGCAAAGTTCTCTAACGACAATTATCAGTTTTCCGGTGGTTTACATGGTGTTGGGGTTTCGGTTGTCAACGCCTTATCGCTTAAGCTGGAGATTTGGGTTAGAAGAAAAGGACAGGAATTTCATATGGCTTTTGCTGGTGGTGATAAGACTCAGGAATTAACCATTATTGGTGATGTGGGCCAGCGTAATACGGGTACTACTGTGCACTTTTGGCCAGATAAGCAATATTTTGACACCACTAAATTTTCACTGCATCGTTTAAAACATGGTTTAAGAGCTAAGGCCGTTTTGTGTCCGGGGCTGGAAATTAATTTTAAAGATGAACAAAGTGGTGCAACAGAACGTTGGTTTTATGAAAATGGTTTAGTGGATTACCTTATAGATGAAATGAATGATCGGGAATGTATTCCGCCTAGCCCTTTTACGGGTCATCTGGATGGTAATAATGAACAGGCAGAATGGGCGGTACTATGGCTGGATAAAGATGCTGATAATTATGACAACACCCCTATTGCTGAAAGTTACGCAAACTTAATACCTACTCCTCAGGGCGGGACGCATGTTAATGGTCTGCGCTCGGGCTTAACCGAGGCCATACGGGAATTTTGCGAATTCCGTAATTTATTGCCCAGAGGGGTTAAATTAACTCCCGATGATGTCTGGGGTAGCTGCTGTTATATACTCTCTGTGAAATTGCAGGATCCATTATTTTCCGGGCAGACAAAGGAACGTTTGTCTTCACGTGAGTGCGCATCCTTTGTCTCCGGTATTATAAAGGATGCTTTTAGTCTGTGGTTGAATGAGCATACTGAATATGGGCAACGTTTGGCTGAGCAAGTGATCAGTCGTGCAAATCAGCGCATTCGTGCCAGTAAAAAAGTTATTCGAAAAAAAGTAACTCAGGGACCTGCGCTACCCGGTAAACTGGCAGATTGTACCTCGTCAGATTTTAATGAAACAGAGTTATTTCTGGTGGAGGGAGATTCTGCTGGAGGTTCTGCTAAACAGGCGCGGGATCGTTATTTTCAGGCAATCATGCCATTACGGGGTAAAATATTAAATACCTGGGAAGTGGACTCAACTCAGGTACTTGCCTCCAATGAAGTACATGATATTGCTGTTGCTGTGGGTGTTGAGCCTGGTTCAGATGATTTAAAGGACCTGCGCTATGGCAAAATCTGTATTCTGGCTGATGCGGACTCGGATGGACTGCATATTGCCACACTGCTATGTGCTTTATTTATTCGCCATTTTAAAGCGCTGGTGGATGCCGGCCATATTTATGTGGCTATGCCACCGCTCTTTCGTATTGATATCGGTAAACAGGTTTTTTATGCCCTGGATGAAGCTGAGAAAAAAGGCATACTGGATAGAATTGAAGCGGAAAAAATAAGAGGTAAAGTCAGTGTGCAACGCTTTAAAGGCCTGGGTGAAATGAATCCTCTACAGTTAAGGGAAACCACAATTGCCCCAGATACGCGCCGTTTGGTACGCTTAACTGTTAGTGAAAATGATAAAACCTATCAGATGATGGATATGCTGCTGGGTAAAAAGAGAGCGGCTGATCGACGTGCATGGCTGGAAACCAAGGGCAATCTGGCAGTAGTCTAAATAAACTGTCAGCAGACTATTGTTTGTACCATTGCTTCATACTTTCATTATAGGCTTTTTGAGCAGCATCGACTTCACGTTGGTGACGTTTTTGAATTTCCCTGATTTCATCCAGATAGGCCTGGTGGGCATCATATTGTTGCTGATTAAAATGCGTACCCGGATGCATGTTTATACCGGGCACTGAACGCTTAACCGGATAGCTCGTATAGTAGCCATTGCTATAGTTCCAGCGATAGTCCTGCCCGGGTGTATAGCGGGTATATTGTTGAGCAGGTGCCTGCATTTTTTGCTTTGAGCCAGCTTTTGCTTTTACCATGACGTTTTTTGCCACATTAGTTTCTTTTTGATGACTCGCATCTTGCGAGGCAAAATAATTGCTTGTGCTGTTAGAACTAAGCCACCATGCCTGAGAGTTTACACTGATGGTGACTAAAGAGATGAACAGTAATAAATTGATTTTCATCGGATTATTCCTGTGATTGGATTATGCTCAATGGGTTGTGCTTTATAGTATAGCCTAAATGAAACATTTGTTAAAATACTATACTTACTCTCGGTGTTTTAAGTGCTGTGATTTAGTCCTGTTTAGCTTGCTGATAGCTTGTATTAAGCCGTTTTATTCATTACTATCTATGCACTTTGTGTTATAAAATAAAAGAAGAACTGAGTCCCCCATGTCTGAAATTTTTTTCCAGGAAGACGGTGTTGAATCACTGCCGATTAAAACCTTTACCGAACAGGCCTATCTTGATTACTCTATGTATGTCATTCTTGACCGCGCCTTGCCCAATATTGCCGATGGTCTGAAACCGGTACAGCGACGTATTATCTATGCCATGTCAGAACTCGGTCTTAAGTCAACGGCCAAGCACAAAAAATCAGCCAGAACAGTGGGTGATGTACTGGGCAAATACCATCCTCATGGTGATAGTGCCTGTTATGAAGCAATGGTGTTAATGGCTCAACCCTTTACCTATCGTTATCCGCTG
>Ga0256844_10000074_pt1 | contig 39409 bp, 52 predicted proteins | sample MusselsmetaG_FD_189100 | JGI IMG/M metagenome (GOLD analysis project Ga0256844, IMG submission 189100) | Mussel associated microbial communities from hydrothermal vent at the East Pacific Rise, Pacific Ocean - Mussels | ecosystem: Host-associated > Mollusca > Shell > Unclassified ... | reverse complement strand
TGGAGCAACATCGTAAAATGTAGGAACAATTTTAAAATTTGTGAAAAATATTGTTCCTACATATTTTAATTTGTTCCACATGTTCCATCACTTTTAAAGGCTTGTTCCACCATAATTTAATAATATAACTATTTGATTATTAATATATTATACTATATTATTTATTAAAAGTAGTAATATGTAGGAATGGTGGAGTATAAAACTGTTGATTTTTTTGGCTTTCATTTTTAAAAGTTTTTATACAAAGGGGTCGGGGGTGGTGATTATAAATGAGTATAAAAAAATGAACGTGAATTTAAAAGCTTAAATATATTATTTGTGTTCCTACACCAAAAAGGAAAACCACGCTAAAGGCGTGGTTTGAGTTTATGCACATTCGCTTTCGCGAATGGTGTGAAATGTATTTATAAGAATTTGTATGTACCTAAGCTCGCGCTTATCGTTACTGATCTATCTTTTTCAATAGGCAAACCAATTGCTGCAGTATAATTATGTACTAGAAAAGGAATGTCATCAACGAAATAGACTTTTTCTTTACGGATTACGTTATCTACAACTCTACAGTGTTCTTTAACGAACTGCTCTAATTCAAATTTACTTTCAAATTCAAAATCTTTTCGTTTCAAACCTTCAATAACAACATTATCTAATTTGTAGATAAGCTTATTAAACAACTCTCTTTGATCGTGCAAAATTGCACTTCCTTGTGGGAACTCTATGTTTGCAAAATATGACTTAAATATTTTCTTAGTATCCATAATTCAAATTTACATAATTTTTTAAATATACTGTCGAGCATTAAAACGCTCGATAACAGTCAATAAAAACAATACTCGTGCCTCGTACTGTTCTTATTTTGGTGTTAGCGTTCAGTTTGACCAACGAACAAACTAACTTTTATCACTCTACCATTATATATATGGCTATCCATAATTGATGCAGTATCAACTTTTATGTGTTTCATACTTTGTTCAAATATTTGTTTTTTCGCAACTTCAAGAGCTTCTTCATAAATTAATCCAGACGGTTTTCCGTGCATCATTTGAGAGTTATTTTCGTCTATATGTATTTCTGCTTTAATCTCTGTTAGTTTCATTTGATGTGTAATGTATTGATGTTCTACAACATCACCATTAAAACCTACACTTTCCATTATTTCATCTTTAAAAAATGAGAATAATGCTTTTTTAAATCTATTTTTTAATTTCATAATACTGCTTTTTAATAACCGAAACGCTAACAATGTGTATAGTTTATAGCGGTTATTTGTTAATTAATATTCTTTGTTTTATTACTCGATATTTATTTTATACTTGCTTAATTCTGTGCATAATTTCCGCTACAAAACCATACACACGGCACGTTGTGTGCAAGTGCTACATTCGTCTTAAATTCATAATTTCGTTTTATAAGTCAAGAAAAATGCCAACGCTTTTTTAGTCCGTGTCACAAAAGATGCCACATTCATAACTTTTAATCTTTCCGCCTTTATCAGTAGGTTTTAATTCGTCAAGGAATATTCGTTTCCCTTTTCTTTTTACTAATTTAGCACCTATATCACGGCTTTGCTCTGCTCTTTGTTTGTAAACTTCTGGAAACTCTTTTCTAACTAAATTCCAGTAGGTTGGGCTTTGACTTTTAACACATCCAATACAATTCGCATTTGAAAAACCAAGAGAATAAATCTCTGGTAGTTTTATATTCGCTTTTGCTAATATTTTAAAACAATCATCTTTTGTTATCAATTCAGAAACTAAAACAGGCAATGTATTTGCTCGTTCCCTTTCATTAAAATTCTTTTGGCGTTTCCATTCATCTATGGTAAACCCTAAAACGTGATAATCAATCTTATTTTCTTTTTCAAACTGATACCTTGCTGTTTTTTTTAATTGTAGCGTGCAAGTAGCACCTTTTATCCCACTCATATATCTTGTTTTCGCAAATACATCAACTATTGATGCTGTTGGATATTTAGAGTTTTTTGCTTCTATAATTGGAACACCTAACCATTTTTCAACATCTTTTAAAAATCTTCTATTATCAGGGTGTTCTTCAATCACTGGATTGTTTACTATAATTATATTATGGGTTTTACCGTATTTTTCTATTGTTTTCTTAGCCGCTACCGCACTTGCAGCACCACAACTAAACCAAACTGCTATTGTCTCTTTTTTTGCCATCGCTTTATTTTTCTTTTAGTTTATTCTTAATATTAAAATTTATCTTTCAATTACCGCACCAGTCACACAACACTGTATAAAAAGCATTAAAACGACTTTTTATACTCACCGTTACCGTTAATACTAATCTTGGTAGTCTAATATTTCTAACTCTTCCCATCTTAAACAAAATGATTTTATAAATTCCCAGTAATCATCTTCTATTGCTTCAGAAAACGATTCCATTAATTTATTTTCGTTTAACGCTTCTATGTATGAGAAACTGGCTAAATCATTGTCAATTCGTTCTCTTAATAAGACAAAATCAAAATCCTGCCCATAAAAAGTAGCAGATAAATCAAACTGTTTTATTTTTATATCGTCTGGAGTTTCCCATTCATTATGATGTGCATCATTTGCTTTTATAGAAAAATGCTCGTCTATTTGGTATCTACTCATCATAAAATCTAAGTGTTCTACTTCTTTGTTAATTGCTGTTTTAAATGTTTCTAAATTCATAATTTTGTTGTTTAAAAACTAACGGTAACACAGTACAAACGTAATGCTAGTAAGTGCTTAACCGATGTTTTGTTATTATTTATAATGTTCATTTCTTTACTCTTAATTTGTGCTTATTTATACGCACTACGCTTGTACTAACCGTTCTCGGTCATTTAACCAAAATAAGAATTTTTCACTTTCTTCATCATAATAAGCAACACCCATTTCAGGTATACATTTTCCAAAGAATGGTTCGCCCCAACAAATAAGCACTTTAGACTCTTCAATTGGCAACTTATCTTCTATTTTAATCCAGCTCATAATTTTAAGTTTCTAAATCGTTTTACTAATTATAGACCTATTCGTTAGGCTTAATCTTCAAACCAATCAATAATTTTAACTAAAAAATAATCTGCATCTCCAAAAACAATATATTGTATTGGAAAGGTGAGAATTGAAAGAAATACCAATACCATTCCCGGTATAAAAAAGACTACTTTTAAAAATCGTTTTTTCATTGTAATTTTATATTTAGTTAATTGTTCTTTGCAATACTCTCTACCAAATTCTTCTGCAGCAAACTGAAACGAGGCTTCTGTTGTACCGTAGTATTCTTGCTTTCTCTTTAATATTTGTTCGTATGATTTCTTGATTACTCAATCCCTTCAACCGGTATATAGATCATCTTATTTTCTAACCACACCGCAATGTCTAGCGGGTCGGTATCTTTAGTAATAATATAAAATTGGTTATCAAACAACCCGGTCTCTTTACTCTTTAATTTATACACCTGGCCATAACGAGGCTCATAAACCGTTTTGTATTTACCACCGCCCAATTGCTTATACTCTTTTACCTTTTTTAAATCATCGGCAGTGGCTACTATTAATTGTATGGTGGCGGTGGTGCTCATTATTCTAATATTTTAAGTTTGTCCAATGAATAATTTTACCTTCAAAATCATCTGAAAACCATTCTAAAAAATCATTAGTAGAATCGAATCCATCATTAGCTGCTATAATATCAACAGCAATTGATGATTCTTTTATTTTACAATTAACTAAAATGACTTTTCCTTTGAAAATTTTATCTATATAAATAGAAATAACTGTTTCCTCTTTTAAAACTTTATATTTTATTTCAAAAATCTGAACAGTTACAACCTGAATTTTCGGCGCAAATTGAAAACGTTTTTTAGTACGATTATTAATCACAAAATGAATATCATTACCAGCTTTCCAACGGTTACCTTTATCTTTTCTAATGGTGTGTTTTTTACTATTTCCGTTACGTTTGGCTTTTACAAATTCAGCTCCATCTATATAAGAAATTACTATTTCATTAAAATATATTATGGGTATTTCATTTGTATCCTTATATAAACAAGCCCATATTTTTTCAATAAAATGTGTTAGTTTTCCTTCAATTTGTGTCCTAAATGCTAGTGTCATCTCTATATTTTTAAGTTAATAAGGCATTTCCTGTTGTGGTGGCTGTACAGGCTCTCCTTGCTGTGGTGTTTGCGCCCCTGGCAAAGCACCACCTTCACGCTGCAGTGTAACAATATTTTTTTCTTGTAAAATATCATAATCAAATGCATAACAGCTTTGGCCTGCTAAATTGCCAAAACGACGGGCAGGTACCAGGCCTATAAAATATTGTCTACTTTTTAAATAGTTACGCAATGTGGTTTCTCCAATTACTTCTACACCTTCACGGCGCGAGATCTCATTGGCATAATATTGGTGAACGGCATTTAAACGTAAAAATAAAATACGTTTACGGTCTGGGTTTTTCCAGGTTATTTTTTCTCGTTTGCGTAGTATGCGTATCGATGGAGATCGTTGTATATCATAATGCATACCTTCTTGCACAAAATTTAATTCAAATAAACGTTGTAAGATGTTCCAAAACTCCGTAAGCCCGTTACTATCTGTAATAGCTTCAGAATTATCGATAATCAGGCTTTTGCAGATTTCAGTAAAATGTGCTTGAGTAAACGGAAAATCAATTTTTTCTTTTAAAATGGTATAAGCAGTCAGTATCTGTGCTACATTACCAAAAATACGCTCCTGGTACTCGTTATTATTCAATAGTGTTTTTAACGAGCGTACCGTTTCTGCATATACCAATGGCAATTCGCTTTCAAAATAGTTCCGATGGTTTACTATTTCTACTACCAAGCTGCTCATACCTTGTTTGGTCCAATTCAGCAACTTATTAAATTCTTCCTTTTGTGCTGCTGTAAAATTTACTGAAGGAAAAATTAACGCCATCGTACGAGTTGCTAATGCATTTTCCATTCGTGTAGGTAAAAATTGCCCAGCATAATAAATAGCCGAGTTCACTTTATCATAAGTCGTACGTTTATCGCCGGTATTCATCCCTTTTTCTCTACCCATACCATTCCATCCTCCCATAATTCCAGAGAAAACTTTGCCATCTACTTTAGCATCTTGATATTCGTCTAAAAACTGAACAGTATTTATATTTCTGCTCAACCTTCTTGAGAACCCAACATGCGTTGCTTGTGTAAGATCTAATGCTGGCATATTATAATAAAAAAAATCTTGTAATATTTTTCCAAAGGCAGATTTACCAGAATCCTTTTCTCCAAAACCACCTAATAAAGGAAAGGAATCAAAATTTGTTAAGAAAAGATCTCTAAATATAGAAGCAAAATTAAATAGAATGCCAAGCTCCCCTTTCCCGGGGAATACTTTTATCATTTGGTCCATCCATTCGTTTAATGTAACTGTAGATTCACGATACACAAACATTCTGTCATTTTCATAACGATCATCTCCATCTTGATTTTTACGATGCATTACAGAAAAAGCAGGGGAATAGTAACAATCTATTTTTCTGTTGTATTCGTCACTATCCTGATCAACTCCATCAAGATACATAATACCATATTTGTTTACTTTTTGAAACTTGCCGTTATAGTGAGCGCCATCTGCGAATGCATAAAATCCTTTTTTATTCCATCCCATGGTTAACAATTCTAGTGCCTTATCAAAGCCTTTAAGTATGCGTTGTGAGAACCTGTCAAAATGCTCTGTACGTGTACCATTGGCGGTATAGAATACAAAATTATCAAGGCGCACTAGTTTTTTTCTAAAATCCAGAAAAGAAACAAATGTCTCAGAATCGAAATCTACCAAACGTCTAACACCTTCTTCGTTTATCAGCTCGCAAAGGCGTTTATTTTCTTTATCTCCCTCTACATGGTAAAGCGCTTCCATTTTAAAATTTGTGCCTTTAAAGAAAGAGCCATGACTGCTTTGAAAATAATAGGTGTTACCCAGGGTAACAAACCCATGCTCATAATATTCATCACGGTCTGCTCCTTGAGGTAGTTTTGCATCTTTTATACCTACCTTGGTACGAGACCGTTTTAAAGCATCTGTGGCCGCCTTTTCTAAATTGCCAATTTCTATTTTTAAAGTACCTGGCGTCACATTTATTATTTTGCCAACCTGCTTTATATATTCGGCGCGTTTGATCTCCTTTTTTATCAAAAATAAACTCCGGCCAATCAAGTCTACTGCCTTTGCTTTTTTATTAGGATCTACACGCTCTACACCATCAATCTCGTTTTTTCTGTATTTAAGTGCCTGTTGAATCTCATTGCGTAATTTGGTATTGATTTTTTTAGCTTCAGATTTTTCAGATCCTTTTAACTCGGCTAAAAAAGCATCATCTTTTATCTCTTCCTGTAGAGAGGATACCTGTATTTTGTAGAGTTCTGTAATATCATCAATATCGCGTTGGTAATTATCTCTATTGATATCTTTTATAATGAGTTCAGCTTTCCATAACAGGCCGTCAATTTTTGTTTTGAGTATCCAATCTTCAATATTTTTTTGTTTACGTGCATAGCTATCTGGGTCATCACCTTCTGGCAATAAACAAACCGATACTGTAAAGCCCTCCTCTAGACAGCTGTCTATATCTTTTATAGTAGCATTATGTCCTGCAGTATCTCCATCGCGAAATAATATAATATGATCTGTATAGCGTTTTAGTAATTTTAAATGACCTTCGGTAAGCGAAGTGCCACACGTTGCCACCGTGGTATCAGCACCATGTTGATGACAGCTAATTACATCTGTATAGCCTTCGCTAAGAATAGCAAATCCTTTTTTGTAGATAGCTTTACGAGATTGAAACAAGCCGTACAGAATGCGTGACTTATCATATAAAGGTGATTCTATCGAGTTGTAATATTTTGGATATTTTTCAAACGCTTCGCCATTTTGCCTACGACCACCAAAACCTACAACACCACCTTTATCATTTAATATTGGAAAAATGATTCGGTTTTTAAAGCAATCGTATGTATTATTATTATTTGTTTTGCAGAGCCCTATTTCTTTAGCAATGGCCAGTTGGCCTTTTTGCGAGACCGTTTTATATATCTGATTTTCTGTACCGGCGTAACCAATTTGAAAATCAATACAGGTTTCTTCTGTAAAACCACGCTCGGCAATCATTTTTTTTGCCCAATAGTTTTTGGGCAATTCACGGTAATTATTTTTAAAAAGGAGAGAGGCATTTAAAGAGAGCTCTGCCATTTCTTTTTTATGATCATGCTTACGAACCTGCTCTGCAGTTTGCTCTTCTTTATCTAATATAATATTGCATATTTTTGCAATAATCTCTACAGCTTCTATAAACTCAACTTTTTCGTAAAGCATTACGAATTTAATGCCATCACCACCGTTACCGGAAGAAAAATCTTTAAATATTTGTTTTACTGGAGAGACGATACAGCTGGCCGTTTTTTCTTTTATAAAAGGGGAGAGGCAGTTGTAATTGGCACCTGCTTTTTTCAATTCGCAATAATGGCCAATAATGGTTACAATATCGGCTTCGCGTACTCTGTTAATTGATGATTCTGTATACATTAATTGGTGATGTGTTGAGAGTTAATCTTTATATCCTATTGATTGTAAGCTATCAGGTGAGCATAATAACTTCTCACCGGTTTCCTGAAATTTTTCGTTAATTATTTTTACCTGTAGTTTTTCTTTAGTAAGATCTTTGTTGTCATCATAATACACATAGCCTTTCTTACCAGATTTCGTTTTTACTTTTAATGCTTTTTTTGACATTTCCTTTCAAATATTTATGATAATACTCACCTACATTCAGGCTTTCAATATCGGGTTGTTGTAATTCGTTGAGTTGATCATTAATTTTAAATATTTTAGACAACCAAAATTCATTCGTCATCTTAGTGGTAAATTTACGGGCCGACAGAACTAATAATCTCTGCTGTAACTTCTGTATCAAGATCAACTTGTATTGCGGCCAATATCTCGTCTCTTTTTTCTTTAAGTGTATTTTTTTTTTTTGCAATGGCTTTAAGCGCCTGCGACTTCTCGTTTGGCTGTTGTACACTGTTAATAATAAATTCCGATTGCTTTTTAAGTTCAGAGATTTCATTTTCTGTTTCTATTAATTTATCGTTCATCGAGGATGCTATTTTAATTACATAATGTGCCGCTAAAAAAGTAATTAAACGTGCCCTTCTATTACTTAATCTTAGGCAATATTTCAATGCTTTTACCAGTGACATTTTCTTTAAAGAAATAACACTTTTTAGAATTAATACAGGTTCGCGTAACTCTTTTTTATAGCTATCAGAAAATACTTCTTGTACTAGTTTATAAGCTTCTTTATCTGTTAAATGTAATGTAGTATTCATTTGTATTTTATTAAGGTTAAAAAACACCGGATAAATAGAATTATAATCTCGGGAAAAGTTTATGCATTTAAAACTCCGATGAGGGCATTAATCAAAAAAAAGAAAAATTTCAACCAGTATCCACCGTTGGTTTCGCTGTTCTATTTTTATTATATATGGCCTCAAGAAAATCCTTTAAGGCTTGTAATTTTTCGTTAACTATGACAGGATTGGTACGCACAGCTCCATCATTATCGCGCCAAATGGTTACCGCCGTATTATCTACTACATATTCGGTTTCTGAAACTTGAAATACAGGTATCATATCCTTCTTACTTTTGCGGTAAATATTTGTTTGCCATCGGCATCAGTATCGCGATGTACATTCTCAATAATTTCGATATCATTATCGGTAGCATCAGGAAATATAGTATTGAATAGCGTTTCAAACTGGCCCAATGTAGGTGCAGATATTACTTGTATTGTATTCATATTCCTGCGTTTAAAGTTTTAGTTACTAATCCCACTTTGGTTTGTACGCCAATTTTTTTAAATAAATTCCGTTTATGAAAGTCTAATGTTTGTTGTGAAACACCTTTCTTGCCGTTTCTATTAGGCAGTTTACTCGCAATTTCTTTATCTGGTAAATCTTGTTTTATGAGATCTATTATTTGAACATCCCTACTGTTTAAAACAGTAGATCCAATTGTTATTTCTTTATTATCAAATTTTAATGAAATGCAATTTTCTGTATCTCTAAAGTTTTCAGAAAAATTTAATTTACCATCTAACATATCAGGAATACTATCAAAATCTCCAAACATATAATAGGTATACAATTCTATTTGACGTTCTAGAGAACGATTCTGATCGTTTAAAATATTTCTTGCTGATTTATCTTGATAATAAGCTTTGAATAATAATTGATAATAGGTGCCTGGCAAATCTTCGAAACGATGCGTGCACCCATTTTGCAGCCAAAGCACTTGCTTTGTTTTCCGTATACCAATAAATTCTAGACTATGGTCTGAGGGAGAAATACCCGCACAAATTGCTATTGTTTTTTTTGTACTTTTGTTGATGGTTGTAATCATGATTTTTAAGAATTAAATGATTATTACTATTATAAACCAGAAGTTACCGCTTCTGGTTTTTTTGATTTTACAGCTTCTTTTAAAATGTTTTTTTCTTCTTTTCTTTTTGCAGCTAAGATCCATAATACCTTTTCAACATCTCTATTATACCTATGTCCATTCATCACCTTGTAGATGTATCCTGTTTTATGAGAATTACCTTGCTGGTTTACAATGCCGGTTTCGTTAAGATATGCTAACACATCAGAAGCATAACCACTGCCAAGTAATCTTTTAAGCATTCTTTTGTCGGTTTTATTTATCATAGAAAACTATTATTGTATAGATATTAAAATGTTGCTATATTGTGATTATTTTGTGATACAAAGTAAATACAATTATGTTTATAATCCAAATAATTATCCTTATTTCTAATGACAACTAAAGAAAAAATTATAAAATACCTTAAAGATAAAGGGATTAGCCAAGATAAATTTTCTAGAAAATGTAATCTTTCTAGTGGGTTTTTACGTACAGGAAAACATATTGGAAGCGAAAAACTTAAAATTATAAGAGACAATTACCCTGATTTAAACATGAATTGGTTGCTATATGATGAGGGTAATATGCTTTTAGACAGCACTAATATGGTAAATGAGCCTCAAGAAAATTATACAAAGACAGAAGATTGTAATCATTTACGAGAATTACTAAAAGCAAAAGAGGAGACTATTGCTATTTTAAAACATCAATTAGGCATTAAAGAAGATAATAGTAAAGCTTCATGAAAGTGGTAAAAAAATAGGAGTTAACGAACAAAAGTATTAATTAAAACATTGAAACAAACAGGAAATTGCCCCTTTTTCAAAGGGTATTTCCCTCTTTTAAAAAAATCTTATTATGAAAAAAATAGTTTTATTTTTAATAGTAGTTATAATATCTGTACATAGTTCATTTTCTCAAAAACGAGAAGATAAAAAGATACTTTCTTTTGAATCTAGATCAAAACAATTAACCAATGCAACAGGATGGGTTCAAAATAAACTAACTGGTAAATGGATAAGCAATAAAAACGTTATAGACGATAAAAAAACAAATAAAATTTCAATAAGTCACAGACCTCAAAATTTTACTTCTATTCAGTTTTGTAAAATTATAGACGATGATAAAACACATTATATTCTATCCTACATAAAAGCCAGTGGTGAATATAAATATCCAAGTATCTACGAGGATTGGGAATCCGAAAGTAGAAATTATTTTTTTGTCGTAGACTCCGTTCAGTACAGCAAAATAAAATCAGAAGTTGATTTAAAATCAGGAAAAAATATTTATATAAAATCTAAAATATACGGGTATATAACTGATAGATTTAAAATTTTAGGAGGCGAACATGCTTACACTGAAAAAAATCTTCTAGCTAAAATAACAAATACATTAAAAAACCAAAGGTATACTGAAGATTGTTTTGTTTTAAATTATCAAACTATTGATGGGTTAGATGTAGTTCGTTTCAGGTTACCTGAGGGTTGTAAATATAACAAAACAAAGATTTCAACTAGATATTTTGAAGTAAATACAAAAGAATTTAAAAAAATATTTTTAGAGTAGATTATGAATAAAAAACAAAAAATAACTTTTAAGTTAAGTAATCAAAACGGAAAGCTAGCTCAAGATCTAGAAGATTTAATTCAATACAAAAAGAAAAAAAAGAAAGTTATTCTCAAAACACCAATAAAAGCTAAGATATAAAGAATTTGTCGCGTGTCAAATACGTGTCATATATATATTAATTAACCCACTATTAGCATAGCTAAAGTATTGAAACATAGTATTAATTATAGTTTTAGTGAGTCCAGTTCCCGCTACTAAACAGCTATACACCCCTTATAAACAAAGGGGATGTATAGTTAAACTAAAATAGTGCGTGTCACGCATTACATTGATGTTATATTATTTTACAGCTAATAGTAATATTCGTTCGTAAAAAAAAAAATGTCTACACCTCAAAAACACTCACAAGCACATATATTTATAGATTTTATTCCTGCAGAACTTCACGAAAATAAAACGTGGATTATCACTTATTATATAAAAAATCCATTCACAAATCAATTAATAAGAAAAAGGCATCGCGTTAAATCAATGAAATCTATCATTCAGAGAAGAAAATTCGCACAACGAATGGTTAAGAATATTAATAATAAATTAGAAAATGGATGGAACCCTTACAAAACAGTAGAAAATTCAGCAGTTTTTAAAATATTAACTGTTGAAATGGAAAATTTTATAAACCGCAAAATATTAGAGTATAAAAAAAATAATTTAAGATACGACACTATAAGAAGTTATACTTCTTATATTAATATTATCAATTTGTATTTAGAAAACAATAAACTTACAGAAATTACTATATTCGATTTTAACATACATCAAATTAACGAATTTCTAGACTTTGTCTATTTTGACAAAGGAAATTCCGTAAGAACAAGAAATAATTATTTAAGCTTTATTATTACACTTTTTGAATATTTTGTATCAAAAAGAATAATCTTTACTAATTACGCAAAAAAAGTAAAAGTTCTTAAATACCAGAAAAAGGAAAAAAAAATTATTCCTATAAAATACAGGAAACTAATTATAGAACACCTTAAGAAGAAAAATACAAATTATTTAACATTATGCTTAGCATGTTATTATTGTATGATACGTAGAACAGAACTTACCAAAATAAGAGTAGAAAATGTAGTACTTAAACAAGGCATTATATATATAAAAAACGAACACTCTAAAACTAAAAAAACGCAACCAGTAACAATTCCAAATACATTCATTCCTTATTTAGTAAATCATTTAAAAGATGCTAAAGTAACAGACTATCTTTTTTCTGCATATAATTTTGCCCCAGGACCACAACAATTAGCTCCAAAAAAAATAACCGACCAATGGTCAAAACTTAGAAAAGAAATAGGGCTCCCAAAACAAATGGTTTGGTATCATTTAAAAGACACAGGCATTACCAATTTATTACTTCAAGGTATCCCTGCAATAAAGGTGAGAGATCAAGCAAGACACTACAGCATTCAACAAACTGAAGAGTACACACCAAAAGAAATTATACGTGCAGATATAGACATACAACTAGCCGATACTTTTTAATTTAAAGTTAGACTTTCTATAGTATACTCCCAAGTAGTTTCGCTTTTTCGCTTTCTTTTTATTACTTTTAAAATATGATTTTGATTGTATTTGTATTGGCCTTGATTAATATCAAATTTTTCACTAGCTGGTGCATCAAAAGTTTCGGCATAGGTAATTGAATTTAATAAAAAAGATAAATATTTTCTATATCGCAAATTATAAACTTCACTTAATTTAAAAGTTCTACCAAACACCTTTTCTACAGCAACAGGTAAGTTATCGGCCGTTTGAGGGCCGGAATATAATAATAGTTTAAATTGAGGATCTTTTACGAAACGCTTTGCTGTAAAAATACCAGATTGCTCTCTAATTGGCAGAACCTTTAAGTCTAGATCTATCATCTCAATTTCATTAGCACTATAGTCTTGCGGATTAAAAGCTTCGCCTTTATAATCAATATACATAAAATCATCTTTAGTATATGAAAGCTTAAATAACTTGGTTGGATAGGCTGTTTTTAGTGGTTCTTCGGTTTGGTACTTTTCTTTGTTTGGGAAATCGGTTTCGTCTAAAACGCTGGCTATATAGTCTAGATGCACCAAATTATCTGTAATAAATACTTTTAGCTTAAAGAAGCCTTTTACCATGGCTAAAAATTTAGCAAAGCTTATATCTGGCAAGACATCGGCTATGGAAAATGTACGTGGAAACTCGTTTAATTTATCACCATCTACAGAAATATCTAGCTTGTTATAAATGAATAAATTGTATTGGTGTGGTCTCGTTTTTAACTCCACCTTTATATTACCTACCAAAGCTGGTTCTGTTATATTAATAATCACTTCATCATTTAAATGGTGCTTGGCGCTTGAATATATTTCTTTTTGAAGATGAAATACTTTGAAAGAGACTATTTCAATTTCTACAGGTAAATTTAGGTATATTTTTAATTTGTGACTTTGTAATAACTGCCCAGAAAATATTTTTACGTAAGAATACACCACTTCTCCTCTTTCTATAAACTCATCTGATGGATAACTAAATATATACGAATCTTCACTCGAGGTACTAAATTTTTCTAAAAATTTACTAGTATCCCAAATAAGGTGTTCGTTTACTTTATCGTTTACCAAATCACCTACCATAGTTAAACCTGCAGCATCAAAGCCTACTTTTAAAACATGCATCAAATACGGATATGGCGTAATGATATTATTATTAAAAACAACCTGCTTACCATTTACCGTTTGTACAGTATTGGTTATAAACGATTGGTTGGTGGCATTAAAATTATTTATAACCCCCAAAAACTCTTTATAATTTGCTGTTTTGCTAAAATCCTGATCAATAATCATAGGAAAATTATAGCCCACTTCTGGATATTTTTTAGCTATGATTGCTTTGGCATGAAATGCCAATCCGCCAACGGTAATAATTTTAAATGGCAATGCTGCTAATTTTGTTTCTAATAAAGGTATGGTATTATCGCCATAATAGATAATGTGTTTTATCACTTTACCCTTTACAGATACTATGGTTAAATATGCTTTTTTATATTGCGTATCTACCAATAAATTACCCGTATAACGTGCCGTCGCTAATGATACATTCTCTAAGTTTAAAAATCGAATCTGCTCATTGCTAAACTGCTCTATATTAGATGAGCTTGGCAAGGAATAATCTTTTATAAAATAGTCGAAAAACAAGGCATTTTCTTCTATTAATGTAATAGAAGTATTTGTTAAATCAACTTCCCAACCTGAATCAGCATAAAAAACTATCATATAATTACGTTTTCGAAAGTGAGATCTGCAAAATTATTTTCTTGTAATGATTTACGCATCGTAAGCCTACGCGTTGTATTACGAACTTGCACCATGCCCGTGCTTGTTCTTAAAAAATAGTTTGTTGCTTGCATTATTTTGTCTAAATAATCAATCATTTCAACAGTATGTATATAGCCTGTATTTATTTTAAATGTTGTTGGCGATTGTTTTTCATACACCTGTGTTTGCGTGGTTAAATGATTCTTTCTGAATGTGAAAGCCTTATCCTTATACGAGCGAAATTCTTGCACTTCGCCGGTTAATTCAAAGGGCTCAAATATACCCCATTGGTTTTCTGAATATAATATAGCATGATCTAAATTATCATCTATAATTACCACATTAATAGATTGCTCTAATAAACTTACAGTAAATTCTTCGCCAATATGCAAGCCTCCCAATGTACTAATAGGTAAAACTACAGTATAATATGGAAATCCAAAAACACCACCAGCAATAACCTTATCAATACCGCCAACAATCGTGATATTACCCGATGGTTGCCCATTAGACAATACAGAAAAAATAAGCATACCCTTATTTGTTAGAAAAACGGTACCAGGCAAATTACTCATTAAATTTGTGGAAGGTTTTTTTCCTTTTACAAATTTGATATTATTAATAGTGGTTGATTGCACCACTTCCGCCGTACTCTTGGCTACTTCTTTAAAATCAATATTCATACTTAAAGGAGCATAAGGTGTAAGTACATAAGCATCTGCCAATGCAAATAATTCTCGATTGCCTATTACATTTTTAGCCTCTTCGCCAAGACGTTTTTTAGCTACACCATTAGAAAATGGCATATTATAGGTTAAATGAAATGGCTTACCTTCAAAAGAAGTGGTAACATCCATATCAATACGTGTATCTTTTCTGCCTGACGATATTTTAATATTATTCTCATCGTCTGCAAAATACAATTGCCCTGGCGTTAATGTTTCTGTAATTAATTGATATACAATCAAATTTACGGTAATTCTTTTTACAATTCCGCCAACGGTAAAATCTACATAGCCCGTATGATTACCAACAGACAAACCTGTAACATTTTGCAAACCTATGCTTATAACAGACACACCAGCTACACCTGTACCAGAACTTAAAACTAACCATGGTTGCGTGGTAACTATAGTGAAATTTGCCGAGGCATTTACATCTATATTTTTAGGCCCCGGTACAATACCCGTTTTTGTATAGCCAAAATTTACTATTGTAGGAAAAACATTTATAAAGTCTGTACCCGTATTAGGATTTGATACCGTTAATGTAATAGGTATATTTTTTGTAGTGGTACCATCGTCTACCACAATAGTATCATTATATACTCCTGGTGCTAAACCTGCAGTTACAACTGCTACGGAAAATGAACCATTGCCAGAACCAGATCCATTGGTAATATTTAGCCAGTTTGCATTTTTTGAGGCTGTCCATGGTTTTTCTGTAATTACTGAAAAAGGTTTTGACACTGGCTGTGTGCCACCAGTAGTAAAATTAAAATTACCAGAATTTGGAGAGACATTCAGAAGCAATGTATCTATTAAATTTAAATTTATGTTCAAAACAGACCAAAATAGGTCCTCATTTCCATCAAGATTACCTGGAGATGTAATTTTAACAGTATCATTAATAGTGCCTGCTGTTATATTATTTACACCTGTATTTAGACCTACCTTGAAAGTTGTATTTGTAAAATCGTAAATATGTAGCCATGCTGGTGCTGCAGAAGCAGATACAGGTGCGCCATAAACGTGATTAATTAGGTAGGATGCAGGTAAAGCCTCACCTTTTTTATATGTAAAACTAATACTTGATGGTGTTAATTGTAGTGTTGGCATATTATTGACCTATTATTGCGCCTTTACGGGCTTTTTCTACTTCTGTTTGTTTGGCTTTGATAACCTGCACCTCATTATCATCATAAAGAGCTATTGCGGGTAGTGGATTATCTAAACGTTCTAAAATTTTAAACAATACTACATCTATATTATTTGTAGCAGATAACGTTACATTTTCTTCAGGACTTGTAACAGCTGTAGCACCAACACCACCGCCATCTGCAAAACTTTCACCTGTTCTTTTAGCATCTATATATTGCATTATTGCAGGCATTACAGGGTCTGTAGTGTCTTGAGCAATAAATTCCGGTATCATATACTCATTAGGATGAACAATAGCATAACGTCCACCATTACCATCAACACCACCTACATAATTACCCGTATGAGTAGGGCCTCCTTCAGCAAAACTAGACACAGCTACTTTTTTAGCAGAACCCACAGCACCTTTAACAGCGGCGATAATACCAGCAGCTTGAGCGGCAAAGGCAATAAGCAATGGTATATTTTGAGGAAAACCAACCTTAGCAGTATTTGCAGCACCAACAGCTGTAGCTGTTGTAGCTTCACCTACAGCAACAGCAGCCTTACCCTTTAAAACACCTAGCTGTATCAACATTTCTTTAGCAGCCAAGACTCCTTTTACCGCCAAAAGAGCCTGACCTACACGTGTTTCTTTACCCGCAGCATCAATAGCACTATTTAGTATATCTTGTTGTAATTTTTTTTCTGCCTTAAGTTCGGCATTATGAGCTTTCGCTTTTTCTTTTGCTTTTTTAGCCTGTAATATCTTAGTGTCTTCAAGCTCTTTATCTCTATATTTCTGCCGTACAACTTCAATAGCCAACAGTTTCTCATTTTCTAAACGCGTCAACAATTCTATTTCACCAAATGCCTGCTCTTCTAACTTAGCAAACTTAGCCTCTAACCTTAAAACTTCCTCCTCTTCAGCTCGCTGGTCTTTATCAAATTTCTTTAACTCATCTTGCAAAACCCTTTCTGCATCAAACTCATCCAACCATTCTGCCAGCTTTAGTTTTGCTTGTTTTATTTTTTCAGCTTTACGCTCTTCTTCTCTTTCTATTTTCAAAGCTGCCGCCTCTGCTTTTTTTGCAGCTGCTGCATCTTCAAGTTCTTTTCTTGAAGCTCTTAAATTAGAGAGCTCTTTATTTTTAGTTTTTTCTGCATTTACCTCTGTAGATTCAATTAAACGTAGCTGGTTTTTTAATTCTTCTATATATTTAGAATATATTTTTTTAGAGGCCTCACCAGCATCTGTACTGGTATTAATTAAAGAAGACTCATCTGTTAAATCTGCAATAGCATCTTTTAACCTATCTATTGGTTCTGCAGAATTTAAGGCTTGCTTTTTAGTTTCTTCAATATTTTTTATGAGCTGCTTCAAAGCACCATTCGTTTTATTAAATCTACTAAGACTTTGAGTACCTGGTATTATAAAACTATACCATGGCATTTCATTTTCTCTTCCAGTTATAGCGTTTAATTTTTTAGTAGCATTATAACTCTCGTTAATATCTACTACCAAATTGGCAAAAGCATTTTTTAACGATAAAACAACAGCATTTAAAGCGCCACCAGTAGAAGATAGCTGCACCCAACTTTCGTCTAATTTTATATTAATCTCAAGCTCTTGTTTTTTTAATATATTATACTCATCTGTAGTATCTATTAAATCATCTAAATTAAGATCAATATCTTGTATAGATTGTAAAAACTCAAGACCAGCGTCTTCACCGGCCCCCTTAAAAATATCTGCAATCGCAGTGCCCACCTCTGGACTTTGTGTTTCTAAATCACCTAACTTACCAGAAACCTGCTGTAAAACTTCAAAATAAGTAGTATTACCATTCGCAAGATCTTCATAAACTTTTTTAGTATCAAAGCCTATTCCTTTTAATGCATCTCTAGTGGCTTGTGTACCCTCGCGTATAGCCAACATTCCTTCTTTAACAGCATCAATACCCTTATCATTAAAAATACCCTCCTTTTCTGTTTGCGCTATTAAAGCCACCATTTCATCAAGGCTTAAATTAGCCTCTTTCATTAAGGGAGAATACTCTTTTAATTGGTTAAGCATATCACCAGATGCATCTGCACCAGATAAAAAACCCTTTTCAATATCGGTTAAAGCTTCATTAAAAGTAATGCCGAAATGTTTAGAAGTAGCATTTGCAGTCTCTAAAACCTCTTTATAATCTTTATCAAAAGTATCTGCTAATGCTTTAGTTTTAGAAACAGCACCATCTAGCATATCGCCCTGTAAACCAGTCAGCAATTTTGTTTCTTGCTTTAATTCTCTAAATAATTGTATAGTATCTACTACTTTATTAGCAAAACTAAGTACTGCCTGTGCAGAAAAAGCCGCTAACATTGCCGCGCCTATGGGCCCTGCCTGTTTTCTTATTTTAGATAAAGTTCCATTAGTTTTGCCAAGCTCATCATTAATATCCTGTCTTAACTTATAGGCGCGTTTAAGTTCATCGTTGTATTTTTTTCTATCGGCTGGGTTATTTGCCGCCGCTAAATTTTTACGGAGTTGGCGTATTTGTTTATTAATTCCAGTAATAGAATTTTCTACTTGCTTACCATTAATAGTAATTAATAATTTTCTATTTACTGTTTTACTACCCACGTGTTTTAAAGTCTATAGTTGCAAAAACCTTTTCGGCTTTTATTTCTGTTAATTCATCAGCTAAAATTTCAAGAACACGGCTTTTCTCAATAGCATCTGCCAAATGGTTGGTAGCTTTCAATTTCATAGAAATACCATTGCTTTTTACACCTTCAAAACCATAATTAAGCATAAAACCGTAACGTGGCTGAGTAATAGCAATATCTTTTAAGCCATCTATACCTGGTCTTGCTTTAGCAGTACTCGCCATTAATTTACCTGTATGGCTTACCGTTTCAAAACCAATAAACTTAACAATACTAGCTTGTAATAAACGTGCCGCTTTCTTACCAGCAACTAGTTCTTGTGCTTTTGTATTTGTGTTTTGTGTAGTAGCCAATCCTTTAATTTTAATGCAATTTCGCGTAGCTTTTTACTTTAAAATAGGACAATAAAAAAACCACTCTCAAAACAAGAGTGGCAAAAAAATAGTATAATTTTTTACGGTTTCCTTTTAAAGGTTAATTCTTCTAGTTTAATAATAGCCTCTTTCCCTTTAATTATAGTCTTGTTATTAAATTGAATATAAGTATCATTAACCTCTCCATGCCCACAACACGCGTTCATAACATTTTCCAACGTTCCTAGACACCCGTCATGCCCTTCTTTCGTATAGTGCTTCCCACAATAACCGCACGGTCTGTTTTTGTATTGACAAGCAGTTGACTCTTTAGTGTCAGAATAAACATAAACACCATTTAACAATTCTATTTCGTGTCCTCTTAATTTACTCATATTTACGTTCCAACCATTCTAACATTTCAACAGAACTACTAAATTCTTTTTCATGAAAGTCTTCGTCTGAAAAATGTATAACAATATGATTTATATCTGTTATTGAAATTTTGTAAGTTTCTGGAAAACTTTCTAAAAGATTAACCAATATTTTTATTGCTTCTTGTATCATTTTACAAATATAAAAAGCCTTATTAGTTATTCCTTACGGGTTTCCGTAACTAGGGGAGATCTCCCCACTTAGCAACATCAACAACACAACCTACTTTACTTTTAATGGTAAACTCAACGCGATAGCCATAATAGGCGTTACTAAATAAAGGCCCAACTTTAAAATAATGAAAAGACCCTTTTACCACCAAACCACGTAACCATGGCACGCGCCCTGTAGAAGCATCATCTTTTATACGCGCTGCCATTTCAAAACAAATACGTTGGCAATGGTCTAATATTTCATTCTGCGCGGCATAATCATCTCTTTTAAATGCAGTAACACCTTGCTTTCCTAATACCGTAAGAGCACAACTATGGCTATTAAATACTTTAGTATTGGTAAACTCTTCTTGTGTTTCAGGCGCATCTATTAATACAATAGACGTTGCTGTACCTTGGCGCAATTGCCCGGCAAGTTGAGCCTTATTCCAACGAAATGCCGTAGCAACAGCAACATGCTGCGCTGCCAAGTTCTCTAAATAGCTTATAATCGTTTCAAAAGATGTCATATCTATAATTTATGTTGCTTACTCAATTTATCTTCAAAATCTGCTAAAAAAATATACGCATTGGTATTGGCAGTTTCGGCATAATTACCAAACTTCCCACCAGTAAGCTCTAAAATTATTTTACTAAACTGGCTACCAACCTTATTTTTTTTAACCTTCGTTTTATTAGTGCTTTTTGGCTTCGGAAAAACACGTGGAAATTTTTGCTCTATATGCGCCCTACAGCCCTCATAACTTCGCATTACAGCCAATAACGTTTTAATATCTATTTTGTTCAACTGTTTAAACCGTGCATCTAGCTCGTTTTTTACAAACCGTAAACGTATATTATAAGCACCAACCTCGCGGTATACCACCGCCACCAATACCCGTAAATAACCAATATTACCCGTGCTTTTATATTTTAAATAAGCATCATCTGCATGCGCAAGCTCATCAATACTAAGATCGCTCAACCTATCTTGAGGCGCATTCCAATCATTTATTTTAGGTATAAATGTGGTTAAGTCTGTTTTACTATATATAAAAGAATAATACGTTACCAATTCAGATATTGGTACCAGTAATAAAATGATGACAATCTTTAAAAACTTCAAAAATTGCCACCATTTCACATCAACCAAAACAAAAAATAACAGTAATGCTAAAGAACTACCCTTATATTTTTTATGCAATAGCCAACACACACGCTTTAATTGTCGCGGTGTTAAATCATTCCATGCTGTAGCTATAGTAATTCCAACTTTCATTGTGCAGTTAAAGCTTTACGTATTTCTCCAACCTCTTTAGTAACACTTTTCATTCCCCTACCTGTATACCATATAAAGAAAATAGCTACCAATACAAGACCAATAACCACATACAAAACAATAGCATTATTAGCCTTTTCTTCTTTGTGGAATTCCTTCCATTTTTCATCTTCAGATATTTTAGTTTTATCTATTACAGATAATATCTCTTTTTTGAACTCCTCAATTTTATCGCAATCAGAATGGACATCCAAACCGCCATCTTTTCTGTATATTATGGTTTGCCTTGCAGAACCACTCTTAGAAATAACAATACTATCTTTTTTACGCGATTTAAATAATGGGTAATAAACCGTATTTCTTATATGGCCACCATCTCGAGTAATTTTAGTCTCTATAACATGCTGTTTTTTAATATCCGCATTAGTTACTGTACTAGATTTTCTTTTCTCCTTATCCTTTACAATTTTACAACTTGTAAAAGATAGAATCAATAGTATGTATAATAGTATTTTCATTATTTAACCTGTGCTGTTTTATACGATTCAGCATCTATTGTATGACACTTTTTACAATACTTAAAAGGCTTTCCTGTGTTTTGATGATACCTAGTACCCCAATCATGCGGTTGTAACTCTAGATGATGATCAAGATTCCCAGCATATGTAGTATTACACTCATTACATCCTTCACAGTCTCGAGTACCCATTGAGGTACTCATTGTTTTTTTTCCACATTTACATCTTAAATTTCTCATATCAATTAATAGTAGGTTCTGTTGTAATAATTAAAATTGCTTCAGTATATCCATTTAAAGCCTTATGCAAATCTTTTAAAGCATTACGGCTACCCGTAACGTCTAAATATTTATCCTTATTTAAAAATTTAGGCCTACGCCCAGGCGCAATACAACCATTTAATTGGTACCAGTAATTCGCTGCATGAAACTTACATTCACTTCTACCATCTGGCACAGCATAAATCTCCCAGAGCTTCATTTTAAATTTATCAGAATATTCGTATTTTAACTGATAAGTACCTGCAGGTATACAACTTTCTCCTTTTTTATTATCGCGCCAACCACGCTCTAAAGTAATGGCAGAAAATACAGGCCTATTTTTAGCATCTAATACCATTGTAGTCGATAATGATTGTTTATCATCCTGCCAATATCTATGCAACTTAACTATAGGTTTCATCTGTTTTACTTTAAAAAAATTAAATATTTTATACCAAAAATTCATAATAAAAAGGGCGACTTAACGCCCTTAGATTATTTTGCTCCAGCCGCTTCGCTTGTTACATTATTATCTCTACTCTTAAAAAATGCTAATAATGTTACAAGAGATGCTGCAAATAAATTCCAATCTGGATTTGTAGTATCAATACCATCCCACAATAAACTTAACTGTGAGTATGCAACAATTAAAAATTGCATAATACCTCCTAATGTTGTTTGCCAACTTTTCATAATAAAAGAATTTGTGAGCGACTTATTTTTTGCGCTCGGTTAATAATTACCTTTGTTGTTTTAAATATTCCAAATCTTGCCCAATTTTAGTCTGATTTTCAATACTTTTTGTTGCGAGATTTTTTAATTCACTCACTTCGTATTTCATTGTTTTTATATCATTTTTCATGTCGTAATACTCACTATACTCTAAATGAAATTGACTTTTTTCATGTTTTATGATGTCATCTTTTTGAGGCTGATTGTCGAATGTCAAATCCCAAGTTCTTATACCAACAGCTAATAAGCCAACTACAGAAACTATTACTAAAAATAATTGAAGTCTATTTGTTAATTTACTCACAAGCGTATATCTTCCACTATCAATTTTTTCTTGATTACTCACTTTATATTTAATTTTAATTGTTCATTAGTTAAACCATGTTTTAATTTAGGCTCAAAACCTATATTTGATTTGTTTTTAAATACAGTGTTGAATCCACCAACATCAAGGTAGTTACTTCTTTTATGCCCGTAAAATCCATCTTTAGACCTCCCCATATCATACAAGAACACATCTACTAAAGAGAACTCTGCATTTATACTTACCGATTTAAAATTGAAGTTTGGAGATATAATTCTATCTTGGAGTAAATAATCAAATGCCAAAATAGAACCCCACTTTACATCTATAAAGTTATTTGCTCCATCCATATATCCGCTAAAATTAACGGTGTTAAACCATGTGTTAAATCCTTTTCTTCTATTAGGAACATGAATGCCTTTATTTACATGAGTTATATCTACATTTATATTACTGAACGATAAATAACCCCAGTCTTTAGTAACATCAGTATCTATTAATACGGCTGTTGTGCCAAAACCTATTTTAACCGCGTCTTCACTACCTTGTATAGTCACATCTTTTAATTCACAATAATTCATTTTATAATTCAAATCAAAACGTATCGCTGCCTTTGAATGATTTTTAGCGAATCCTGTATAAATTAATCCGTTATATATGCCTGCATGTTCACTTTGAACCACTATAGCATCTCTATCTGTCATGGGCGCGATTACTGTTAAGTATTTGTTTTTACGTAAATATTTTGGCAGGAATCCACGCCCAGTCATTAGTATTTGCTTTGGCTTTCTTAAATAGATTGGTTCCCAAATAGGATAGACGCCTCCTGCAATTCTGCATTCATAATCTGAATCAAAACACTTTTGTAGGGAAGCACTTGCATCTTTCCATTTGCCAAACTCCTTATTGTCATTTGGATTATAGCCAAAGAATTGAGGTGTTACAAAATTATTTTTAGGTCTTTTTGGAATAGCAAAAGGTTTTGTTCCTTTAACGAGATTAGAGTCTTTTAAAATTAATTCGCTAACCTGATAATCATCATTTTTATATAGATACGCGCCTAAATTTATTTTTCTATACTTAAATGTAGTGTTAGATATAGCGCGTACTTTTACCCATTCTTTTAAAGGAATATCGTTGTTTTGTATTTGAAATCCGTCTAAGTCATAAACTTTAAATTTAAAGGTATTATCAACCGACTTTACCTTTACCGTATTTGATTTATAAAAACCAAACGATTTTTTTAAACCGTCAAAAGCTATGAAATAAGGCCCGTTTCCACTAACATTATTTATTTTAATAGTTAGTTTAATTGTATCATTTTTACTTATTATTCCGCTACGTTCTATTTGCTTTTTCTCTAGAACATCTACATATTTAATTTGCCCACAAGATTGTAAGCTAAAAAGTAAAACCAGTATGTATATTATGATTTTCAAGGTGTAAATGAATTATTAAAAATAGTATTGCCAAAATTATTTGTTATTCTAGCGTTGTTATCACCTTTAGCAGTAACATTATTCATTTCACAATCTACAAAGGTAGATTCTACTTTCATTTTATTTTTATTATCTTCAATGTTCTGAAAATACGGCGACCCATTTACAATTAACCTCTTAAATGATTGTCTAAATAAACTATCACCAGCAACACTTGGTTGATGATTAAACCTGACAAATTCAACTTTTATATTATTCATTGTAATATCTATAAACTCGTTATCCAAAGTATCTTCTAAAGATAACTCTTCCATGTTTTCTATGAATTCTATTCCATTGTAGGCTTCAAATACTTCACCTCGCTGATGTGTATTATTACTAGCCCCGCTCATTAGAGCCATGCCAACAGACGGTTTCCAGCCTAAACTTAAATTGTGCGCTATTGCATACGCTACATTAAATATTGACTTAAAGTCTTTATGAACATTAAATCTTGCTTTTTTATTTCGAATTTCAAAAGAACCACCCATGTTTGTATTTTCACAACCCTGACTTAGATTATATTCAGTTTTTCTTGCGTTCCATTCTGTACCTTTAAAGGCAAAATGTTGCACGGTATGACCATAATAGCCACTATTCATTCTAAATGCTTTAGAATTGATTATTTGATTATTTGAACCATCTTCAATTAACATTAAGTAATCTGAACCAATTCCTTCTCCATTAGTTTGTAATCTTGAATACATATTAGTATTTTTTATTACATTATTATCTCCAGACCATCTTAAAACCGCTTCTCCACCTTCAATGATGTTACAATTTATTAGTTGGTTATATGCTATAACTTCTGTTATAACATCTGCTCCACCTCCTGCTGGTGCTGTAAATAATTGATGTGTTGCGTCTATTCCAAATCCATCTGATAGATTTGAACCAGAAGTCTCTTCTGTAGATCGGACGTTGCAATTTTGAATTATATTTTTTGATGCCCCAGACGTTAAGGCTATTTGTTTTTGAAATCCTTTTATTTGAATTCCTTCTATAATTACAAAATTAACCCCATCTAATTCTAAACCTGTACCGTTACCTTCACTCGTAGTGGTAAATGTTGGCATTTCATTAGCTAAGAATGGATTAGCAATAACTTCCTTATGCGAAGCTACAGTATTGCCATCAAAATCTACAGTTAAATCTTGAATATTATTACCGTAATTATAATAGTTTGAAGAAATTATATTCCCTGATTTTCTTCCTAAAATACGAATAGGATTGTTTTCTGCACCACTTTTAGTTATTTTTCCTAATTTACCCGTATAAGCTCCTTCATCAATATAAACTACATCTCCTGTTGATAAGCCATTGAATATAGTTTGTCGCTGTGCTACCGTTGTAGCTGTTGTTATAGTGTGATTAACACCTGTTGATGCTGGTGGTATAATTTTATTGTCTATGTAAGATAATTTTTCATCTTCAAATGTAATATTACCAAACGTGCCACCAACATAGCTTATGGGCATTTGCCACCACCACATAACTGGTGTTGATAAAGTTAATGTATGGGTTAATCCATCAGCAGACGACACTATACTATTTATAGATATGTTTATTTTTTGCACAACAAAATTAGTTTCGTTTCTAAGCGTAAAAATTGATTTTGTTAAACCTGTAGTTGGTGATTTTGAATTAAATTTAATTTTGTTTTTAGCAGAATTTAATATCCTGAAATTGTACAAAAATGCTTCTGATTTTGAAATTATATTTTGAGGTGCTGAAGAAGATGTGAATGTTTTCGCGGGAGATTTAGCTCCTTCAGCTCCATTTTCATCTATAGCTGTTATTTGAAAATTATATGACGTTGCATACTCAATTGGAATTTGAGTTATAAGCACATTCACACCATTGTCAACAATAGATACGTTTTGTGTATTATACGCTTTCCCAGATGTGTAAAACAAAACACTATTATTGTATATTTTAAATATTAAATGGTCTGATGCTGTTTCTGCGTCCCCTCCATTTAAAGGAGCTTTTATAGTGATAAATTTTCCCATTTTTAGTCTATTTTAATTTCACCTAGTTTATTAGGTTTTTGATTTTTTGCTTTTTTTTCTTTACCTAGAAGTGACAATATCAAGTCTAGTTTATTTACAATCTCTTTATTTTGAGATATTACATAATCTATTTTTCTCATTCTTCTTTTTTTTCCAAACATATTATTGTTGTGTAATTATTGGTTGACCCATAGCATTGGGTATGGTGTTTTGTGGTGACGGTGAAAAGTTTACTGAATTATAATAAACAAAACCTTTTCTATCTGTGCCGTTAACATCATAATGAATTCTATCGCTTTTATAAGTTGATGATGGGTCGAACGAAGCTATTACTAATCTCGAATCATTTACTTGCGCTACTATATCTGCAATTGCTATTCTTGCAGGATCAAGTCTGTTGCCTATCGCACCTGTTGTAAACGCGCCTAATTCTAATAATACTATTTTTTTAGAATTGAAATTTACTAAATAGTATTCTAGATTTAATTTTAACTCTAATAACATTGCATTTCTATCAGAATCGTTTGTTAAATCATTTACAAGTAACTCTATAAACACCACGTCTAACTGGTGATTTATTTGGTTTATTTCTTGAATGAATTTTTGAGTTACCGTGCCGTTTCTTCCAAGCTTACCGTTTGAAATTATCGTTCCTTGTGAACCCATCCCGTGCATTATAGAATGAATTTTTTTAGATTTATTATTTTTTAGAACCTCATAAACAAGTCTATGCAAAGAATGCCAACCACCTACATTATCACCTGTATTATTTCCGTTAATATTCATGTTTAATTGGTGAGGCCTCCATCCCGAACCACTCCAGTTATAAGCATTGTCAAATACAGTAGATAGTTGTCCGTTAGCGTATAAGTCAGCAGGTTGTCCATCTGTTTCTGATGTTCTACCTATTGAGTTTGAATCCCCAAACACACCAACATAGTAATCATCTAATATCTGTTCTATCGGTGGCTGTGTAACTTCCTCGTTACTATCTAATATAAAAAACGGAAATGGCATATCTTCTTCTGTGTTACAAGAAATAAGCAATAGTAATATTATAGCGTATTTCTTCATTATATAAATTGTGGGTTAGGTAAAGTTTTGCCAGCTAATCCATGCGCTATGTGCCCAAATAAGTTACCAGATACTACACCAAAATCATGTATACTTGCGCCTTGATAATAGACGTGTAAATGATTATCAGCTAATCTTCTTAATTGTGGAGATTCTGTTGCATTTGTTACTGGTGTATCTGGCGTTATAATATTACCTCCTGAAATAGCTCTAATTGTTGTACCAGATATATACACACCATAATCCCAGCTCCCCCAAGCTTGTGTATTTGTTCCATCAACATCAACACCTAACATGGTGTTATTAAAATCGTTATTCGGCGTATCGACTTTTAATGTAAACACCCCGGATTTTGCAATATCAGAAACTATTCTAGAATTATAACCAGCTAAATCAGATACGTAATTAACGCCTGTTATTGTAATATCTTTAGATGCCCATCCAGCAGCTCCCGCACCAGATAAATCTATATTCATAGCTGCAGTAGTCAAACTAACTTCTCCAGCAGTTGTATAGACAGCTTTTGATGTTATATTATGATTAGCACCATCTGGTACTACAATTGTCTTGCCAGCTGCATTTTCGGCCACTGTTATATTGCCTAGAAGCGTATCCACCGTTGGTTTATCGCTATATATATTTATAGACAGTAAAGTATCATCCGTTAATTCTGGTAATAATGCAAATTGAAAAGGTATATTACTCATCGTTTTATTTTTATAAGGTTATTAAAATTCCAGCATGCATTAATTGCCCTGCTGTTGTTCCTGTTGGTGGTGGTGTAGTACCACCACTTTCTGCATCTGGTATATGCATTTCAACTTTACCAAATGCCACTAAAAAATAGATTTTATAAACTCCTGGAGTAACAATAGTATCTCCAGGTGATAAAATATATCCACCCGTGTTATTAGTTAAATTTATAATTGGATTTACAGAGCCACTCCACAATACAGATGCCCAACCATTTTCAGTGACATTCGTTAGATCTATCGTTAAATCTTCTGTTAATGGTAATACATATTTACCATTAGCATCTTTTGCCGCATAATTGGAACCTGCAGTTCTATCTAATTTTATTTTTTTAGAATCGCTTTCAATGGCCATTATAGCTTTTAACAGTTCATTATAATTATTAAATGTCCTAAAATTCTGTAAACTCATATCTATAAATTATAACATCCCAACAATGCTTTTCGTTGTTTTTAAACCAACCTTATCAACTTTACTTACCGGCAGAGTGTATTCTGAAAATACAGCAGCATTAGCCGTATCTGCTATAATTGCCATCGCCTTTTTTAAATACTCCTCACCTTCGTTAAGCTTATTCTTTTTTGTATTAATTATAAAATCATTAATTTTTAAATTAATATTGGTCACTGTTTTTTCATAAGGCAACACATCAAATCGCATATGCATACCATTAGCATCCACGATAAACAAACCATTGTCCATTGTTTTGTGAATTGTAAATGCAACAATAGATTTTATAAGCAAAGCCTTTACATCTTTTCTCAATTGCTCAGCTTGGTCAGCTTTTAAAGAAGTAAACAAAGCATCTTGCACTGGTCCTTTTATAAATTGATCTTCAACTATTTTAATATTAGGTGCCAATGCCAAAAAAGTCTGCCTGCTGTAATTAATGTTAAATTCATTTTGAAAAGTAGTAGTGTTATAAACCAACAGATCTTTAAATTCTGTATAAGATGCATCAGAGATCCATTCACTAAAATCATCTTTATTTGTTTCCATAAAATCAAGAAGTTCATCGAGAGCTTCATGTCCTGCAGATTTAAAAGAGCGTTGCAATTCTTTAAATTGCTTATCGCTTATAGGTTTTGTATTTTCATTTTCAGGCACAAAAAAACCTGAACTTGATACTTGTACAGACAAAGTTGGTAAGCCTAAATAATAAGCGAGGTTACTCACAGCATCTTGTGCCAACTCCAAAGCCTCAAAAACTTTCCCAGAACTAGGCTGTGCGGTTGCATTAAACAAATCATACTGTGGTATTCCAATGAGTTTTTTTAAAAAGTTTCGTTCAGCGCGTTTAATGTAAGGCTTGATATCAGAATATTCAAAAGCCGCGTTAACACCTATACTCTCTTTTACAATATTTATAGTTCTAACAATCATAATTGCGCTGCTTTTTCAGTTCCTGTAGGGTTTTTATCTAGCGTTGTCAACACGGTATCTTCAAAACCACCAATTAAATTTTCATCCCATCCATTATATTCTTGAATAAATTCAAAAACTTCCAAAGTAGTTTCTCTATTCGTTTTCAAAAGAGCAGATAAAATAAGCCAAGCTTCACGTTTATCAGATCCTGAGCCTGCACCAAGTTTACCACCAGGTATTCCGGCACCAATTAAAGAAGGATCAACTCCTATTGCCGTTAATATTCTCTGCACACCTTCACCTGTATCTGCACTGTATGCCCCATCTTGCAACTTATTATCAATAGCTGTTATTTTTAAACCAGGTAAAGGCTCACCATTGTTACCCGTGTATATTACAGACAGTATAGATTTTCCAGCATTTGCATTATCCCGAAGAGTCGAATCTAAATCTGTAACAAACTGGTCTCGTATCTCTTTGCGCTCTTCAGAAGTATATGCTCGCCAATCATCGCCATATTTTTTATCAAAATAAAGCTCAGACACTTCAATCAAAAATTTAATATTAATTTGATTTTGAATAAATGCTTTTTTAAACTCAGGTATCGAATTTGCAATATCAAGCCAGCCGCTTTTATCAGCTGAATGCCAGTCGGCTTTTGGGTAATAGCTTTCATCTAGTAAAGGATAGAATATTGGTCTAACAAAATTTCTAATTTTATTTTTTTTGCAGTACTCTTTTACTTCTTCGGCGGTCCAGTAGTTGTCAATCAATGGTATTTTTGCAACAAAATCAGAATCCATATCTGGGCTTTCGCCCCATTTCGCTGAGAGGTAAACATTTTTAATGTGGCCAGTTTTTTTATCCATTAATTCAAACCGGCAATGCGCGGTTTTTTTTCGCTCTACTCGGTTAATTTTTTTAAAATCTTTAGACAAAATATATTCCGGAAAAGCAATTGCCCAGAACTCAAGATCTAAAATAGTTTCAAGCCAAAACCGTTTCATTTTATTTATGCGCCAAAAATCTTTAATTTCGGAATATTGACGAACGCTTTTTTGAATAATTTCACGCTTACCATCTGTATCAAACTTTTCTTCAGCTAAAACAAACCCACTGCCATAATGAGCTTTTCTAATTACACGCTGGCCTGACATTGCAGATTCATTTTTACGAACCTTATTTGAATAATTATTTGGATAATTATTATCAGCACCCCATGAGGCAATCTCACCAGCTTCATTTTCAGACTCAATCAACACACGAGTTACAGAAACATCTTTATCAGAAGTAGAAGGAAATGCAACCAATGCACCAACTCCACTATTAACTATTGCTATATCACCGTAGGTACCGAAACTCATTAATACACAACTTTTTTATTATTGATACTTATTATTAACCGAAGATGAATTTTAACAATCTTACCATTGTCTAGTGAAATATTTTTTGTTTTATTTCGCCAATGGTTTGGTGATCTACTAACAGTTTCACCAACTAAAACATTATCTAATAATCTAGCCTTACCTGGTGTAGAATTACTTTCATTAATTAAAAGCTTTGCGCCGTTATAAACATTTAATTTTCCACCACTCTTTGAATTTCTATTTAAAGTCCTTACAGAAATATCAAAAGGAAAAGCTTCGCCGTTTTTATCTTTTCTATTTATAATTTCTAGAGCTGCAGATAATGAAATTTCATCTTTCATAACGCTAAATTCATCAATGCTCCAATTTTAAAATAGGACAATAAAAAAAACCTCACATTACATGAAGTTTTCCGGATAAGAAATAAAAAAAAACGTACTACCTAAGCAAACTACAACCAATAATCAATATAAAGTCTAGTTTTTTTTTACTTAATTTTTTGAAATTCAAAAATTTAAACGCTTTTTCAACCTATCAAAATATATTTTCTATCGATGAACTACGCCACATCCTATAATGTTTGACTATTGCCAACTACATATATTAAGGAAATATGAAAATAGGTTATAAACTACGTTGTGAGCGGAAGATCAAGATGCTCTCGCTGCTCTTCAAGCAAGTAACTAAACAGATCGTAGATAGGAATATCATACGCATCACTTAGATGAGTGGTGTGCTGTTGCTTCATTGAGATGTTAGACTCATCCTTCTTTACCTTTTCAATACCATTCCGACCCTCTTTAGCTTCAGCTCGCTCTATAGAGATGAGCAAATCAGGGCAGTTTGCCTCATTAATTCTCAGGCATGGGTAGCTCGATCTAGTCTCTTTACCCAAAATACTAGTCAGCAAGTACTTGTCGTTATGTAGCGCTGCAGGCTTCCCTACAGACTTATCTATTACAATCCAATTTCTCTTCTCTAACAACTTAACAGCTTCATAACCGTACGTTTTTCCAGAGTATACACCTCTAGATATCTTTTTATTACCATCATGGCCATAATATAGATGTACTATCTTCTTTGATTTAGGCTCATAGTAATCACAGAAATCATTTAACAAGTCTTCAATATCGCTAGGCGATTTAACCCAAAATTCCTTAAGCGTTCTATATTCTTTAATAGTTTGCAGGTTTTGATTAACAACAGCGGATAAGAATACTCCCCAATCAATAGTTAAAATCAAAGGAACATCAAGAACTAAATCGTTATCCTGCTTGCAATTGAAATTGGATTTATCATATTCTCCAGTCAAGCCCTTTAAATAATCATTTTCGTAGTCGCTATAATAGTTTTTTGGAGTAATACTCGGATAAAAACCGTATAATATTTCTTTTGGACGTATGTTTAAAATCTCAGCTTCATATACAACATCAGAGGGAGATTCATCTTTCATCTCTTTAAACCACCCTTTTCTCAGGTTATCAATATTAACGTATGCGCTTGCTTTTATATATGCGTAATCTTTAGGGTTTTCTTTAGCAACCTTCTCCATATCAGTAAACCATTTTCCTTTTTTAGTTAATGGTGTTGATGATGCGTATATTTGAGCACCCAAGAGAGAAGCATTTTTAAATTTGGCTTTAATAGCTCTGTTTGTTGTCTTTACATTTGTAAATAGTTTAACTGGGTCAGATAAGGCTGCTTCGTCGTTTATAAAAGCATAAAGATTTAAACCACGACCTGTATTAGGACTATCGAGAGCTATTAATTGAAATAGCGATCCATTTGAAAAATGAATAATATTATCCCATTTATTTGGAGATTGTATCGGCTCTTTAAACCCTAATTTTTTACCACTTTTACCAATAACATAATCATAGCCTTCGTAAATACCAAACATAGCTAAACCCTCTTTTGTAGATGGTAATGTTCTAGATAAAATTTGCTGATATGTAGAGCCAACCAAACCAAATGCGGCACCAGGCATTTGCTTTACCATTTTAAGTACAAAATATGCTAGAATAAAAGATTTACCAGCGCCCCTAGCCCATTCTAAAAATATCTTATTTTTTTTAGAAATTTCAACAGCAACTACAGCGGCTAGCTGAGCGGCATTCAATATAATTTCTCTAAATTTCTTTAAACTACTCATCATCTAAACTATCTACATCTATTGTTATAGGATTATTAAAATCTACAACTCCAGTTTCTAAAGAAGAAACTACCATTTCTACAACTGTCTTTTTAATAGATAGCTTAATAGGCCTATCATCTAATTTATCTAAGTTAACCAATGGGTTATCTTCTTTATCAAGATTCCAAGCACGTTCTAATTTATCTAAAGCACGCCCAACATTATCACGATCACCAGCTTCCAAACAGATCAAAAGGTATTGATGCACATACTCTGACCAAATAGCACGCTTACCATCTTTATTTGTTTTAGCCAAACTACCAAACAAACTTTCAGCACGGTTTATATCTTTAAATGCTTGAGCCCTGCTAACACCGAACCTTTCCATATAGATATTAATGGTTTGCTCTGTAGAGGATAACGACAAGCGTAATGTCCACGCTGCTAACCACCTGTTTTTTATTTTTTCTTGCGTTGACGAGAGCTTATATTTTTTTTCATCTAAAAAATGAGCAAAAATCTTGTCATACGTAGTATCCCCTGTCTTAATCAGAGCTAATTTGTTTATTTTAGTCATTTTACTTTTTATAAATCAATTCTCTAATAGTTTCAAGATCTACTTCATGCGCCAATAAATCTTCATTCTTTTTTTGAAGCTGCCGTTCTAATTTGTATCTCTTTTGCTTATCGGTTGTTTTTTGCAATTGGATGGACCATCCTTTTATTCTAGACTTTGCTTTACTGATAGCTTCGCGTTTTGATCTTTCGGCTTTTAACAATAATACAGGCGATAGCGTACTATAATCTTTACCTTCAAATTCTGGTACCACTTTAAATTTAGTATAATGATCGAAAACTTTCCATTGTTTTTCAATACTATCAAACAACCTGTCTATTTCTAAGCATAAATATAAGCCACTAACTTCAGGAGGCGTATTATTGAGTTGAATTTTTAAAGAGCATGCTTTATAAAAGACATCCTTTTGTTTTCGGTACATATCATGAAGCTGTACCGGGAGATCGTTTAACCGAAGTGTACGGTATTCTTTAATTGTTGGTTGAACCTGGTATGAAGTTGTAACAATAACTTTACGAACCTTCTCTGAAGAAGATGCTACTTCAAACTTTTGTAATTTTTGAAGTTCGTATTTTAATTTAGCCTGATTAATGCGATTGTTCTTACGCATAAATAAGCGTAATAAATTCTTATTATGCCGTTTTTGTTTACTGTAAAGTATTAACCCGGTACCATAATCGAAACCTGATGCTATCCATTCTGTAATTGTCATACTACAAAATTGGCAATTGTTAAAAATTTAAGGTAGGACATAAAAAAAACCGTTCATTTTATAGAACGGTTTTTAAATAATTATGAGAAACCAATTACTTACGGAGCATCCGTAATAATTCCTTTATAAATTGGCGCTTCGTACACTTGCTTATCACTAAACACGAAAGTAGCCGCATTATCACCTTCTGGAGTAGGATCAATTTTACCAGTTAATTCAGAAATTGAAGCAGGCCTTCTAGAAGTACCTAATTGGCGCGTTCTGCCGCTTTCTATTTCTGTAGCTAAAATAATAAAATCTTTATTTTTTGCCCAACGGGTAAAACCTAATCGTTTAGCATCAGACCCGGCAATTAAAGCAGATAGTTTATTTTCAAAAAGCCTCCGTTTTGGATTACCAATCATAGGGCTTTCAATACCAACGGTATCTTCTATACCTTTTAATTTCATAAAGCCTTTACCTACTGTAAAAGTATGATCTGTTGTAATCTCGATCATCTCTTCAAAAGTAGTTGCCTCATTAGCGGGTACAGGGTCACACATTGGTTTTGGCTCGCCAATAACAGTAAACCATTCTACTGGAGCTATTCTAAGTTCTAAATGTGCTAAACCACCAATAGGCTCGCAACCAACACCACCAATTTCTTGTACAACAATATCTTGTGACATAAATTTTTATTTAATAATTAAACTTTAGTGAGCACAAAACTTTCAGCATCTGCCAAAGTAGCCATTAACTCACCATCTTTTACAGCATCTTCAGCTGTATAAAGCGTACCTAAAAATCTGAATTTATCAGCAACTTTATATTTTTGACCATCAATGGTTGCAAAATACTTTTTAGGTTTTATAGGTTTTTTAGACTTAGCTGCTGCTTTTTTAGCATCCGCTTTAGCTTTAGCCACTTCCTTAGCTTCTGCTTTTTTAGCATCTGCTTTAGCTTTAGCCACTTCCTTAGCTTTTGCTTTTTCAGCATCTGCTTTAGCTTTGTCTGTTACCACTTTGTCTGCTGCTTCATTTTGAGCAGCTGTATTTTCTTCTGACATCTTATAAGAATTTAAATGTTACACTTAATTTACACCCAAGTTGACACGTATACCAACTCATTATGACCGAAACCTAAACCTTCCCACCAATCTAACATCAAGAATACTTCTCGTTTAGACTCTTCTACTTTAGGTTTTTTCATTCCGTTTTCTCTTCTTAAATATAAGAAGTTATCCACCGGGCTACTCCACAAGTATTTTTTACCTGCCATAGATGGTAAACCAACCAATTCAACATTTGTAAAATCGATAACAGGTTTGTTCGGGTCGTAATTTACATCTGTACCGTGGGTATTACGTTTATCTCTATGATACCAACGTAAAACTTTAGGATCCATATAAACACGCGTTTTAATAGATGACAATTTATCATCGAAATTGTCAACAAATTCTTCTAATAAATCAAAAGCATTCGCAGCAGTAACAGCAGCACTCAAAGCTACATTTTGCATTGATGCATTTGCAATACCAGCATCTAATAATTTTTGAACACCATCAATTGCCCCTGCAGCGGTACCAGCAGTACCCGGAGTTGGAGCAACATAAGACCCAGCAAAATATGCTTTCATCTCCATATCGTCATGCATCTGAGGTACAACTTCTTTTTCAATTAAATAGCGTACAATTGGCCATTTAGCTCTTTCCTGTACAGATAGGCTTTGCAAGAAGCCCAACCAAGAACCTTTTACATCATCTGGGTACAATGCTACATCTACCTTAGCATTGCGTAATCTGATTTCGTTTGGTTTAAATTCAGGATCTCCTTTTGCTGTAAAAGCTTTTTGAAATGCCTGAACTATTTCGCCCAAAATAATATTACTGAATCTAAATAATTCCCCATCGTATATTATAGGCTTCGCATAACCAGCAGTAACTGATGGCTGACGAATAGCAGATAACAATCTTGTTTCATTTTGACCTTCGTTGATGTAATAATCTCCAAATTGAGTTACTAAATCTGTTTTTACAATTGACATATCTTAAAATTTTAATTATTAATTATTCATTGCTGCAGATATATCAATACCGCCAACAATATTTTTATTTACATTTTCTTCTATCGCATCAGAAGCACCAGCAACACGTGTACCTTCCGCACCATCGTTTGCTCCATATTCAGCAACTAAAGCATATAACGCTTGTACACCTTCAACTTGATTCATTTCTGCAGCACCATCAACTTCTGCAGTTGTTAATGCTGTTTGAATTTCTGTTGTAATGGTAGCCGCATCATTTTGAGCTTCGGTTAACGAAGTTTCAACAACTATTCTAGTAGCATCTGCAGTTTGTACTGCAGCAGCCTGATCAGTAATATTTTGTTCAATAGCTTGTAACTGCTCTTCGTTTAGATAAACGCCGTTATCATCACTATTTAAATTTTCAACACCAATTACAGCCATAAGCTGTGTTAATTTTTCAGTATTCATATTTGTATTATTAATATTTGACTTATTTGTAGATGCTTTTGATAATTCGAAAACCTTATCAATAGCAGTTTGAATCGTACCTATTTCATCAATCAAGCCTAAACTTAAAGCTCTAGATGCATTCCAAGTACCACCTGATAATGTTTTTTCATCTAATGAAGTTCTAACAGCTTTCATATCTGTATGAAAGTCTTCAACTATAGTATCGAGTTCATTTTTAATATATCCTTCAGGATTACCTTTTAACAATTCTTCAAAATCCTTATTTTTTTCAGTAGACTTTGTGGCATATTCATTAATTATGGTAGCACCTTTCTTCTTATAAATACCACTCATATCAATAAATGATATCATAGCACCAAGACTACCAATAGCATCTGCACGTTTGTTTGCAACAATATGACTCGCACCACTACCTATATAATAAGCAGCACTGCACATCCACCCATCTGTATATGCAACAACAGGTTTTGAATAGTTACGTACAAAATCATAAAATTCAGGAGTACCAGAAACTTGGCCACCACCTGAATCAATATCAAGAACAACACCTTTTAAATTAGGATCATTCTCATAACGGGCCATAATGCCCATTTTATGTTTTGTCCCGCGAGGACCACATTCTTGATTGTATTTGTAAATAGGATTTTTAAGGTCGATAACCAACACATAATCTTGTGTGTTACCACCTTCATCAAATGAAGCTGCAGATTTTTGGTGAGAAGATTTTTTTCCTGATTTTAGAATTACAGATTCTTCTTTTGCATCTTGATTATCAGGAAGCAAAAAAGCACCATTACCTGAAATTATATTAAAAGCAGATGGCAATAATGATCTACCATATTGTTGATGGATAAACCATTTACCATTTAATAAACTAAATATATTTGCTGTCTTCATTCAATTTGCACCTTTAGCACGATACAAACATATTATACCTGTCAAATTTAAAATAGGACAAGAAAATTAAAGATACTTAACCCTGTATAAATACAGGCTTTTGAACTATTTTACCCGTAATTCTTAAACGTGTAATACTTCCTTCTTCAGGCGTTTTACCGTTAATTTGTTCGAAGCTCATTTTTAAGGGAGCATTTTTTGATCCATATAGTTTTTTCTGATTATATGTTTTTTCGGCAATAAGTAAAATATTTTTAAAAACTCTTTTTTGAAGAAAATCATCAAGATCACTAGATTGATCTGCAATATCTATCTGGCAGTTTATAGTATATAAAATTCCAGATGCTGTGCGAGACTGCTTTTCTGTAATTTTTAGATTATCATCTATAAAAATAACATCTATCGTTTCACTATTTGGCGATGAAATAAATTGCAACGCATTCCTATTGGTTAAAAATTCTGGACAATTTACTATCTCATCAATAGTAATTATTTGAATAAATTTATAACCTCCTGGCTGCTCTTTTGGTGATATATTTATAAGTGGCATATTTTTAAATTTTAGTACAATAAAAAATTTTCATTAACTTATCCTAAAGAACTACCCTTATCCATATTAAGATACAAGGCGATTCGTTTTATTATTTTCGTTAACTGTCCTTTTTTTATTTATATGTCTTGAATAATCTCTATATATAGTTCCCATCTTCAGATCATCTTCTATTATATTGTAAGTTTTAAAAAATTGATTCAAAGCCTTAACTACATTCTGTTTGTGAATTACTTTATTCAAATCACCAGTAAATGAGCTCTTATATGTATTAGAAACTAATAGATCATTATCAATAGACACATCTATATAACTATACAAATCATTTCTAAATAGCTTATCTATCATCTGCTCAAGTTTTATATACTTTATCGCAGGCATATCAAAACCAACACCTTTTACAATATTCTTAGGCACTATTATTTTATAATAATCTCCGTCTTTAATAGTACCAGACCTCCGATACTTTTTATCTAAAATTTCAATAAGATAACTACCTAACCAAGAATTACGACTAACAATATGAAAGTCGCCGTATTTTTTGATTAAGTATTTTATTAAGTAAGGTTTTAATGGTAAGTTAATGGTTATACTGCCACTCATAGTAAAAAGTTTTACCAAATATACTAAAAGGTAACGATTTACACTATACCTTAACCTCTTTTTTAATGTAATTTCGTTGCCAAGCAGCCTTATTATAAACAATTTTTGTTTGAGCGCCTTTTTCTACAACTTCAAAATACGGAGTACCAGATTTTATAAGATCCTTAATTTTTTCTTCTGCAGTTCCTTCAAATTTCACTTCTTTTTTTTGATACCGAGGAACACCTTTTACAATTTTACTTACTTGTACATAAATTTTCATTTTAAAATTATTTTTTTATAGTGCTCAAATTTAGATTTTATTATTTTTTAAGAATAGGACAATAAAAAAATAACGCTCCACCAAATACACCTTAATTTTAATATTATTTGTTCCATTGTTCCTACATTTTACATAATTAATTAATATTTAGATAGTTAGCCTGTGTTTGTAAATTTAATTTGGGTGGAACATGTGGAGCAACATC
>Ga0256844_10000073_pt1 | contig 39743 bp, 66 predicted proteins | sample MusselsmetaG_FD_189100 | JGI IMG/M metagenome (GOLD analysis project Ga0256844, IMG submission 189100) | Mussel associated microbial communities from hydrothermal vent at the East Pacific Rise, Pacific Ocean - Mussels | ecosystem: Host-associated > Mollusca > Shell > Unclassified ... | reverse complement strand
GTCCGCCCCTGTTTTGACTGTTGAGCTCCACCCTGTTTTGACTGTTGAGTTCGACTCTGTTGTGACTGTTGAGTTCGACCCTGTTTTGACTGTTGAGTCCCCCCCTGTTGTGACTGTTGAGCTCCACCCTGTTTTGACTGTTGAGTTCCCCCGTGTTGTGACTGTTGAGTCCGCCCCTGTTTTGACTGTTGAGTCCCCCCGTGTTTTGACTGTTGAGTCCCCCCCTGTTGTGACTGTTGAGCTCCACCCTGTTGTGACTGTTGAGTCCCCCCGTGTTGTGACTGTTGAGTCCCCCCCTGTTGTGACTGTTGAGTTCGACTCTGTTTTGACTGTTGAGTCAGGCAACCCTATTATAGCCGAAACATAGTCGGCTGACGTACTGAAAGTTTTAGACCTGTCGTCCCAGCTAAATTCTGATAAGGGGAGCGGCTTATTGTCTTTGGTGGTGAGTTTTTGTATTTCTATTTTCTTCATCTTATTGTCTTTGGTGGTGAGTTTTTGTATTTCTATTTTCTTCATCTTTTTTCCTTTGTGCCTTTTTGCTTTATTGTCATATTGTAGCACGTTCTAAAATGCTTTTTCTTGATCTTGGATAAGTTTTAGCTCTTATATGTGATAACTTTACACCCATCTTCATGAGATACGTCAAAATCTCCACTGTGATTATCGTTTTTATACAATTCTATATCTCCTACATCTGTATTTTTATACCCGAATTTCTGGAATATGTTTTTATTGTCCTTGATGGTTGAAATCTTGACTACCCCATCTTTTGACATATCCTCAACCACCTCTCCTGTATCCTTGTTCTTCATGTAGTGCTTTGTAACCTTGTACGCTATCCTCGCAGTATCAGTAATGGTAGCCGCACCCCTAGCCCCTTTTGCCTCTTGTGACTTTGCCATGTGGTGCAATATAAGCATTACTACATTTCTTTTACTTGCTACTCCTAGAAATACATCTCTTACTAGTAGATCCATTTCGCTGTTTGAATTTTCATTAACTGAGTGAAACTTTTTCAGAGGGTCTAGCACAACAAATCCTATGTCGTTCTTCTTGATGTATGAGTCGAGCCATTTTATAAGCGTGTTGTCTAGCTCTGCTGCTCCGTTTTGCATAGATAGAAATCGCATAGACACAGAGTTGTCTGTAGTTATAAATAGCATCCTATTGATTACGCCTTGAAGTTCGTCTCCAAATAAGTGAAGAAACCCCTCCCCTATCCTAGTGAGCCGTTCCATTATTTCAATAGAGTCATCTTCCCCCATCACAAGAAACGCTTTTTTAAGCGGGTTTGCTCTCAGGTAGTGCATAGCTAACCTTAACGCTATTGTAGACTTCCCTACGCCACCTGAGCCAGCTATGACGTTATATGCTCCTTTAATTAGGGGGAGAAAGTCTTTACACACTATTTCTACGGGCTCCGTCTTTATATCGCTTATTTTTAACGGCTCTATCCTTGCGGTTGCTCCTGATATGCTTTTAAGTGCTATCTCTACTTTTGCGGCTACCTCTTGACCACTAACATTATCCTCTATTGTGAGCTTTTTCATTTCAGTAGCAAGTGTAACTACTGCTCTCTTTGATGCTTTTTCTTTAAGCTCTGCTATGTACGGATGAAGTAGTGTAATTGGATTTGACGACAATATATCTATCATCGCCACCTCATCAAACTTGCCTCTATCGTGTAGCCCTTGTCTTAAGAACTCTTCATCTATGGGGAGCTCTCTTTCGTTTAGATACACCATCTCCTCAAAAATATATTGATGAAAAGGAAGATAGAAGTCTAGCGGTACTACTTCTCCTATCATATCATCAAGTTCTTTTGGCTCAAATAGAATAGCAGATAATACAGAACGCTCTATATTTAGATTATACATGTTCTCCATTACATATCCACGCTTTCCCATTGACCACTGTCTGGCTTGTTTTTCTTGTCGCTGTATGGAAGCCCTGATATATTATCCTCATATACTGCGATCAGATATTTACTTAGACGTGAAGCAGTGTTTTGATTTAGCTTGACATACAACACAAAGTCTTTTTTGATTTTATCTAAATCGTGTGTATCTTTTATTTTGACAAAATACTTTTTAACTTCACTTGTTTTGTTTATCTTGCTTTTATGGGTTGCTATCTTATTGTCCTCAAATAGCTCCTCTAATTCAGAAGTGAATTTTTCAAAAGGTGTATTATATGTATTGTTAGTTGTATTGTTATCTATAGTCTCTCCACTTTTTGTGGACGGTTGTCCATCTTTTATGGATACTTGTCCATCTTTTATGGATAGTAGTCTTTTGTGGTTTCTATTGCTAATATCAACAGAGATTACGCCCTTTTTGACGAGCGAGCTTATGGTGTTTGATGCACTCTTTTTGCTTACGCCAAAAGACTTTTCAAAGTGGTTATTTGATGCAAAGCACCCATGGTCAGTAGATGATAAATTTAGTATCTCCATGTAAAATATTTTCTCTTGCATTGTTAGCTGCTTGTTTCTTATGAATGAGTGTGTCAGAATTACATACTTATCTTGTTTCCATATTTTTGTATTATCCATTATCTATAACCTCTCTATTAATTGACACGTTTCTTCTATGGTCTGTTATTTCATGAAATTTCCTATGGCAATTTGGGCATAATACTATTGTTGCCTCGCCACCATCTTTGATTCTTGTTGGGTAGCGGTGATTGTCAAGTATGGTGTCGTCTTCGTGTGTTTTTACTTCTATGAATTTCATGTGGTTTCCTTTTCAAAAAGCCTACAAAAGAAGTCTGCATCTACACCAATTTCTGGAAGACGTGTATTGTCGCAGAGCCCGCTTGATTCGTTCATCTCAATATAGTGCTTGCATTGTTCGCACATGCCCATTGAGTCGTAGATTTCACTAATAACTGAATTGATGTCACCGACTGTAAAATCATTTATATGGATATCGTCAAGTATGCTTTGCATTTTTGTGTATGATTCTTCTCTACTTATCATTTCTCATCCTTCGGCATACTCTTGACGATGTAAACGTAATCAGTTCCGCACCATACATATTGATTCGTTTTGCGTTTTTCTACTGTGAACTCCCACCCTCTTTTCCTGAGCCGCCCGATGTATTCTGCTAGTCTCGTAATGTAGACTCTGAGGCATTGGTTCCTTGATAGCTCATTGTTTTTTCTTAGTTGGTTCTCTACATATTGGTATTGTGTCATAGGTATTCCTCTATCATATCGTCTGAGATTTTCCACTCATCCCACACCATTATGTCACTCTCAGAGTACGTGCTTGGTGCAACTGTTACAACTCTACTCCACGGGATTTGCCTATCCATTTCTCTTGGCATGGTATGTTCGCAGTTTATGCTTCTTGCGGCGGTTAGCCCAAACTCCGCCTCCAGCTCCCCCCATGTTTTTATTTTGACTCTCATCTAGCCCTCCAATTCGTCAAGGAATTTTTGAATATGTGGTGGCATGGTGCCTGTGTAGGGGGCGTAGTTTTGATATATCAGTGAACCGCTTCTATGTGAGTGTTCTTGTATTGCATTCTTTTTTGCGTTAAAAACACCAATAACGCAAACAGTTTCAAAGTCATCATCCCACGCCAATACCACTTCATTGTGCTTTGGTTGGTATTTGACATTTCGCCATTGTTTGCATCCCCATGAATAATACATGGCTCTTTCGGTACCACCGTTCTTCCACTCTCTAAAAGGACTACCAATTACTGAATCATCGTATGTATTTTGGAAAGACACTTCATCGCCACCGATTGACTCGTATCTCCCGCCACTCCTGAGCAAATCGATAAGCATGCCTTTATTTTTTACTGTTATTGTGTCGCTCATCTTGGTACCCCTTTCATCAAGTCATCTGCACCACATTCAAACAATGTAATCATCCTAGCAATATCCCTGCATGATACTGTAGTAGTATTCCCATTCTTTAAGCGTTCCATCTTTACCGCAAACCCGCCTTTTTTAAGTCCTAGTGCTTCGCCTACTTGGTCATGAGTGTATCTATTCTCTTTCTTCTGCCTCATGATATTCTCGTGTAGATTCTTTGTGTTCATCCTAATCCTTTGTATAGTATAGAGAAAGTTTATCGTAAATTGATTAAACTTAGCTTAACCGTTGGTAGATTGTATCTTGTGCTGTCGGTTAATATATATTTAAGCTTAGATTTGCTACAATACGTTATCTATAAAGAAAAAGGGGACGAAATGCAGAAACTAGAAGCAATCGCGAAAGATCAAGGAATTGACGATATTTCAGATGCGTACGGTAAAACTCTATTGCTACAATGTATTCTAAAAAGTATGCCAAAAGATGATGCTAATATGTTTATGTATGATACTTTAACTATGCTAAGTGACGAGATTGACGCTTTTGAGGTAGAGGGGTATGATGATGGGTGTAATCAGTTTGATTATGTCTTTGGTGGTGTTCCGCTTAGTGAGATTACCATAGTTGAGGACAAGTAGATGGGCAGGGCAACAAAAGTAAAGAATTTTATATCTAATACATTAGAGATTCATGATGTTTCATAGAGTAGCGATAAGACCGACCTGCACCGAGCTTTCACTATCCCATGTAGCAAATTTACAGCTCTATAAGAACATGGGATATTGAGAGCTTACGCACGGAAAAATTAACAATTCTTTTTCATAAGGCGTGCGGGAGTTCTCTAAAAAACTATGCTAGAAATAGCCAAAGAGTCCCTATATCATCCGCTACTCATCTTGCAAGGCTGGCGGCTGTTGATATAAGCACTTGATTTAAATCAATAAAAAAGATTTGGCAATGGTGTATAATTAGATATAAAAACATAAAAAGGGCTATTAGATGGAAGAAGTAAACAAAGTAATAGTATTGGAGCAGAAGCCAATCATATCGTATGATTTGGTAGAAGCAAAAGGGAAAGAAGTAGCAGAGCGTATCGAGGCACTTGATCTTGATTCGATAGAGCCAACAGAAGCGAATATAAAAGTGCTGAAAAACGCAAGAACTGAACTTAAAAAAGAGTTTGAAGTATTTGAGAATCAGAGAAAAATGGTTAAAGATATGGTGATGAAGCCATACAATGATTTTGATGCGGCATACAAAGAGCATATTTCAACACTTTTTAAAGATGCAGATACCAAGCTAAAAAACAAAGTGGGGGCAGTCGATGATGAAATCTTATCACTAAAGATAGAGAACGTCAAGGCATACTTTGGAGAGAAAAACACTCATGACTTCTTGAAGTATGAAGACTTAAATCAAAAGGTCATTAAGTCAATCACTGACAAGAAGCTACATGCCGAGATTGACGAGTATCTGCTATCTGTCAAAAGTGCATTAGAGATGATTGACACACTTGATAATAGAGATAGAATCTCTGTAAAGTATCAAATGCATAAAGACCTGAACCGTGCGATCAGTGAAGCACAAATTGAGGTCAAGCGTGAAAAGGAAATCAAGGAGAAGAAAGAAGCACAAGAAAAAGCAGAGAAAGAGAAAGAAGAACGATTAGCGAAAGAACAGGAAGATTTAAATGCTAGGCAAAAATCAACACCAGGAGCTACCGTTGGAGATGAGAGGGTAGGCTTTGGAGAAAGACCGCCCATTGAGGAGTTTGAAAAGATGTTTGAACAACCTCAGTTGCGTAAGACTACGTTTACTGTTACCGCCACAATAGGTGAGCTAAAAGAGCTTAGGCAATACATGAATGATAAAGGATTAAGTTATGAGTAATACCGTAGTGAGACAGGAAACAATGTCTAAATTCCTAGAGAAACCAAATACCAAAAACTACTTATCTAGTGTGCTTGGGTCGAAGAAAGAGAGATTCGTAACAAACCTAGCAAGTATTGCAAGCCAAGACAAAGCACTAGCAGAGTGTACCAACACTAGTGTTATGAGTGGTGCGATTGTCGCAACAACACTGAACCTTAGTCTAAATAAAGCATTTGGATATGCCTACCTAATCCCATTCAAGGTTAATGAGTGGGATAAGCAAGCAAGAGAGCGGGTACATATTAGAACTGATGCACAGTTTCAGATAGGGTACAAAGGGTATATCCAGTTAGCTATGAGAACTGGGGAGTATAAGAAATTAAACGCTACACCTATTTATAAAAATCAATTCATCGCATGGGATGAGATGGAGGAGATACTAACCCTAAATGATGTTGATGGTGATGGTGATATTGTCGGATATGTTGCTTTTTTTGAACTAATAAATGGATTCAAGAAGATGATGTTCTGGCGATATTCAAAGATGCTGAAGCACGCAAACGAATACTCTTCTGCGTTTGACTCTCGAAAATATACATTATTAAAAGAAGGGAAAATACCACAAGGCGAAATGTGGAAGTATAGTAGCTTTTGGTATAAATCTTTTGATGATATGGCATTAAAAACAATGTTTAGACAAATACTAAGCAAATATGGGATACTCAGTGAGGAGATGCAAAAAGCTTATGAATTTGATCAATCTGTAGTTATTGATGATAAGCCGCAGTATCTTGATAACATGGGAGATACTATAAGAGGGCAGATATCACAGCCTGAGGCTCAACCAGACCCTATGGAAGATATTGAGGTAGAGGTCGCCAAAGGAGAGATTATTGAAGCCAAGCTGGATGAAGTATGAAAATTACAGTAATAGGAACAGGAAGCGATGGTAACGCTTTTCTGTTCAACGAAACACTAATGATAGATTCAGGGCTTACTTTTAAAAAGCTGGAAGAGTCCATCGATATTTCAAAGCTGAAATATGTTTTATTGACACACATACATGGAGACCATTTTAATAAAACATCAATAAGAAAGCTTCATGTGGAGAACGAAAATATAATATTTGTGTGCGGTAGTTTTCTTACTTACCCATTATCATCAATAGGTATCCCGCTTGTAAATATCATGGAAATAGAAATTAATAAGCCGTATACTATAGATGGGTTTATTATTTCAGGGGTTAATCTATATCATGATGTTGATAATATAGGGTATAGGGCAGTAAGCAAGGGGCACAGACACTTTCACGCTACTGATACAAGCACCCTTGCTGGGATATCTGCGATAAACTACGATACAGCTACAATAGAGTGTAACCATGAAGAAAATAGAGCATTAGAGCTAATTTCGTATGCCAAAGAGAATGGAGATTTTTCTCATCTCGGTGGTGCTATGGCTTCACATTTAAGCGTACAGCAAACAGTTTCTTTTTGTGAGCGTAATGGCATTAAAAAGCTAATACCTGTTCATGTCGGGGGCAGTACAAAAAAAGAGGTGTTTGAGTATTTGGATATGAATTTCAAGGATAGATATGACGCTTTACTGGCTAACTAAGAGGTGATAGATGATTAAATTAACAGAAGTTGAAGCCTGCGAGATAGCGGGCTTATTAAGAGCCAGCACAATAAATGTATCAAGTGGCGATAGGTATAGTAATTTCTCAGACGATCAAAAGAGGGATATTGTACAGTTTAAAAAGTCATTGCTTGATAAGGTTGCCAAAGATGCTAATTGAAGCCGTAAAGCAAGGAAATATCCTGATGGTTGTAGATGATGACCAGATAGAGATAATGAATAAAATCAAAAATGGCTCAGAGATTCAATTTGAGTGGAAGCCAAAGAGGAACTATCAATTCCACAAAAAGGCTATGGCACTATTAAAGATGGTACTTGATAATCAAAATACTTACTCGAATATGGATGACCTGCTGGTAGAGTACAAACTAAAGGCTGGTCACTTCATGGAGCATATTACAACAAAAGGGAAGATGATATATGTTCCAAGGTCAATAAGCTTCGCAGAAATGGACGAGCTGGAGTTTGGAGCGATTTTCTCTAAGTTTATAGATATTTCGCTAAAGCACTTCTGCGATAGTGAGGAAATGGGTAATCAAATAATGCAATTTGCGTAGGTCTTGATCTAGGTCAATGACTTTTGTTTTTGATTGGTGTATAATGTGATATATAAGGAGAGCTAGGGATGATAGTGGATGCACTAATAACAGAGAATGAAGATTCTGCCAAAAGACTTGCTTTCGCAAAGCGTGTTGGTCGGACTAAATCTGTAGAGACGCTAGAGGAGTGGATTGCATACATAGACAAACTAGACAATAAGATTCAGCTTATTGCAGGAGGTTGTGAATCATGAAAGAAGCAATAATCAGTAGGTATTTTATGAAAGAAGTTCTCGGTGGTTGCGTATCTGATTATAACGATATATCAGTAAATAGCCAGAACGTGAAGTTCACAAAGAATAATAGTATCGAACTTATCAATAAGTGGGAGTTCATGCATAGGTGCAAGGAGTATATTTCAGATTTCAATAATCTTGCTAATTTATCTACCCACAGAAATTTCTACTCCATGACTGATGGGGGGGAATGGTCATGCGGATTTCTTAGTATCCACACTACATATTCAGACGATGCCGAGTATGATGATATATGTACTTGTGAGACTGAATTTGAAGCCGTAATCCTATCCACTCAGTGGGTAATATACAATAAGGAGAAGCATGAACGATTATGAATCAGAGCCAAACTTCATAGTAGCGGCTGGTATTGTTATCGGGGCGGTTGTCGTATTTAGTGCGACTGTATTACTAATTTATAGATTAACTGTAGGAGGTTGACATGAAACATATAAAACTAGGGCTTACCCCTATAGAATCATTCCTTGATTGCCCAATGAGTGCTGGGGACGTAGCACTTAAAAACGCTACACTGAGTATACTAGAGAGGGCTAGCCGTGCATACACTGGATGCGTGTCTGCAACTCCAGAGAGCTGCTACATCGGTGCCCCGAGCGGGTGCGTTGGTGAGGTGAGGGTAAAATCATGAAATATTTACTTACTTTGGTTTCGTTGTTTTTGATTGGTTGCGGTGGTGGCAAAGACTATCACTCGTTATCAAAGTTTGATAATATGTGCGACTCGTACGAAATGCAGATTTGCGGCGATGATACTAACTATATGAACGAGATTGGGGTAGACTCTGTGCAGACTCTGGAGATATTCTACGAATATAAGCTAGATGTAGGCGATGTGTATCAACCAGTGAGAGAAGATAGCGGCTCTTTTGTCGGTGACTGCGAGGATATAGCCTTGTCTGTTGCAGAGGTGCTTTACAGCAAAGCTTGGGTACTTAAGATAGAGTTTATGGCAGGGGAGCGTAATGGAGAAGGTCATTCGTGGCTAAAAGTTACGACCACTAACGGTTCTTATCGTTATGACGTAGGAGGAAAGAGTAGTGATGTTTATTTCATTCATGAGGTTATTGTTTTAAAGGATGAATCATGATTGAAACATTAAGCGAGTCAGGCGAATACGAGAAAATAGATTGTGTTGTCGGTAAGTTCACATTGGATGATAAGGCTATTGCATCTCGGTGGCGTGCCGTCAAAAAGTATGTCAGAAAAACATATGACAATCTATCTCTATCTGAAAAGGTGAAAGCTAAAAGGATAATGAGGGATTCAAAATGAGGTACTCTCTAAAAATAACAAGTCGCAAAAAGCTCCTGGGGCTTACCGTGCATACCCATATAGACACACCTGCTAAAACATTTAGTAGCGAAAATGTAGCACACGCTTGGGCGGCATCTTGGATCGTGTTGAACGAGCTTAGGAACTATGATATAGAGGTATGGATGAATGATAACTAACGAGCTACTATCAGAATACACGGGCAGAAAAGTGTATTGGCACGAATCAGTATTTGGCGGATATGTAAGAGTGCATTTTGACAAAGAGAGATATCTGTCTGATTACCAAGATATACCCATAGTAAAGATTAATGAGTATATTAATAAGAAGGAGAGACTTTCTACACTATTTGATTTTCTCCCTACGGCAGAGCAATTCGCGGACGGGGCTAGAAAGATGTTTAAAAAAGTAAACTCAAAATCTAAGAATTGAGTTCACCGATAGATAGTACCCCTCCCTCTAGCCTTCTCTAGTTCTCCCCCTTGATTTGTCGTCCATTATTGGTAATGGCTGAGGCGTGTAGTCATTCGGGATTCTAAAGTCCCTAAATACTCTAGTTGGATACCTTCTAATGTTGACTGCATCGTTCTGGTTGCCACCTAGACAATAGATAAAATCACCACCTTTTGATATTCCAACAACGAATGTAACATGCCCGCCGCCTTTGCGTGATTTTACAGCGATAGCCCCAAGTACAGGCTTGTGTGCAGACTTTCCAAAATTTAGCCAACTGAGTGCTCTTGCTGGGTTATTTTGTAGTCTGTACCCAGCCTTGAGCATAGCCCACCCAACATATGCACCACACCAAGGAACATCATCCTTTGCCCATCCTAAACCAATAGCGTCATGGTACTGCTCAACTCTAGGATTAGAGCATTTTTTACCCCTACATTCTTTCACCCCTACCTCATCGTATGCGTGATTTAGCCAAAGTGGGATTTTCTTATTAGCTAAGTGCTCTTTCTTTACTGGGCGGAGTATAGCAAAGTACGCACCAAATAGATTCTTGTTGTTTGTTGATTTTATCGCGTTGATGGTAATGCGACCGATGTCTCCGTCTATATTGATCTTCTGCCCTACGTCTCTGAGGGCTCTTTGTAGTATCCTCGATGTTGCCTTGTCCTTATTCCTCAAAACAAGCTCAACAAATGCTCTAGTGATTGGATTCTTTAGTCTGCTTGTCATAACACTCCTTTATATTTTAATGCAAACGACTCTATTGCCGTCCGCATCTTTACGCTCTTGGATAATCCTTACGGTATCGCCGTTTACTTTCACCTGGGCTGCTCCGTAGTCTGCTGCCGTGATAATCTCGTCTCTTATGTCGCCATCTATGTACTTTCCAAATTGATTGACTACTATTGTCATCTTCTCTCCATTGTGTTTCGTAGTGTATATACTTATGTATTGTATCTTACCTATGCTAAGGAGCTAATTACTACTACGGGGGCGACTCACCCGTAGTAGCACCCCTATTGTGCTGGTGGAATGTCTAAACAGTTTCCGCCTCTTCTTGCAGCTCTACGGCACCTACTGTCGGGGTGTCCCCTCTCAGGTTTCCTTTTATGTCTTTGTCCACAAAGCTAAACTTGTATGGTGTATTGGAGCTTGCTGCGATAACCGAATCCCTATCAAGCTCCCACTCTGCTACGCTGGCACCATTGATGCCTGTAGGCACGAATGGGTTGATGTCCAATGTATTGTGGTCTTCTATTGAGTGTGCGTTTTCCTCTGTAAATACATTGTGTCTATTCCCTCTGTAGCTTGTGTTTACCCCTCCATTTCTGTAGAACATATTACCTTTAAACTTATTGTTGCTACCTATTACGGAGAACGCTTTTGGCACGCCACCATCAAACTTCTTCGTGGCTGGGTTCCATGAAGAGATATAAGCAGAAGCTTCAAACCCCTCATCAATGTGTCCATCGTGGTCATGGTCGACAAGTTCTTCTGCTGTAGCAATCCCACCTGATTCGCCTACTAAGTTGTTAGCCCCTATGTGCAGCTGATATGTATCGTCAAGCCCAACATCATCTGATACGATATTGTTTGCAACAATAACATTATTCATGGTTCTTGGTAGTGTGATATTGTGTACTGACGGGAACTTCTCCTTGTCAAACCACATATCCATATTTTTTAAGCCTTTGTACTGCTTGACTAGCTCGCCTGCAAAATTAATAAATGTTACATACTCTTTGTCGTGACCGTTGCTGTCCTTGTGTGTCTCTACCACGCCACTGTATCTAGCCTTGAGCTGGTACTCGTGTCCACGCATGGATAGTCTCTCTTTTGCTTCATAGAGTATATCTTCTCTTCCGCTTCTGATGATGGTATTATGACACGCGATAACGTCGTTGCAGGTACTTATCATCAGCCCCCGCATATTCGTATCAATCACGGTATTGTTATAGAAACGTCCGTTTTTGGATACCTCAAAGAACATCGCATTTCCGTTTCTCTGCTCGTTTTTAATAGAGTGAGGTGTCAAGTGTGAACTATATCCAACTCTTTCAAAAGTATTGTTAAATACATCAATAGGGTTTCTATCGTCACCTGTAGCCCCTAGTTGATGCCCTATGCTAAAGCACCAGTCAAACCATACTCCATTTCCTCCCACATCTTTCACTATATTGTTTGCGAATACACCGTATGCCTGAGTTGCATACTTGGTGGCGGCACTATGCCAGAAGTTCTCATATGGCTGGTATGAGTCATTTTCAAATACACAATGTAAAATATTAGCAGAAGCTGCTGCTACACTCACGCCGTTAAGACCATTTTGATCAAAATGGCAGTGTTCTACGGTTGTGAGCATATCTTTCACTGGCACTTCTTTGCCGTCTAGAAGTCTAGTCTCTAGAAACTGTGTCCAGTGACCTTTTTCCTTTGACTTGTCTATACGCTTACCGTATGGCACCTTGTCCATTATCATACTATTCCACCCGCACGCTATGGATAACCCAGAGAAGTCGCCGTTGGTAAATCTACACTCTGAGGCAAAACCGTTATATCCTAGTTTTACCAAATAAGCACCTTGCGAACCACTTGACTGCGTAGCGTAATACCCGCTCATGGATGCAGAGTGTGTGAATGTTATTCCAGATGTTGTTACTTTACCTGACTTCGACAAGTCCATAATGAAGGACTTGTTTGACATCTCCACTATGGTGCTCTCGTCATTAGGGTTTATGCCGTCACTGAATCTAGCATATACGGAGTAGAAGTTATCCGATTCCCTTACTGTTTCGTAACTGTTTTCATATAGCCCGTATGGGTTATCTTCGGTGAGAACGTCTCTAGTACATCCCTCCCAAAAGTTAGAAATAGCCTGCATTGGAATCATTTCACTTTTTAGTACTTTATAGTTCCATGATTTTGGTTGATGCAGGAATGTCTCGTTGAATCTTTCCTCTGTCCACCCGTATAGCTTCATCTGGTACTTCTTGAATGAATCTATCTTTGATTGTCTGATGGTCTGACCTGCACTAATGTGACCTAGCTTATCAGTTAAATACCCAAGTCTCTCCATTCTCTCTCCGTTGACAAAGATTTGCTGCGGGTTGAGTATTTCCATCTTCTTTGTATCTTTATTCATGAAGCCTTTATACATCTTGTTTTCATAATCAGTGGATGCCAGTTTCCAGAAGTTACCTTCTGCTGTCTCTATCTTCTGCCAATTATTCTCAAGTACCATTGAACCTTTCATTGTTACTCTTCCATAGTTGATAGCCTTGATTGTGATAGGCATACCGTATCTGATTGGTGCGTAGTTTAATCTACTTCTAAAGTCACCACCTCGATACTCACCATCGCCTATAAATACTGTACCACCACCACATCTTGACCGTAGCCCTTGGTCTGATAAGTCTTTGGGGATAGTCTTCTCCATAACCTCAATTGCTTTAAATGGTGAAGCAAAAGGGTTTGCCATGCTCCCGTCCCCAGTAGCATCATCACCATCAGTGGCAACATAGTAGTGTGGTAAAGGCTCTTCAACTACCTTGGTGGTGTAGTTTACTCTCGGCTCCATATTGAACGCAGCGTTCACGGTTGGTAGGTACTTAGCCGTTATGTCTGACATACTGATAACCTTTGGCTCTTCTGGCTTTGGCTCTTCAACTACTGGTGCGGTACTTGAGAATATCCTATACAGCTTATTCGACTCTGCATCTCTTCGCCAAACCTCTCCACTTGCACACAATGAGTTCTCTCTAAATATCCACCCTATCGTCTCACCCTCGTGTACTGTTACGTCTAATGGAGTTACCCCAATCTCGTGTCTATTGTATACCACAACCTCTATAGTCCCTGAAAGATTACCTTCTAGATACTTTTTATACCTAGCAAGCTCCTCGTCTGTCGCTGTTTCTGTCCATGTATTACCTACGATATGAGGTGCTATCATTCCTGATGGGATAGGTTGAAAAGTTTCTTTATCCTGTAGGGCATAGTCGTCCGCCACTTCAGTAAATGTAAACTCTGTTCCTGTGTCTCTTATTACTGTTTTCATTGGTTGTATCCTTTTATTTAAAATATACTACTATTTTCTAATGCCATGTTATACCACTATCTTCCAGTTCTTGTCGTTGAATAGTGTATTTACCCCACTCTTGGTATATGATACTCCTTTGTGTGTTATGACCCCGCTATCGCCAAGGTCATTTATCTCTTCCTTGGCTCCTGTATTTCTTACATCTACTGACTGCTCAGCCCCGCCTGTCATATCTACTATGGAGTTCAGCCCAAAGTCTAGTAGTTCTCTGAGTGAGAACTTATGGCACAGGTAGAACGATATACTTGACTTGCAGTTGATTATGTTCACGCTAAGCAACTCATATGCCTGGTCAAAACATTTCTTGTTATTTGTGCTACCCCCCATATCTATAAGGGGGGTGCTGTTTATCCCCACTGCACCATACGCGAATTTATAAAATGACTTACACTTACTATAGTCTATTTCTTTTATCTCGCCTGCCATCATCCTCCCATACATATAGACCCCTGTCCATTCTTGCTGCGGGATACCTACCACATTCATATTTAGATTACTGACTGATAATTCACACAAAGAGTCCAGTGAGGTAATATTTGTTATGTCTAGTGTGAACTTTGGGTCATTCGCCATCCCTACGCATAACTTATCAGCCTTTGGATTTTTGCCCAAGTCGTACTCTAAGTATTTAAGTGTACTAGGCAAAGTCCTTGGTTGGGTTATCTTATTCGACCCCTTAATGATAAGCAGCTCTAGTCGTTTATAGTATTTTAGATTCATGCTATTAAGTTCTGATGATATAATTATCATTTCTACTGGGCTACCGCCGTAGCGTTGACCATCATTGAAAGGGTTTACATACTTAATATTCCTGCCATCATGTGCAGATATTGTAACTATAGCCTGACGGCATCCGTTGTCTAGCTCGGTGCTCGCAGGCAAATCATCAAACATGATAGTATGGTAACTATACGAGCTGCCTGTCCCCCCCGCCTTTGCGTGTCCATCGCCCCAGTCTATATCTGGTAGCTCTGATAGCCTTATCCTTACATACAGCCCGTTGCGTGGGACTTGAAACAACATTACTGCCTTCCCCCCACTCTGGTCGTCTGCATCTGTTACTAGGTGCTCTATTGGTAGCCATTTTGAATCTCTTTGGCTGTCATACCATTCTTTTGACATTGGATCAAATGAGGAGCCACTTGGGAGGCTTGTTATCTCATCGTCATATGTAGAGGAGTCCCCGTCTACTGATGACCCTTTCTTCGCCTCGATAGCTGCTTTAATGTCTGCCATAGTTGATGATAGTGCTATAACCTCGTTAGCCTTAGCTGCCAATTGGTCAGTAAGGGTTGTTATCTCATTTGTTTTAGTTGCGATGGTATCATTTAGCGTAGCCACTTCACTTGTGAGGGTGGTGATTTCTCCCTCTTTCGCGGTTATGGATTCGTTCAATGTTGTTATCTCGTTTGTCTTTGCAGCTACGTTGTCGGTGAGAGTTGTTATCTCGCTTTTTTGTGTGGCTACTTCATTCGTGAGAGTTGTTATCTCCCCATCTTTTGTCGCAACTGAGTCGTTCAGTGCTGTTATTTCATTGGTCTTGGTTGTTATGGTATCGCTTAGGGTTGACACCTCTGTAGTGAGAGTTGCTATTTTGCCATCTTTTTCTGTCACTTTGTCGTTCAATGTTGCTATCTCATTTGTCTGGGCAGCGACTCTACTTGTAAGCGTTTCTATCTCATTAGTCTTTGTTGCTATCGTTGCATTGAGCGTATCTATCTCTGATACTTTAGCGGCTAATTGTGCAGTAAGGTCATCAACTTCTACTATCTTCGCGGCTAAGGATGCATTGATTGTTGCTATCTCGTCATCTTTAGTAGCCAGCGTTGCCGTGAGCGTATCTACTTCTGCTGCCTTGGTTGTTAGGCTGTCTCTTAGAGTATTTGCTTCTGCTGTCTTTGTGGCTACTGTATCGGTGAGAGTGGTTATCTCTGTAGTCTTCTGGGTGATAGTTGTATTTAGTGCTGCTATCTCTGCTGTTCTGTCTAGTAGTAGGATTTCATCATCATAAGTACTTTTATCACCAGTGACCACCCCGCCCTTTGCTGTCTCAATGGAGGTTTTTACGTCTGCCAATACTGCATTTAGAGCATTTATCGTTCCTGTTTGGTCAAGATTCTCATTGGACTCAGGTATTGGCTCTGGCAGCATCACTGTTCTGTTTGGTATCATTTCGTTTATCACTCCGTTTTGAGAGTTAGATTCTTCTACTATAGTGGGCATCTTGCTATCCTGTTTACTATCTCTATATATAGGGTATCTGATGGAAAGCAGTCGTCTCCTTTTTTATAGATACAGTCTGCTTTGTACTTTCCTATTGGTAGTGAGTCTGGGAGTTTGATTTTTACTGAGTATTTGCCTTTTGCCCTTTCTCTTATGGTTATACCGTTGCCCACTGTCGCTGTTGCTACTACGGCACCCTCTCTGTTTACTATCTGGAATAGCAGGTCGTACCCGTCAAGTGAAGCCCCAGTTTTGTCTGGGTTTTGTCTTTGTAGGTATATCTCTACTGTAGAGCCTTGTTTAAATACTAGATTCATAATCCCCCCAATGGTAAACACTCATGCGATTTACAAAACTTCTCCCTAAAGGCATTAGTGCGGAGCTCTCTTTCTATCATGGTAGACTCGTTTATTCGGAATTGCCTAATGAGCTTATCCCCTGCTTTATCTGTTCTTACTTTAGTCTTTGGTAATGGCTTATGCACCTTTACAAGTGGCATGCCCACATAGATGTATTTCGTGCTGCTGCATCCGCTAATAAGTATTGCTGATAAGCTCAGTAGTATCAGTAACTTTTTCACCGTCTATCTCCTTTATCTTTTTCCCTCTGATGTCCTCGAGGGTAGCTTCTATTTTCTGAAAGCCTTTAACCTCTTGCACAGACACGGAAGCATCTGCCTCCTCGCGTGCTTGTTCTGCTTCACCCTTGTAGTAGTCGCCCCTCTTCTTTAGCCCTAGAAACATAATGCCTAGAGCTACACCTATAAAGCCCCAGATTTTCCAGACAAAGATCTTGCGGAACATCTATCTCTCCTCTAGTGTCTTGGATTTTCTCACACGCCCAAACCACACAGATAGAGCACCTGTACCTGAGATCATATAAATCAACACGTCTTTTGCCATAGGTACCCACTTTTCAGATACCACCGTCTCCACGATCATTTGGATGTAGCCAGGATGTTTCATAAAAAACATCGACACCACCCCAAACATAGCACCAGCCCACACTGTAAAGCTCTTGTGTGAGTTTGCTACTTTTTTAGCATCTATCATTGGTTCTCCTTATCTAGTATTTCTATCATGTCTAGTAGTATCTCTTGTGGTGGTGCACCAATCATTTCTGCCACCTCTTCTACTGATTTGGTTATATCGTCTAGCTTTCTTGCGAATATCTCAGCCGTTTGATGTGAGTCCACTATATCCCTCCTAGCCGTAGTAAGATAATGTATAGCAGTACTGCCGCTGTCGTCATTACATACCTACAATGCCTCTTATTTCTCGCTCTCTGCATTAGCATTTTTAACCCCCAAAAACTTTGCCATTTTATCCTCAGCCGCCTTTGGGAGTATCTTCATGGTGATTGCCATTATCTCTATGCTTAACAGTGAAGAAAACGCATACATAGCGATAGCTATATTGCTGTCCGTTTTTATTTTCGCCAAGTCTACGGCGATAGGCACAAGGTATAGTGCGACAAATACAGAAGATATAAGTATCGTTACCCCAACCTTTATGCTATTCTTCTCTCCTAGAGCGAATTGAACAAACATACCTAAAAGTACAGCCCACATCTGCTGCGTGTCCTGCATGAATTGCTTAACTACTCCAAGTTGTCCTATTGGCATATATGTTTCCCTTTTAGTATCATCTTGCCGAATGGCGTAATACTCATATTGTTTTCACGATAGTATGCCACCACCATATCGTAACTTATATTATAGCAAAACTTTGCCTTTAGTATGGTATCATCTACCAAAACTGCTATAACTAGGTTGTCAAGAGCAAACTCGTTATCTATGCTCTTGTACCTATAATCTGTCTTTTCCTGTATCTCTTGCTTGGTAAAGTCCATCTGCCCAAGTACATAGAATAGAAGTATCCCCCCCAAAATAGGGAATACGAAAAATGCGTTTTTCATCTTGTGCCTCCTTTATATGTTGGCTAACTGTACGGTAATCATGTACGGCTTATTCTGTGTGTGTGAAGACTTGCCTTGTATCTTGATTGTGGTAGCCGACTCTATAAAGTAATTCCAATCTATTGATCCTGTAGTGTCTTGGGTAAGCCACCCAGAATTAAACGCTATAAGCACTGACGATACACCTATGATTCTTTTACCAGATGGGACAGGAACGCTTATTACATCCGTTGTTCCTCCGCTTGTGGTGCCCTCTAGTAGCATTACCTCGTACCCAGTAGGTACTTTGTTAACATCTACGAGATTTGGGTCTATTGTAGCCGAACCACTACTCCAATTATTAAAAGGCACTAGGCTGTCTCCCCTGTAATTTCATTAGAAACACTATTATCTGAGCACCAGAACGTAATCTGCATGCCGCCTAATCCTATTTCCTTTTCTTTTGGTGCTGTTGTGCGTCTGCCCGCTTTTTTCTTTGCCGCACCTTTGGTCCAATGTACTGTGTGATTGCCATTGTTTTGAAACCATACGGCATCATCAACCGTTTGTGGTACCCCGTTTACTAAATCTTTGCTAAAGTCAGCCATTCATAGCCCCCTTAATTTTGGTTAATATCCTCTTTAATAATGATTTCTTCTCAGCCAGTTGGTGGGGCTTAGACCAATCATTTACTTTTTGCTTCATAGTGCCCGCTCACGCTTGACGTGTGCCATGCCGTAGAGGATAGTGTCCCCTATTGTTGCGTGTTGTGCCTTGTCATCTTTTATACTATACATTAAATAAAACAACTCCGTTTATCCATGTATCCACAGTTCCCTTTAGATACACACTGCCGTCTGAACGGATTTGAAGCTTTTTATACCCAGTTGAAGACGACAATACTGCACCTTGGCTAAATGGGGGGCGGAACCCACTTTGCAAATTTAATATAATGGAGTTGTCTGCCCCGTTCTTGACATTTATATGAACCTCCACTTGTCTGCCTATTTTTCTGTACCTGCTTCTCCATGACGAACTATCGTCCGTGAACCCATTCACATAAGTAGGGTATATCCAATCCGATACCTGCAACCCAAGAACCTCTTTTAATTTTGTTACCGTTGGCGACTTGCCAAGTTCATCTATAAAATCACACGCCATAATTTCTCCTTATAAGCATACTATATCCGTAGCCGTGCCAGCTTCTGCCACGCACCACATATCACATCCGTCTGAGCCTTTCATTACTGAGCCATCATCACACAATATCGGGGATGGTAGGATAGGCTCTACTACGGTGTTTGCATATCCTAAGATATGCACCTCTAGCTTTAATTTCCTCCATTCTTGGAATTCGTAGTCGAACCCAACATTTGTATTGATTAGTTTAACTACATACCATTTCCAATCACCCCCAAAATCTGCGTATAGTGCGAACGGCTTTGTACCTCTAGATATGGTGTCCTTATGCCATCGCATGAACTGTCGGACTTGAAGTTGTTTTAATATATTTGTAGCATCGTACCTTGGGTGCCTTATCGTCACTGGGTCGGTGTCGTAGCACTCTACTGACTCACCTGTGTCCCATTTGTACCCATCAGTCATCATCTTGGAGGTGGCGGACTCGCACCCCTTGACAGGGTAGGTGCTCACTGTTTCTGGACAACTCATATCTTTTCTCTCAATTCCATGATTGTCCGCGTTGGCTCTATTGTCCCATCATCTATGATGGGTACTTTCTTGAGCCACGCGACCATAGGTTGGAGCAAGGCATTTGGTAGCTCTGATGACTCTTTGCCAGTTGGTAGAATCACTACCTCTTCATTGTACAGAACTTTATGAACGTCACCGAGCTCGCTTATTTTGTCTTTTTTTGTCCATATTGTGTACTTGACTATTATTGGAAGTATTGACTTTGCCCTGTCCACCTGTCCTACGGCATTTATTTTATCTTCTTGTGGTGTGGAAAATGACTTCTCGCCTCCGAGTATCGTTCCGCCGTCTGTCTTTAGGTGGGAGGTGACTATCTCGCCTAGCTCCACTGTGCCGATGTTTGTGATAGTGTACGTTATCGTGTAGCCTTTGGGGGTCAACCCGTCCATGAGTATCAATACTGGTCTCGCAACTTCCTCCCATTGGTTGCCATCATCGTCTAGTATCCAACAGTCTATAGGGATAGTGCCGCTCTTGATTACTGTACTAGCTGTATCTTTGATTTCATACGTGAGTGATTCGCCGATTACGTTACTGAACATAATAGAGTTAAATGGCTTTAACGCTTTGGCTGTCGTGGTCATCGTGTTTGGTGCCGTGGTTGGAGTTGAGCTTATGCCGTCAAATGCCAACATTTTATTAACAGGCTTAACCTTTTCTAGGTCATATTTATATCTTGCATTCATAAGACTTGCCCCTGATTGCTTAAAGTATAATTTTCCATCCTCTACAAACAGCGTGCTGTCAGATATGTCTCCTATTCTGTTGTCTGCTTTGTCGTATGATGAAAATATCTTCCATGTCTTATTTGAAGTATGTGCAGTATCCCCACAATCACCAGCCCCGTCAAGGGATTTTCTTGTCTTTACAACATCAAAATATGTGAACTCCCCAAATACTGATTTTTGCTCATCCTTTGTAATAGCCCACTCAAAACACCCTGTTTGTGGGGACGACCCAGCCCCACAAACTATCGATACTAGGTTTGACTTCCCGTCCCAGTCACCGATTAGAGTCCCGTATCTAAGAATAGGGTTATTTGGAGTATCGTTACAGTAGGTAGCCACTCTCCCACACTCTTCGCTTGTATCTGGGGTAACAATGTATATGAAATTATCTTTCACTACCCTTGTTCCGTCTTTGTAGAACATATTCTTGTCGAACTCTTCATATGACTCCGTGTCGACAACATTGCTAGAAATCATCTTCATGCTCTGGCTTTTACCTATTTTGCTCATTAAATCTCCCTCGCATCCTATTAGTAGAAATGCTATTATTAATATATACTTCATCATGAAACCCTTAAGTCTGCTATCGCACCTGAGAGGTCACTGCTTATGTTTTCGCCAGACGATATGACTGCCTTCCTAAGTTCTTGCATTTCTTTGATTAGCTCCTCATTTTCACTCTTTTTTACTTCTTTCTGTATTCTTGCTAATGCTTCGCTCTCCTTGACTCTATACGCGTAGTAGTCAGAGTCTGAACGGCTTTGGGTCTCTAGCATAGAGTTGATGTTACTTACTAAGTCGCCTGAGTCTGTGGACGTTCTGAATGCTTCTGTAGCAAGTGCCGCTTTTTCATTTAGTCTTAGAGTTGACAGGCTACCTAGTCTCAAATCTTTCCAAGCGTCAAGCATACTCTTCGATGTGTTTTTCGCTTCTTCTCCTAGTCTCTCCGTAGCGTCCATCATCTGAGCGAAACCATCTGCTAGCAGTAGCGTTTGCCCGTAGAGTCTGTTCCCCTCTTCTGTTGTTCTGTCGTAGCCATTGAGTAAGTCTTTGAACCCGTCCTTAGTCTTTGGTAGTTCCTGCCCGAATGTCGCAAATGCTTCGGTCATGGAAGTTGTTTGGAAAGCCGCTTGCTCTGATTCGGTAAAGAAATTACCCATGTAAGCACTCATAGCATCGCCAAACTGTTGTATGCCACCTGTTGCCGCTACTATGTCTAGTTGTTGCATTTGAGCCGTGTAATCGCCAAGTGTTTGGAAAGTAGTGCCGAGCATTGTGAACATATGTGAGGATTGGTCAACCTCCAATGCTAATCTCCCTAGTGTTTCAAGCAGTGCTTCACTTCCTTTTGCATATCTGTCTGTATATGCAGCAAGGTCTGAGATTCCGCCGATTACCCCACTAAATGCTGTGGAGTATGCTTGTGATAGTCTGTTTGCTACCTCATCATCTGACAGCCCAGTGAAGTCTATCTTGCCAATGTCCATCTTTGCACTTTCTAACGCAGACTGTAGGCTTGCTTGATTGAGCCCTAATGCCACCCCTGATGTCATTATCGACTCGTATCCATTAGCAAAAGCTCCCGCCATGTCATCAATTACATCTGGTGGCAGGTCAGAGAAGGACTCTACTATGCGAGAAGACTTAGATAGCCCCCACCAGCTAGACTTTTTGACTAGCTTTGTGGTGTAGGACTGGACGTTAAGCTCTGCCGAGTTCATAGCTTTGCCCAAATCTGTTACTGCAAACTTTAGCCCTGTACCTATTAGAGAAATGGACTTAGATGAGAAGCCCAGGAACCCAGAATCCTCTGTATCTACTGAGTTTGCCCCCGTGAGGTCTATCCCGCCTGCTGTAGCAGAGGCACCCATCGCACGAGCCACGCTGTAAAAGTTTGCATCCATGTTTCTTAATGACCGTCTCATATCTTGATTGATTTTCGTCATAGGGGACATTACTGATTCGTAGGCACTTGCTAGATTGTTGATAGAATCGTCTGAGAAGTCTACTTGACCCTTTGCTGCGTCTATTTCTGCTTGTGATACTTCGTTGCTGAATAGTGAGCCGATTACTTTAGCCGCCAGAATAGCCGCCACCGCGTATCCATTACCACCACTACTTTCCAATGCACTAGACAATGAATCTGATATACTATTTGACATATCTTCTATAAAAGGCTTCATGATGTTATTAGAGAGAGAATCAAAGAAGCCACTAAACGCTTTTGACCAATCGCCTGATAGCATATCGTTTATGAGCGATGTGAAAGTGGAGGTGTAGGCTTTCATCTCCGCTGTTGGTTTTGTGATCTTCTTTGACTTCTTTGACTTCTTTGACTTCTTTCCTGAGCCGCCGCCCCCGCTTTTTGTGGTTGGTAATGCACCATCATTAACTCCCATCTTCTTAAGAATCTCTGCGGCTCTTATTTTTTCTGCATTATTCTTTTTATCCTCTTTCCCTAATTCGATAACGCCTTGCTTTATTCTTGCAATCGACAACTCTGCTTTTTCAGCACCTATCCCTATTTCTCCAGATAGTTTTTGCATCTCTTTAAAACCGCTGTTCATCGAATCACCCCAATAAGTGGTTTCACTAGAGAAGTCTGCTCCCTTTGCTTTTAAGTCAACAACCGCAGCAGTGAATGGCTTTATGTCGCCTTTGAGCTTCCCGAAATCTATCCCGAACTTATCCGAAGCGAATTTTCCAAAGCTACTGTCTGCAATACCGCCTATAAAGTCGTTCCATGTTTGCTTTACCCATGTCACAAACCCGTGCCACGCCTTACCCATTTTATTTGTCAGCGATACCCATGTTTGCAATATTGCGGTTGTTGCTGATGCCCCAGCGTCTGCGATAGCCTGAAACCCTAGAGTTATATAGTACCCGACCGTTGCGAATGTCGTTTGGATTGTTGTTAGCCCAAGTTTGAATATTGTTACAGCGTCTACGGCATGACCAACCCCCGCTATAATATTATTAAACCAAGATATAACGAAATCTGAAAAGCTTTTAGCCCCACCTAGTCCATCGTCAAACATTCCCGACAGAGTAGAGCTAACTTCCATAGCCCCAGATTTCAGATAGTTAAACAATCCTTGATCCATAACATCTTTTTTGAATATAGTCCATTTGTCTGCCATGTTTGACATTATTCCTGACCACGTCCTAGATTGTGCATCCATCGCACCTATATATTTTTCATTGAAAATAGCATTTAGTGTTGATTTAATTATCTCTCTGTTATTTTCAATAATAATATTTCTCGTTTTACCAGAACTATCTGTCCACTCATAGCCAATTTTATTGCCCATCTTTGAGGCACGCAACCCAAACTCCTTAAGCCTCTCGTTCTCACCGACCATCGCGTCTGCCATTGCTTCCACTGCCTGAATTAGTGGTTTTCCCATTGCTGAGGCTGTGTTGCCTAACGTCTTGAGTGTGTCGTCAGTGGGGTCTATCCCGTAGGCTTTAAGTTTAATAAATGCGTTTGTTACTTGTCCTAGTTGGTATGGGGTTGAAGAGGTGAAATCCGTTATCCACCGCATTGACTCTTTTGCTTTAATGCTAGACCCAGTTATGCTTTTTAGCGTAGTCTCGAATGTTTCGAACTGAGCGGCTGTCTGCACAAACCCAGTGCTCACAGAAAATAGACCTTTTAGAGACCTATACGCAATATATGTCCCGCCTAGTGCTATAGCCATTTTACCAATAGCCCCGCTAAATAATGAAGCTCTTTTGGTTGTTTTGTCTATTGAGATGTCGAGACCTTTGAAGTCTCTTCTTAGCTTTGATAGAGTAGCCGTTGCATTTTTACCATCTACATCAATTCGTATTACTGCCACGTCTCGCCCTCCTGTCTATGTCATCGCCAGTCAACATCGTTGAGGATGATTGACCTAGTTTTGCTTTCGCATATTGTTCATCATCTAAGTGTGTTAGGCTTCCAATTGTCATAAGTATCTTACCGTATTCAGCGGGTGGGAGTCCATTATAAATAAGGACATCTCTCACGCTTTGGTATATAAACCCATTAGAGAGCCCGTTACTTTCGGTCGCAACCATGGTTGACGAATTCGCTAATACTATCGTGTACTCATCCCACTCATTAGGGAATGAGTCTTCTGGGTTTCTTAAAAACTCAACTATCTGCCAGAGTGCTTTCCCCGCTTCACCTTGACATCTTCTCTCAATGCTTCTAGTGCATCGGATACATCGATAGGGGTGTTGTCGTCTTGGATATACTCAAACAAAGCTTCTGAATCTTCGCCACCTACCATTTTATTATAATTCGATGTCGCGATTCTGTCCGCCTCATCTTCTCCAAACGATTTAGCTTTTTCCTCTAGTTCATCTGCTTGATCGTATAGCTTCTCTAGCTTATTTGTAGCAGACACAATATCTTTGTCTTTGTCTAGTGCCTCTACTTTTGTCTCTAGTGCCAATATCCTACGTCCTAAGCTTGACGACTCTTGCATTAGCTCCATCATCTCTTTTTGTTCTTTTGTCATTTTGCGAATCTCTTTTTTAGTGAGTTCCCTAAATGTTACATTGAATGATTTTAGCTCTACGCCCTCGCTGTCTTCTATCCTTAGTGTTACTTTGGATGATAGCTGAATTTTTGCCATGGTGTGACTCCTGTTTATTTATGGTGTGATTTGACATAAGGGGCTCTGCCACACCTACAGAGCCCTAATTGTTACTTTGCTGCTGTCTCCGTGTATGCACCTACTTGCTTGTACTTGCATTCTACTTTTGATGCCCCGCTTGTCTCAGCAGTTACGGTAAATGATAGAATCATCATCGCCATATTGATCTTGGCTCCATTCGTTCCCTTGGAGTTGTTGAACTCTACCTCTAGCTCCAGAGTGTTATCAGCTGCGAAGTCTCCCGTGTGGTCAAGTGCTGCTTCTAGCATTACCTGGGCTGCGTCCGCCCCTGCTGAGTCAAACACGATTTGAAATGTTCCATCTGGGTACTTTTTCGCACCAGTGAATGATTGCACTCCTGTGTGGCACTCTTCTTCTGTCACATCTCTCTCTCCCTTGGAGAATGTGAGTGACCCGATTAGACACCCTAGTGTCGCCTTTGTCGCTTCGGCTGATTTCGCGTTAAGAGTTATCGTTGAGTCTGCTAAGTTAACTGGTTCTACTGCCATTTGTAATCCTTTTTACTGTAATGCCTATTGATTCATAGGCTTTCTTTATGTTAGCGTCATCGGTACAGACCAGTGTCGCGACTCCTGCGGGTTTGCCTGAAAAGTCTTTAGGCTTGATATGCCGTCCGTCAATCTTGGTTTTCGCTTTGCTTGTATAGACTAATACCAATTTAGCTCCTTGTTGTGAATTTAACCTCTCCTGCGAAAAGGCTATCATTGTATTTTGTAATGCTCCCCGTCCACTCTACATCTTCTAGATAGATACCGTCTGCTCGTGTGGCAGAAAGTGACTCTATCGTGTCTGATATAAGCTTATGTGCTTTACCTCTGTTCTCTGCAAAGCATAAGACAAGATTACCATTTACTCTAGTAGGGCAACTTCTGTCCCTCTCTTTGCCTAAGCCAAATATATCAAGTTGGGCGTACGGCGGCTGAATGTCTATCACTTCACCCTTGATAAATGTCTTAGTATGGGCTAATGTCCCGACTACATGATTGGCTACCTTTTGGTAGTGGTCAAACGATGTCATTCTCTCAGCTCCTTTTCTAGTTTCATTATCTCAGGGGTCAAGCCATGAAGCCCCCAGCCCATAGTTGAACCGTATGTTTTGCCTCCGATAGTAATCCTACCATTAGCTAAAATACCACCGTACTCTTGTGGGTTGTACATCTGCCAAGTGAACTCACCTTTTTGGATAAGCTCCCAAGCATCCATAAACTCACCTGAGTCTTTTGGAGAGTTTCGCTTGATGTCGCTGAATGAAGTAACTACTATCTTTTGTACTCGTAGCTGTTCTTCTTCTACTGCTAAATCAAACTCCGCTGCTATACTCATTTGCGTATCTGTATAAGGTAGATAATGTCTCCACCCTGAGCCGCTACTGTAGTTACTGAAACGATACCCCACTCTACATCTGAATCATCCACAAAAACGCAAGATGTTTCAGGCTTAGAGTCTCTAGTTATGTATAGTTTAGCGTCACCGTTTAAGATTAGATTCTCTACCAACTCCCTGCTATCATAGAACTCTCTGAAGTAGCGTAACCTTTCATTAGCATATTCCCCCCCCTCTCCAGTGATAGGGTCTGGACCAGTGAATAGGACTTTGAGCGTACCGATAGAGCCAAACTCTTCGATAATTTCAACCGCTACTTCTTTGAGGTCATCTTTAAGCAAGTGTAAATCCTCTAGTCTTTGGGATTGAGCTATCATTGATACATTGAGATAGCATACCTTGGACAATTGACGGCAAAGACGACGAGCCTCCGCCTGTGTTGTCTTTGTACTCTACTTGGAGAGAGCCTATCTTGGCTTTCGTGTATTTCATCTCAGTGACTTTTGATGTAATGTATTTCCCACTGTTCACTATATCAGCCTGAATTAGCATGACCAGAGCATCAGGAAAAGGACAATCCGTACTTACGGTACAGTATGCTCCTAGGATTGCTGTACCATTAATAAGCGTTGCCTCTTTCTCTGCATTGGTCTTTGCCACCCATTCAGTTGCTCCAAGCTCTGCAAGCTTAGTGCCTGCGTCTGCTACGGATATGAAGCTGTTATAGTTCTTTGTGGGATATACTATCACTTTTTAGCCCTTGATCTTTTTTTCGTAATTGGCGATACTGATACCCCCACGACCTCATAATCCTTTTTAATGGATTGGTCGTCGGTGTGCACTTCTCCACACTTGACTACACCAGCATAGAAACGCGGGTCGATGTATCTACCATCAAGCCCCTCGATTCTTTTTGCTGAATATATTACTGTCATCTGTTATCCTTTAGTTTGGATAAGGACACCCGCTGTCTGCTTGTCGCTAGAAGCTTTCTTCTCCCAGTTTGCCGCTGTAAGAATCTCTGCTCTTGTTGCCGCTACGTCTTGGTCTGCCTGCTTATAGCTGTATCCTAAGATGCCAACGTCATACCCACCCTGAACCTGATAGGTATAGTGAATGTTGTCACCGCCTCTTTTCTCGAATAGATAGTCTCTCTGCTCCGACTCATCTACTGTGATTGCACCAGCCGCTAAAGCTAGAACATAATCGATAGCACCATTTCTTAGAGAGTTTGCATCATATACAACGCTTGCTCTACCATACTTTGAAACGTCACCACCGATGATTGTTGCTCCCATTACATTTTCAACCGCTTTGCTGGTCGATGCGTCACCGATTAATGAATGTAGCCCGCTCGCCCCTCTCATTACTAGAGAAGTCAATGAGTTGCTTGCATCACCAAACGCGGATAGCCCTGAGTTAAGTAGCGTGTAGTCAAACTGTGCTGAACCGTCACCAACAACAAGTGCCGCCTCGTTTGAAATTGCCGCTACTGCCGCCCCTAGTGCTGTCTCGTACACATCACCGACATATGCTTGTACATAAGACTTAGCCACAAAATCAGCAAATACTTTCTCTGAATCTTGGTTGTTTGCGAATCTCTTAACCTCTGTGGCATTCACTCTCATGATTTCTGTACCCCATACTCTGGAGACTTTTGTTACTTTATCTGTACCTAGTACACGTTCTGTACCTGCACCTGTTGCGTGAGGGTCGCGGTCAATGATGGGGATAGCCCCAGTAATAAAGCCCTCTTCTGTAGCTAGACCTTTATGATAGTCTGAGCCCATTTTAAACGCGGCTGATTGCTCTAGCCCTTTTTTTGCCTCTATGAGGTAAATATTTACAAACTTATTAAACAGTTCATTACTAAATGGAATTGCCATGTTATTATCCTTGTGTTTCTGCTATTGCCAGCCTCTCGTCAAATGTCATTTGAGAGAGTGGCTTATCAGTATTTTTGTTTGGAGGAGTTCCCCCCGTGCCTGCCGTGCCTGCCCCTTGAGTCACTGTGGACTTTCTAAAGCTTTGGAATTTGTCGTCATTGAGCGTCTGAGCTACAAAATCTGCTACCGATACCGCTTTACCGTCACTTGCCAGAGGGGTTTTTACATCACCTATAACTGTGTATGGCACTACTGTATCGCCAATCTTCCCGATTTGACCTGATACAATCTGCTTGAATGAGTCTCTAAGTAGTGGATCATCTGCTAATAGCTTAGAGTTTGCGTCTAACGCCTTTGAGATTTCCATATCTACCTGAAAAGAATCCATTTTGCCAGCGTATTCGCTTTTGACTGCTTCGATAGCTTCGTCTTTGGCTTGCACCTGCTGGGCTAAATCTTGGAGTTTCTTTGTCTGGTCTGAATTATCACTGAGAGTTTCCAACTTCTCTTTGATGGCTTCTTCATCGACTCTTTCTACCCCTAGCATCTTCTTGACCAGCTGATTGCCTTTTTTGTAGTTGTCTTTCTCTGTTTTGACTTTCTCAAACTGCGATTTATAGCTATCTCTAGCTGTTACTATCACTTCAACTTCCGACTTAATTACATTAAGCTCTGCTTTTGCTTCTGGGTTGTCTCCGACTAATCCTAAAACCTTTTCAAAATCCATGTGTGTGTACTCCTTGTTTTCTGCCATCAGGCTAGATGCTATAACCATACCATAGTCAGGCGGTGGGAGTCAACTATGTAGCCATTAATTCTTTAAACCTTTTTGTGCTTATCTTTTGATTTGACCTAATAGCGTTCTGTACTGATTTGGGCTGTTTGCCTGCCCATCGATAGTAGGTCATGTCTGCGAATTGGCTTCCTTGCTTCGGACTATCAGAAAAGTATTGTACCCCTGACCTTGTTTGGTTTTTCTCTAATCCTGTACGTTCTATCACTACACATCGGCATCTTGGGTGGGCTGGGAATGGCGGGAGCTCGCCTATGGACTTAAATGACTTTCCATCAAGAGCAGCACATATTGGGCAAGTCCTCTGTTCTAGAAATGCCTCCCATACCAACTCCTTGATAACCCCCCTGTCAAATAATATCTTAACCGTATCTTGTTGTGCCTGCCATCGTGCCTCCTTAATGGCTGACTGGACAAACACTCTCCCGATATGTGATATTCTCTTGTCCGCAACTTTTCTAAGGTTTCTGGCTATCTTTGAAGAGTGCTCTCCGCTTGCCATGCCTATAGCTATTTCCCTCTTGATTAGCGTTATGTCTTTTATGTTGTTTGATTTTATTGTGTCACCAATCTCCACCCCATGTAGCAAAGTATTCTTATTGAAGTTCAAAGCTTTCTGTATTGGAGTCTCCCCATGCCATGACATCATGAAAAGCCCCGTGAGTTCTCCTACGTTTGCCATATCACCCAAGAGGTCTGTCATTAAACTTTTATATGTATGGTCTAACTCTTCTGCGATAATTGCCGCCATGTGTCTACGTCTCTGTAGGTCGGTGAGGTTATCGGATAGCACGAATTTGCCTATGATTTTGTCAAGGCTATTAAGTAAGTCTTTCTCGTAGTTAGTGAGTGACTTTAGCTCTATCTTGTCGATAAGGACCTCTAGCCTTAGCATGAGGTTGGCTCGTTCATTGTCTGGTAGTCTAGCGTTTTCCATCTGCTATAAGCCTTTTTTCTAGCTCGTCAATGTCTAAGGTTTGTAGTTCCCCCATTCCTTGAAGCTCTTTTGTGTATGCAATCTTATCTATGATTTCGTTACCAAGCAAGTCATCAAGCATTTTAAGTTTAAGTTCTGTCAACCCATTCTTGATGAACTCTTTATTGGTAGTGATATACCCATCTCCGCTATCTCCTGCGAAACGTGCGAATAGTTTATGGATTTTATTGATGAAGTCTTCCATCTTGTCGGACAGCTGAGATATTTCACTCTCTCCCTCTGCTCTCTCTGATTCACTCTGCTCTACTGTTTTGTTTCCATTTGAATCTGATACTACTTCAATGAATGACTTGACTATGGTTTTTGTTTTGCTTGCTAGTGTAGTCTCTAGTATCCCATCCGCTTTGCCGTCAAGCTCTAGAATCTTAACGTCTCCTAGCTTCGCACCAGTCTCTGGATTTACTGAGAAGTCGATACCCTTATCTGCATCAAACTCTACTACGTTCACGGTGTTTCCGTTCTCGTCTTTTGTTTGGGTTGATACGTTCTGGCTATTACCCATCAGCCCCCAAGAGATTACCTTTGGAAAGCCTAGCTTGATATTGTATCTATCTTTTGACCTTTCAATGTTATAGTGCTGTAGTTGGTAGTTTGCCGCGTTGATGTATGGTGGTGCATCCTTGATTTCATTGTAGACAAACTCTAATATGTGTATTTCTTTCACTTCTGATGAAATGGTTTCGTGTAATACCATCTCCCCATCGCTATTATCCCTCCATATCTCTACAGTGCCGTCTGCAAAATAGATGCGGTTCTCATCTTCTACCACATCGGTATATTTGCCCTCTGTCTTAATGTATGACCCTGTTATCCCAATTCTAACTATATTCCCTGCACCATCTCTCTTTATTAGTTTATCCATCACTCTGTCTCTGGGAATAAGCTCCGAGGTTGGTCTCACCCCTTGCTGTATCTCCTCTGCCTTTGTCTTTGCGTTATGTGGCGGAGTTGATACAAGAACATATACTCTGTTTGATAGTTCAGCTTGTACTAATATCTCCTTGGCAAACTCGTTGAACGATTGCCTCCCATCTACTGTTTTATATAGCTCTAGTAGATTAGGAGAGATTTTATCATCGAATGTGATAGGTGAACGAAATAGAATATCTTTGATTGAGTTTATGCCGTTCTCGAATGTCTGGGATAGTGCAGAGGTAGATACTGACTTTTTAAACCCAGCTAAACTCTCTGAGGTTGATTTGTTGAGGTATTTATGAACGTCTCGACCTCCGTTATAAACATCGTGGCATTTTGAAACGTCCTGGAGTAGTATCTTGTAGCTTGGGGATTGGTTGAAGCTTGGAACGTCTGCCACTGTTGAGCCTTTTTAAGCTATCTTAGCATAGATTGGCGGTGGGAGTCAACTAATGATGTAGCTTTTTATTCGCCTCCATTCCTTTGGGTGTTTCAACTTCTTGATTGCACTGCTCTCTATGTGTCTTACTCTTTCTCTAGTTACTCCTACTATTTCAGATATTTCTCCCAGTGTGTAGACAATCCGTTCTGGGTTCATCCCGAATCTATGTCTAAGTACCTGCTCTTCTATGTCGCTTGTGTCCGCTCTAGACAGCCACCCGTCCACTACAGATGATAGCTCTTCGTCAAGCACTGATGTGTCACAGTAATACTCGTCACCGCTATGTGTAAACTTATACATTTCGGTTTCATCAAAAAGCCTATATGCTCTTGGGGTATCCTTATCAAATGGGGTGAAATACCATGAGGAGTAGTCTCCTTTTTTCTTCACCTTTTTTATCTTTTTGTTTTTTACCGTGTTGACCCCAAGCACCCTACACGCTGCACACTTCACCTTAAGGTTGCCCCCTCTATTCATTACGAAAGTGCCGCCACAAGCAGAGCATACTTTTCTTTTTTTACAATCTTTCATTGATTTGTTTTATAGTTATAGGTTGTTTTGTGGTTCATTTGTATCTCCCTGAAATTAAAGGTAATTCCGTCTGGGATGCGGGTAGGGTAATTCTCATACCCATTGATAGTATTATATCTTGATGTTGATTACAATATACTTATAGTATTTTGAGCCGCCCCTTGTGGCTTTGGCTTCTCGATGTTAAATGTAGCGTATACTGTAGCGTCTGCCATGTTTGGAGATGCGATACCTCTCTTTTTCAGGTCTGTCTTTTTCTCTACCATGTTTTTGAGCCTGCCTGACTGCCTTTTTCTTGGTGTTGCAAGTTCTGTGATAAGCTCCTCTAGGTTGTCTATGTCTCCACTGATACTAAATAGATCATCTGTGTCTATCGGTTCACCCTTTGTAACTGCTCTGTATGTAGCCTTTGCCTTGTCTGCTAGTGACCACCAGGACTGAGCCTTTAGATTCTCAAAGTATGCTTCGTTTGTCTGTTGCGTTTTGTCTCCATCGATAACATAGAGTGACTTAGGGTGCATTGGTTTTGATGCACTGTCGAAACCGTGGTATAGTATATGTTTGCCGCTCTCTCTTATTATCCTCTTGATGTTTGAGCCAACACCAGCACCGACACCATTAGCGTCATAGTTCACTATTGCATCATGCTCAACTGCCTTAAAATACACCTTTTCGCTACTCTCGAATAGCTCGTCCTCTTGACCTTTCCATTTTATCATCCCTGACAATATAGCCCCGTCCATGATAGCCATAGCGTTGAGGTCGTCTCCATCGTCTGCCACATCGTAGCCTATCCGCTTATTCCCTGTAGCGTCCAATTCTAGCTTGATGTGTGCATCAACACAAGCCATAAGCCATTTACGCTTAATAATGGATTCGTTATCGTCTTGTTTTGGCTCTCCTAGATAGATATGGTTGAAGTCCTCTTCGTCTAAGTGCTCTCTGTCTACTGATACAAGCTCTTTAGCAGAGTCTGACAGGAATGGGTTGTCGGTGTAATTTATCATCTTTTTTATTACGTTGCTTTTGGTATTAAGTACAAACTCTTTATAAACAAAGTCAGTCACAAGGAAAGGGTTAAACACGAATATAGCAAAGGAGTTATCTTCTCTTAGCACTGTAGGTCTAATGTAGTCCCATTGCTCTTTTGTGACCTCTGAGGCTTCCTCCACCCATGTAATATTTATACCGTCTAGCCCTTTTATCTCTTCTATGTTGCGATTTATCCCAAGGAAAGTGAACTCGCTTCCTGTTTCGTCTGATACTATGCTTGTTTTCGTTATTGTGAATTTTGTCTTAAAATAATCATCTTCTGTTATTATCTTCTTTAATAGTGAATATACGCTCTGGTCTATTCTTGATTGAAACTGTCTTAGGCATGCTATCCTTAGTTTATATTTAGACGCAAGATACACAAGTATCCCGGCGGTATCATAGGACTTTGATGACATTCGCCCACCGTATAATACCTTAATCTGGCTCTTGGTCTTCCAGAATGCTTTAAGATTATGGTTTAGTTTCAATGCTGCTCTTCGTAGAAGTCGTCTATCCCTTTGACTATCACCTTGTTTGATTGAGTGTTATCTTTCTCGTAGAAGCCTTTCATTTTATTAAGTATATCGATAGCTTTTAGCCCGTCACTATTTAGCTCCTCTTTCGCTCTACCGCTTAACATTACCAATACTTCGTTCATAGATAAAATATCTTCTGCTTCAGCTTTTGCCCTAAGAGACTCTATCATCGCTGAAACATCGTTATTTTGCATTAGCTTGTATGCGTTATTCCATATTGTCTCATCTTTCATGTTCTTTGTACTAAAAGATTTACGATATGCTTCTGCTGCAACTCCATTATTCTTTATATATTCTATACAGAACTTTTCTCTTCTCCGTGTTAGCTTTTTCATAGCGTTCCTTCTCTCATGTCCCTCTTCCATTCCTCTAAGTCTCTATGCATTACAGTACAGTCTCTGCATAGCCCCACCCCTTTACGGGCATCAGGCAAAGGGGAACTACATCTAGTGCATAGTGTGGCTTTCCTTTTCCTCTTTGGTCGCTTGCTGTCTGCCTCTGCTCTCTTGCACTTGGTTGAGCAATATAGTTGATCGTGCTTCTTTTGTGTGAACTCTTTATCGCATCCTCTGTACTTGCATATCATCGCTTAACCCCGTCTCCTGTTTTTACACCTACGCTGTATGACCTCTGCATCTTCTCGCCACACTCCTTGCAGTATTCTGCCCTATCGCTTTGGTTGATGGACTTTGTTATCTCTGTATGTATTATAGCACACTTTTGATTAGTGCATTTATAAAGGTATTTCACTTTCTTCTCCTCATAAATTCATAATCATGTGAAATCTCTTTCTCCGCCTCTCCGACCTCTATAAGTCGAATGCCCCATATCTTACTAATACCGTACTTCCTCTCCCCTTGCTTGTCTGCGTAGGTGGTTGGTATTCCATTAAATATTACTTTATTTCTGTCTAGTGCATCGGGGTCAAGCTTGTTTGAGTCACTATACCAGATATGGTCTGCGACTATCTTATTTTTATGCTTCACATCCAATAAGATATTTTTATCGTCATTGCGTTTCTCGAATGTGGCGGTGAACTCGTGTTCTTTGCCTAATATTTTTCTTAGTCGTGTGCGGGCTTTTTCGATTGACATTAATTAACTATCGGTAGTCTAGTATTGATTTTCAAGTCAAGCACAAATTGAGTCTCAAGCCCGCTTAGAGGATTTCGCACCTCTGACGTGAACACAATATCCTCTACAATCACACCAGTATCTTGGATAAAAGATATAAGTGCTTGCCTGATTGTCGCTTCTGCCTTTTGTCTGCTTTGAATTATACTCTTTACTTCTTCTTGCATTCTGTTTCCTTTGCTTTATAGTATAACATCGTCACACCCACTCTGTCTACAAACAATAGGATGGATGATTTCTTTTGGAACTTTCCCCGCCTTTAGTAATTCCCCCATCCTGTAGCATTCGTCTTTCAATACGTGGTTCTCTTTATATAGTTTTGTGTTTTTCTTATCTATTGATATATTCTTTGAATCTACTTTTCTAAGCCTGTTTCTTAGTGAGTGAATCTCTTTATTCATCCGTTGTGTTTCCCCTAGTCTAATCTCCATGTTTCTTATCTTCTGAATCATATCTTGAGTTATTGTGTCTCCGATATTCATGCTTTTTATTGTTGGATACCCGTTGTTCTGGGTTGGGAATATCTTGACTAATATTTCATTTGGGGTCGCACCATCGTCTATAAGCGTTGTTAATTGTTCATAGAATGTCATATTGTATCCTTTTGCATATTTGTATTATAGTATATCACAATTCACCTACTGTTATATGTACCATGCCATTATTTGACCAGACTTTATTTGTCTGCTTTAGCACTACCTGCGAATCATCGTTATAGCATACACCACTTAGTGCATCTTTGATGCTTTTGTCTAGGTTGTCTAAGTCTGGTCTTGATGTATGCCACAAGCCCTGCATCTCTACTTTCTTCTTTTTGCTCCAACTATTTGGCATCTTGAATCTATACTCTATCTTTAGCAGAACTGCACCCTCTATCTTTTTGGGCTTCTCCCTCTCTGCTAGTAGTGCGATAGCGTTCTTGTAGTCCGTGTAGTCTTTTGGGTTATACGTGCCTCTTCTTGTCACTCTTGGGCGTGGTGCTGGCTTTGGTCTGATCGGGATGTCTAGTGTTAGTGTGATATTACTCATGATATATAGTCCTTCCAATTTTCTCTACCTATTTTCTTCCCTGCCAATTTAATCCTGCTCGACTCGTCTATCTGCTTTGGACTTGGCTGGTCTGCTTTCATGTGACAGCTACGGCATATCAGTATTGTGTATCTGTCGTCTCTGTTTATCCCTCTGTCTGGATGCTCCCAATCGTCTGCCCTGTTGTTGCAGTTTGGTATCTGGCATAGTCCACCGCTTTTCTCTCTGAGGAAGTCGATATAAAGCTTCTTCTCTGTTCCTGTCATTCGCTTTGGGTTGACACGCTTATTCTTCTTGGTTTGTTGTGCTTTGCTATACATCATCCACCCTCTCAACCACAAAGCCTATCTCTTGCTTCTCCTATGTGGCTATGACCATATCATGCATCAACCCGCAGTCACAGCATTGAACCTAAATACCTCATTACTCATCATGGTTATTGGATTCCCGTCCACCAGCTGGTCAAATCCGTCTTCTCGCTCTATCATGCTATTTTCGCTCCTATGATTATGGTTATTGTTACAAATACGAGCCCTATCCGAATTTGATATACTGTCCTGCCATCTGGTATCTGGTGGGGGATTAGTGCCGCTTGTATATTTATTGCTGTGAAGTGAGTGTTTAATTGTATATCCATTAGTAGCACCTCCCTATGGCAGATTTTGGCTTACCGATTCGTTTTAGTAGCTTGCCTACTGCACTGTTGGGGTCTCTGCGATTTCGCCTCTCCGTTCGCTTTGGGTTGTTTGCACACTCCTGGCATAGGTACATGTCAGTACTCTTTGCATCCCCACATAGGCACGTTTCTTCATCTTTGGATTTTCCAGCTATTCTCTCGTCTCTATATCTCTTTTGGTAGACCTTTTTATTCTTTTCTATGCAGTCATCGCAGTATTTTTTTCTCGTGAGAGCCCCATCTATGCTCACTTCACATCCCTCAGTTGTGCATACTGTATCGTCTGGCTTTCTTGTGTTGCTCTTTTTTCTTACAATTTCTCTGCACGCTTCGCAGTATTTTGTGTTTCTATTCGCATTTATTAATCCCACCCTGCATATGAAGCATACGGGGGTTACATATTTATGTTTTTTGTAGCCCATTCTCACCTGCTCCCTTTTCACATCGATAGCACATGGCTCACAATACTTAGCCCTCCCAGTTCTTGCGGATATGTCTGTTTTACACACATCGCATAGCCTACCCATCAGTCTCCTCGAATTCCGACAAGTCTATGTCCTTTGGGTTGATGGTCTGCGTGGCTTTGCCTGAGTTATCACGCACTACCAGCCTAGGCACCCCCCTAATGTCCTCGATTTTACCGACTTGCCCGTTTTTTGATCTGTATTTTTGTCCTAGTTTCATTTTGGTTCCTTGTTCATTTTAGACTGCATCTCGCTATTTGACCACATTTTCATATTCCTCTCTAATCTTTATTGCATTTTCTTTGCCGTTTTTTGATTTTATCTCCATTTGCAGTACCTCCTAGACACCAAGCCTATTCAAAGAGGAGGGCTCAACCCCACTGTGCATCTAGGAGGATTTGAGAGTAGCTGAATCCTCTTTGAATAAGACTCTTTCACGGACAGCTTTTCAACCATCGCATATCGCATATCGCATATCGCATTATATCGAATTATCACTTAGTGCCAAGCCACTTTTGGGCTTGGGATTCACGGTTTGGATATGCCTACCGCTAGAGTCCATTAGAATGGTATAAGTCATATCTCATCTTCATTAATATCGATTTCAGGAAACTGCGGTGCAGTATTCGCACTGGCTTGTGGGGGTGGTGTCTGCTGTGCTGGCTGTTGATTGGTGTTGTCGCCCTTAGAGTCAAGCATCTTCATCGACTCAACCGTGACACCATGTTTTGATCGCTTCGTTCCGTCCTTAGCCGTCCACTGTTCCAATACAAGCCGCCCTTCTATTAGGATTTTTGATCCCTTGCGAAGATACTGATTCATGATTTCCGCTTGGCGACCAAATGCCGTCAAGTCGATGAACATTACTTCTTCTTTTTGCTCGCCTGTTTGTGACTTCCATTTGTGGCTGGTGGCTATGCCGACTTTTGTTATGGCTGAACCGCCTTGGCTATATCTGATGTCGCAATCACGGGTTAAATTCCCAACTAAAATACACTTGTTATACATTATTCTTGCTCCTTTTCAAAAAATACTTCATTCTGGTCTACCTCGAGAATAACACCCCTGCCGTCCATCGCTTTGCCTGTTAGCTCCATGCGACAGTGAAATGTATTATGCTTCACATGAGCCGCTTGTATCATTGCTATTCCGTTAAAGTCGAGGTCTACCGTATTGCCTGTATAGGGGAGATTAAATCTCACAATGTGACCTTTGTATGTCGCTTTCATTTTTATATCATGACTCATTGGTTCTCCTTATCTGTGCTACCTATGCCGCCTGTACGCTCGTTGTCTGTCTCTATGCCAAAGAGGTAGCCCTTGTGCTCCATTAGTGTTATCTGTGCTATTTTGTCTCCTTTTTTGATTAAAACACCTGTGTTTTTTGTTCCCTTAAAGAACATATCCATCCTGACACCATGATAAAAATGTGTTCTATTAAATGGGTTATGGATAATAATCTTAATCTCATCTTCAAAATCAAGGTCGATTATCCCAGTATGGCTTATTAACCCTTTGGCTCGTAGTGAGCTTCTTGGGTTTAGTTGGAGGTAGTATTTTGATTTAGCTACATGCTCCCAATCGCTACGAGTGAGATTCCCTCTTTTTTTAAACTCGTATCCGTTTGTGTCCATGACTTCACTTACTATTCCTGATATGTCGTCAATCACCACCCCAAGCCCGACAACCTCAGTATAACCCGCCGCGATAGTAACGTCATGTGACGCGTATAGGTCTATACAGGCACTATACTTCGTTTCTCTTTCTGGCATTTTGCCACCATTTATTGTTTTAAACATTTTTATCCTCCAAAATCTCTATCAATTCATTGATATGCTTTTCCCAATCAGCCTTTGGCACGTTGTCAAAACCTTTTAGCACTCTGGCTATTTCTCGCTTTTCTGCTTCGTAGGTGTCGTAGAGTTCGTCTATAATCGTCTCCACGTCTGGCACATAAGCCATAGATAATTTTATAGGTGGGTTGGATTTGCTTGTAGCTACCAACTCTTTCGCTTCGTCTCTTGTCATCTTCGCTCCTTTGTAAAAAAATCCCTAAAGGTGTCTCCGCCATACTGCCCTGATGTCATCTCGATAACCTCATTTACTGAGTACTCCTCTTTTTTGTCTATGCTCTCTATATAGTTTTTAGTCCCCTGACTACACGCCCCTGTTATGCTTCGATACATTACAATCATGTCGTCCGCTGATAGAGTTGTGTCTCTTGTGTATTCCTCATACCCAGAAAGGTCTCTATCTAGTAGCTTATAAACAAGGTCATCTTTTGCCTGCCTGATTGTTTCACCATGCGAGAAGTGGTCGTCTTGTTCTACTAAATATGACGTAGGGCAGTATTCTTTCTCTTCTGGGGAGAAGTTCTCTACTTTTCTTATGTTCCCCTTTGTGGAGAGAACTCTTGACAAGATACCGTCAGCGATAATGTGTTCTTCCCCATCTTTCATCCATTTATTATCAATCAGTTCTATATATCCTGTAATACCATCTGGACACCATTGGATTGTCTGATTGTTTAAGATTATGACCTCTGCTATATCAACTCTTCTGGCAACAATATTTATACCATCTGCCACAACCTTAGTTGATGGCAAAGATGCTACTGTTGAGTCCGACCCTGTTGTGACTGTTGAGTCCGACCCTGTTGTGACCGTTGAGTCCCCCCGTGTTGTGACTGTTGAGCTCCACCCTGTTTTGACTGTTGAGCTCCACCCTGTTTTGAC
>Ga0256844_10000072_pt1 | contig 39748 bp, 52 predicted proteins | sample MusselsmetaG_FD_189100 | JGI IMG/M metagenome (GOLD analysis project Ga0256844, IMG submission 189100) | Mussel associated microbial communities from hydrothermal vent at the East Pacific Rise, Pacific Ocean - Mussels | ecosystem: Host-associated > Mollusca > Shell > Unclassified ... | reverse complement strand
TCTCGTGAAAGGACCGGTACCAGGAGCCAAACAAGGTCTTCTAAAGCTTTTCAGTAAGTAAATAGCCAAGTAGATTTCGGTTCAAGGAGTAAACAATGTGTACCGTAGATATAGTAAATACCAGCAATGAAAAAGTCGGCGAAATTGAGCTGAATGCTGAAGTATTCGATTTGACAGTCAAAGAGCATTTGCTGCATGATGTCGTTCGTATGCAACGCGCCGCGAAGCGTGCAGGGAATGCCTGTACCAAAACAAGAGTTGAAGTCCGTGGTGGTGGAGCTAAACCATGGCGTCAGAAAGGGACAGGACGTGCGCGTGCTGGTACCAACAACTCTCCTATTTGGAGAGGTGGTGGAGTAACTTTCGGCCCTAAACCACGTGATTATAGTTTTAAACTTAACCGCAAGGTTAAGAAACAGGCACTTGCCATGGCCATGAGCGCCAGATTGCAGGAAGGTAATCTAGTTGTAATTGATGATTTTACAATGGATGCAATCAAAACTAAAAATTTTGTTGGTATCATGAATGGTTTTGAATTCGAAAACTGTTTAGTTATTACTGAGACCAATAACGATAATTTAAACAAATCAGCTAGAAACGCCAATGGATTCAAAGTAATGACCGTTGATGGCTTGAATGTTTACGATGTTTTGTTACACAAGAAATTGATGCTGGTAAAAACAGCCGTCGAGAATCTTGAAAAGAGGTTGACTCCATGAAAAGTGATCATAGAATCCTAAGGGGACCATGTCTCACTGAGAAAGCCAATCTTCAGCTTGAAGTTGATAGAAAGGTTGTTTTCAAGGTTGATCCCAGAGCAAACAAGATTGAAATTAAAAATGCGGTAGAGAAAATGTTTGATGTAAAAGTCAAATGTGTTCATACCACAAATATGCATGGCAAACAAAAACGCGTTGGACGCTTCACAGGTATGACGAATGATTGGAAAAAAGCATACGTGACTTTGTCTGAAGGTGAGATCAATTTTGCAGATCAACTGTAATTTTAAGTTTCTGTAAAAATCTTAGAAAAAGCGAATTAGTAAAGCTATCAATCCAACATAGCCTTGATGGAGCGATTAGATAATTATGACAATTAAGACATATAAACCAACATCACCCGGTAAAAGGCACCATGTGTCTATACAAGATTCAGCACTGTCTAAGCAGAGACCTGAAAAGAGTCTGCTCAGTAGTCTGTCAAAAACCGGTGGACGTAATAATTACGGAAGAATAACCTCTCGTCACATAGGTGGCGGGCATAAGCGAAAATATCGCATTATTGATTTTAAACGCAATAAAGTTGATATCGCAGCCAAGGTTATTTCCATTGAATATGACCCTAACAGATCTGCTAATATTGCTTTGTTGACATATTTAGATGGTCAGAAAACATATATCCTTGCTCCATCAGGAATTGCTGTTGGTGATCAGGTCATTGCAGGAGATACGGTTGATATCAAACCTGGAAATTGCCTTCCAATGATGAATATCCCGCTTGGTACAATTATTCATAATATAGAGATGAAGATTGGAAAAGGTGGGCAGCTTGTCAGAAGTGCTGGGGTATCAGCACAGTTAATGGCTAAAGAAGGTACATATGTACTTGTCAGATTGCCTTCTGGTGAAGTTAGAAAATTTCACAGACTCTGTAGGGCATGTATCGGTAAGGTTGGAAATCATGAGCATGAAAGCCAGAAACTTGGTAAGGCAGGTCGTACCAGGTGGATGGGTAAACGCCCACATGTTCGTGGAGTTGCCATGAACCCTGTCGACCATCCGATGGGTGGTGGTGAGGGTAAAAGCTCTGGTGGACGTCATCCATGTACTCCATGGGGCTATCCAACCAAAGGATACAAGACAAGAAAGAATACCGAGTCGGACAAATATATTGTTAAGAAGCGACGTTAATTAAGAGGATAATACTATGGCTCGTTCAGTCAAGAAAGGACCTTTTATCGACGATCATCTGCAGAGGAAAATAGATTCTGCAATTGAAAGTGGATCCCGTAAAGTTATTAAAACCTGGTCCAGGCGTTCTGATATCTCTCCGGAGATGGTTGGATTGACCTTTGCAGTACACAACGGTAGAAAATTTATTCCAGTTTTTGTATCAGAGAATATGGTCGGCCATAAACTTGGTGAGTTTTCACCCACCAGGACTTTTTATGGACATGCATCTGATAGAAAAACTCGAGCATAATAAACGCGTTAAGATTAGATTTATTAGGAGTTAATATTATGGAAGCTCGCGCCGTAGGGAGACGTATTAGAATCTCCCCTCAGAAAGCCAGACTTGTTGCTGATGTGGTTCGAGGGATGGGTGTTGATAAAGCAATAACCACTCTTCGATTCATGCCAAAGAAAGGTGCTTCAATTTTACGAAAAGTCATCGAATCTGCTGTGGCTAACGCCACTCAGGATGATCAGATAGATGTTGATAACCTTTATGTTAAAACAGTTTTCATTGATGGAGGGCCTTCTTTTAAAAGAATCCGCCCTCGGGCAATGGGACGTGCTACTTCAATTATTAAACGGACAAGTCATATTACTGTAGTGCTCGATGAAAATTAATTCTTTACTTTGTCGGCAGTAATGGGTATGACTCACAATTTTTTTATTTATACAGATTAAGCGTATTGCTGGAGGACTATTTTGGGGCAGAAAGTTAACCCGCTTGGGTTCAGACTTAATATAACTCGGACATGGGATTCGATTTGGTATGCCAATAAGGATTATTCAAAAAACCTTATTGAAGATCAGAAAATCAGAACGTTTCTAAAGAAACGTCTTCAACACGCCGCTCTCTCCAAAATTATTCTTGAGCGTACCGGAGAGAAGGTTCGTGTTAAACTTTTTACCGCTCGTCCAGGTATAATAATCGGGAAGAAAGGTTCTGAAATAGAGCTCCTTAAAAAGGATCTTGAGAAGCTCATAAACCGTAAGGCTGTTATCGATATACAGGAAGTTAGACGTCCTGAAGCTGATGCACAGTTGGTTGCAGAAAACATTGCTCAACAATTGGTTCGAAGGGTAGCCTTCCGCCGAGCAATGAAAAAATCTGTTAACTCCGCCCTAAGATTTGGGGTAAAGGGAATTAAGATTTCCTGCTCTGGCCGTCTTGGTGGTGCTGAAATGTCACGATGTGAATGGGTCCGTGAAGGGCGTGTACCACTACATACACTTCGGGCTGATGTTGACTATGCACTTGCTGAAGCAAACACTACCTACGGTATTATTGGCATCAAAGTATGGATTTTTAAAGGTGAAGTCCTTAATAAAAAGGATGCTCCCGCTGAAGCCTAGCAGGATAGCTTTTAACCTGAAGTACAGAATTAATATTGGAGTTTAAACATGTTAAGTCCTAAAAAGGTCAAGCATAGAAAAGTTTTTAAAGGAAAGAATCGTGGGAAAGCACATCGTGGCTCCACTATTTCCTTTGGTGACTACGCGCTGAAGGCTGTTGAGAGTGGTAAGCTTACTGCTCAACAAATTGAAGCTGCTCGTATTGCCATAAACAGAAAGATTAAACGCGGAGGACAGGTATGGATTCGTGTCTTCCCGGACAAACCAGTAACCAGAAAGCCAGCTGAAACCAGGATGGGTAAAGGTAAAGGTAGTCCAGAGTATTGGGTTGCAGTAACAAAACCTGGAAAGATTATTTATGAATTGGCAGGTGTAGAAGAAGAGTTGGCTATACAGGCGCTTACTCTTGCTGGTGCAAAACTACCATTTAAAACTAAGGTTATCACTAAAAGGAGCACACTATGAAAATGTCAGAAATGCGCTCAATGTCATCTGATGATCTACAGAAGAAACTGATCGAAATGAAAGAAGAAATCTCAAACCTTTCATTTCAGCATAAGATCAGACCTCTTGAGAATACTTCGACTTTGAAGAAGCTCCGTAAGGATATTGCACGTATAAATACTCTCTTTAATGAGAATTAGGTTATACTGTAAAATTTATAATTAACTGAAGTACTTTTTCATATAACTCAAACTGTGTCAATCATGAGTGAGATAAAAAAAATAAAGAAGACCAGGACTGGTACTGTTGTCAGTAACAGGATGGAAAAAAGTATAGTTGTTCGTGTTGAAAGAAAAGTACGGCATAAACTCTATGGTAAATATATCAAGAAGAGTGTGAAGTACCTTGCGGATGATCCAGATAACAACTGTAACATTGGCGATCTTGTCAAGATAGAAGAATGTCGGCCACTCAGTAAAAAGAAACGGTGGCGGTTAAGAGACATCATACGGGAAGCAATTATTTAATTTCCGGTTTGACTCCATTTTCTTTGAAAACAACTGATTAATAATCAGGTGAAATTATGATACAAAGTGAAAGTGTTCTGAATGTCGCAGATAATTCAGGAGCTAAAAAAGTACTCTGCATTAGAGTTCTTGGTGGTACCAGAAGAAGATATGCATCTATTGGTGATGTTATTGTTGCCACTGTTAAAGAAGCCCTGCCAAATGCCAAAGTCAAAAAAGGTGATGTCGTTAAGGCAGTAATTGTTCGTACAGCTAAAGAGATGAAACGTATGGATGATACCTGGGTTAAATTTGACGAGAATGCAGCAGTTATTCTTTCCGGAACCGGTGATCCTGTTGGAACACGAATTTTCGGACCTGTGGCAAGAGAGCTACGTAACCAGGGATTTATGAAAATTATTTCTCTGGCACCCGAAGTTTTATAATACGTTTTAAGAAGTCTTGCATATCTTGTGAGGCTCTTAGTAAAAGGTGCTGAAAATGGCAAAGGGACAGACATACCTGAAAAAAGATGATCAGGTAGAAGTAATAGCAGGTAAAGATAAGGGAAGAGTTGGTAAAGTCCTGAAAGTTTTTCCTGAAAAAGAAAGAGCTTTGGTAGAACGTATTAATATGATTAAACGCCATACCAAAGGCACAGAAATGAACCAGGCAGGTCAAATCGTGAATCGTGAAGCATCCATTCATGTATCTAATCTGCAGTTGATATGTCCGGAGTGTACTAAGACCGGACGGATTGGCAAAAAACTCTTAGAAGATGGAACCAAGGTACGCTTTTGTAAGAGCTGTGGCGAGTCCATCGAAACAAAACAGTAACAGGTAAAATGGCAATTGCCAGGAGTATCAAATGGGTTCGCTGAAAGACCATTATAAAAACGAATGTAAACCGGCTCTGCAAAAAGAATTTGGTTATGCCAATGTGATGCAGATTCCCAAAGTTGAAAAGATCATATTAAACATGGGGCTTGGTGAGGCTGTACAGAATCCTAAGATTATTGATGGGGCTGTAGAAGAACTTACCCGTATTGCCGGTCGTAAAGCAGTTGTAACCAGAGCAAAAAAATCGATTGCTGGTTTCAAGCTTCGTGAAGGAATGCCCATTGGCTGTCGTGTAACATTGCGATCCGATGTGATGTATGACTTTTTTAGTAAACTTGTCAATATTGCTCTCCCACGAGTTCGTGATTTTCGTGGAATTTCTCCTAAAAGCTTTGATGGTAGGGGAAATTTTTCAATGGGTGTTAAGGAACAGATTATCTTTCCTGAGATTGATTATGACAAAATTGATAAGATTAAGGGCTTAAATATTACAATTGTAACATCAGCCCCAACTGACAAAGAGGCTTTGAGTCTTTTGAAAAGTATGGGAATGCCTTTTAAATCTACTAAAGGATAAAGCTTCTTGCTGAGAATAGTTATTTTCTAATTATTACTCTGCATTTTGAAGTCAATCTAAAATAGCACCATAGAATTATTAGACTCGGAGGTCGTTTTGGCTAAGAAATCTCTCATTGCGAAAGCAAAAAGAACGCCAAAGTTTGCGGTAAGAAAATACAATAGGTGCCCACTTTGTGGACGCCCCAAAGCGTTCATACGTAAATTTGGCATTTGTCGCATATGTTTTCGTAAATTAGCATCCAGCGGTCAGGTTACCGGAGTAACGAAGTCCTCCTGGTAACTGTTAACCACTAGATCAAAATATAATTTTGATAAGGAGTGTTCGCGATGTCCATGAGCGATCCCCTGGCAGATATGCTGACCAGGATTAGAAATGGAGTTATGGCAAAATTCGAGTCGATCGATATGCCTACTTCCAAAACAAAAGTAAATATTGCCAAAGTCCTGCAAGACGAAGGATACGTAACTGGCTATCAGGTAAACGAGTCTGGTCCTCAGGGAACATTGACCATTAATCTGAAATATGCTGTTGATCAGACCCCGGTTATTACCGGTATAAAACGTATCAGCAAACCTGGGTTACGTAAATATGCAAGAGCCGGAGAGATACCAACGGTACTCAATGGTCTTGGAATTGCCATCCTTTCTAGTTCGAAGGGCGTTATTACTGATAAAACCGCAAGGGCCAGTAATGTAGGCGGTGAGATTCTTTGCGAGGTCTGGTAAGACCAGCAAATAACGGAGGTAATCATGTCTCGTATTGGAAAGCAGCCTATTCCTGTCCCTGCTGATATCAAAGTGGATATCAAAGGACAGATGATTTTAGTTACCGGAAAAAATGGTAAACTGGAACGTGAAATTTTACCGGAACTCGAAGTCTCCCTGAAAGATCAGGAGATCATCGTTGAAAACCGGGATAACAGTAAAAGAACAAACGCTTTTCGCGGAATGACCAGGAGTCTTATTAATAACATGGTCATCGGCGTCAGCGAGGGGTTTAAGAAGACTCTTATCGTTGAAGGTGTTGGATACAAAGTAAATACTTCTGGAAATAAACTGACTCTCAATGTCGGATATTCTAATCCAGTTGAATTTTCAATTCCTGATGGCGTTAAGATTAATGTTGATGGTAATAACAAAATTATTGTCGAATCAATTGACAAAGAACTGCTTGGTCTGACTAGTGCCAGAATTCGTGGAATTCGAAAACCGGAACCTTATAAGGGTAAAGGCATTCGTTATGAAGATGAATATATTGTACGGAAAGTTGGTAAAGCAGGTGCCGCAGCTTAAGTAAACTAGCAATCATATTTGTGATTGTTTCTCTTATAATGGTAAGGAAAAATGGCTAAGACAGATCCTAAGAAAACAGCCAGGGCAAAGCGTGTCCGACGCATTCGCAAAAAGATCATTGGTAACAGTGTTCAACCGCGTCTTAGAGTATTTAAAAGTAATAAGCATATCTATGCTCAGATCATTGATGATTCTGCAGGTATAACTATTGTATCTATGTCTACACAGGATAAAAGTTATACTAAACCAGAAGAAAGTGATAAGACAGGTGATGCTAAACAGGTTGGTTTATTACTAGCCCAGGCTGCTAAAACCGCTGGTGTTAGCAAGGTCGTTTTTGATCGTGGTGGATACATTTATCATGGTCGAGTGAAAGCACTTTCCGAAGGAGCCCGGGAAGGTGGGCTTCAATTCTAAAGAAATAAATTAGGGGGGGATTTCCCTTGGCAGATTTTAAACGTTCAAGGAACGAAGGTTCCGATGAATTCATTGAAAAAATTGTATTTATCAATCGTGTTGCCAAAGTAGTTAAAGGTGGACGTAGATTCAGTTTCAGTGCCATTGTTGTTGTTGGTGATGGAAAGGGAAAAATTGGATATGGACTAGGGAAAGCAAATCTTGTTCCCGAAGCCATTCGTAAGGGCGTCGAAAAAGCACGAAAAGATATGACGTCTGTATCAATTACGGATATTTCAATCCCTCATCAGGTTATAGGAAGATATGGTGCAGGTAAAGTCTTGTTGAAACCAGCATCTGAGGGTACTGGTGTAATTGCTGGTGGCCCTGTACGTGCAGTTCTAGAGGCTGTTGGTGTTCATAATATTTTAACAAAATGTCTTGGTTCTCATAATCCGCATAATATGGTCAAGGCCACCCTAAATGGTTTGAAAAGTCTTCGCACAGCTGCCAAAATTGCAGAAATCCGCGGTAAAAGCGTAGAGGAAATTCAGGCATAACGAAAAAGCATTAAGCGTGGTTAGAAATAAGATGCAAAAATTTGTGAACACAGTGCTTTTTTTCTATATAATATCGAGTGAAAGGTAGTCAAATGTCAGATACAATAAAATTTACTTTGGTCAAGAGCGGGATCGGCAGTACTGAGAAGATTCGAGCGACTCTTACTGGTCTAGGACTGACAAAAATGCATAAATGTGTAACTCGCAAAGCAACTCCAGAAATTCAGGGAATGCTAGACAAAGTTGCACACCTTGTCCGTATCGAGGAGGCTTAACATGATTAATTTAGGAAATCTCTCTCCGAACAAGGGAGCAAATAAACAACGGAAACGTCTTGGCCGTGGACCTGGTTCAGGCCATGGGAAAACTGCTGGACGTGGGCATAAAGGATTTAAATCTCGCTCAGGTTCTGGTATTAAACCAGGATTTGAGGGCGGTCAAATGCCTTTGCAGCGTCGTCTACCAAAACGTGGTTTTACTAATATCAATACAATTAAGTTTTCAATAGTATCACTTTCCCAACTTGATAGTTTAGAAGAAGGGGCAAAAGTGACTTCTGAGTCTCTTATTAAGCAGGGTATGGCTAATAAAGGGCTACCAGTTAAAATTCTTGCTAATGGTGAGATTAGCAAGGCTGTTACTGTAACTGTTGAGAAAGTTAGTACTGGTGCAAAAGCTAAGATAGAAGCAGCAGGCGGTAAAGTTGTAGATGTTGAAACAAAGTAATGTGGTTAAAAATCACTAATTGAAGCTTAAGTAATACCTGCTTCTATACGGAAATAGATTATGAGTGGACTCCAGAAGGCTGGGCAATCATCCGATTTGAAAAAACGTATTATCTTTACACTGCTAATGCTCGCAGTATACAGGATGGGTGTCCAGGTTCCCACTCCAGGAATAAATGGAGAGGCGCTTGCAGCATTTTTCACCAAAAATGCTGGTACACTTTTTGGTATGTTTAATATGTTTTCTGGTGGTGCTTTGTCGAATTTTTCCATCTTTGCACTTGGAATCATGCCTTACATTTCAGCATCCATTATTATACAATTGTTAACTGTTGTTATCCCTCAACTTGAAACTCTTAGTAAAGAAGGAGCAGCAGGGCAAAGAAAAATTACGCAGTACACTCGCTATGGTACTGTGGGATTGAGTATAATTCAGGGTACTTTTATTGCGACTGGACTTCAAAGTATGGTTGGACCCGGTGGAGAACCTATTGTTTTAAACCCTGGAACTCCATTTATACTGATGACCATGTTAACACTTACGGCTGGTACATCATTCATCATGTGGCTTGGTGAACAGATGACCGAACGCGGAATAGGCAATGGTATATCACTTATTATCTTTGCTGGTATTGTAGCCAGAGGACCTTCTGCACTTGTTAATTCTTTTCAGTTAATAAAAGCTGGAGAAATTACTCTGTTCTTTGTTCCACTAATTATTGCTTTCATGATTGCTGTTGTGGCTGTAATTGTTTTTTTTGAAACTGCACAGCGTAAAATTCCAATTCAATATGCTAAACGTGTGGTTGGCAGAAAAGTTTATGGAGGCCAGAGTTCGCACCTGCCTCTTAAAATAAATATTGCTGGTGTTATTCCGCCTATTTTTGCATCATCAATTATGATGTTTCCAGCAACAATAGGTGGTTTCATTCAGGTAGAATGGGTTCAGAAAGTTTCAGCTGCGATGGCTCCAGGTAGTTTTTATTACTATCTACTTTATATCGTTATGATAGTTTTCTTCTGTTTCTTTTATACAGCAGTCACGTTTAAGCCGGATGACGTTGCGGATAATTTGAAAAAGAATGGTGGTTTTGTTCCAGGTATAAGGCCAGGCAGAAAGACTGCTGATTTTATAGATAAGGTTCTTACTCGTTTGACTGTTGTTGGTGCTATTTATTTAAGTGTAGTATGTGTACTACCTACTATTCTAATATCAAAATTTAGCCTACCTTTTTATTTTGGTGGTACTGCCCTTTTGATTATAGTAGGTGTTGCCATTGATACAGTGTCACAGGTTCAATCTCAAGTAGTTATGACTAACTACGAAGGTTTTATGAAATCTGGTAGAAGAAAATAAACGGAAAATTGTGAATTGCACCGCAGAGCACCACGCATCTAAACCTATTTTGGTAAAAACGTCCGATGAAATAAAAATCATGGGTGATGCCAATCAGATAGTTGCTGAAGTTCTTTGTATGTTACTTGATACCGTTGCTCCTGGAATCACAACTTTTGAACTCGATCAGCTCGCAGAAAATTTATGTCGTAAACGAAATTCAATTCCTGCATTTAAAGGATATCATGGCTTTCCATCTTCTTTATGTGTTTCAATTAACGAGGAAGTAGTTCATGGTATTCCCTCACGGAAAAGAAAATTAAGAAAGGGTGATATTCTTTCAGTTGATTTTGGTGTGTGTTATAAAGGTTTTTTTGGTGACTCAGCTGTTACGATACCAGTTGGAAAAGTTAAATACGAAACACATAAACTGCTTCAGGCAACCCAAAAATCCCTTGAGCTTGCTATAAACCAAGTTGTCATAGGTAATAGGGTCTCGGATATATCCAGGGCAGTACAGGAATATGTTGAAGAAAAAGGATATTCTGTTGTTCGACAGTTTGTTGGACATGGAATAGGGAACTCGTTGCATGAGGGACCTGAGATTCCAAACTATGTTCAAAAGAATGTACAGTCCTCTCCACGGTTGATTGAAGGAATGGTTATAGCAATTGAACCGATGGTTAATCTTGGAACTCACAAGGTTAAAGTTCTCCGTGATGGCTGGACTGTAATAACTGCAGATAAGAAACCATCTGCTCACTTTGAGCATTCAATTGCAGTTACAGTTGATGGGCCACTGGTTCTCAGCTCCAGAGATAATTTTTTAGAACCTTAGTAAAATAATACTTCTCTTTTTTACATGGGTATATTATAATCGACTCTTTTTGCAGTTATATGTGTTCATTTTAGGAGTATATTTATGGCAAAAGAAGAAGCCATTGAAGTTGAAGGTACTATTGTTGAGCCATTGCCTAATGCGATGTTTCGTGTTGAGCTTGACAATGGTCACAAAGTTCTTGCTCATATTTCAGGTAAGATGCGAATGCACTTTATTAAAATCCTACCTGGAGATCGTGTCACCATTGAACTGTCACCTTATGATTTAACAAGGGGTAGAGTAACATTTCGGGCTAAGAACAATAAAAAGAAAAAATAAGAGAGTAACCACATGAAAGTCAGATCATCTGTCAAAAAAATGTGTAGTGATTGTAAAGTATACAAGCGTAAAGGCGTAGTCCGGGTTAGCTGTAAGGTTAAGAAGCATAAGCAGCGACAGGGATAAACTGTTTCACTTTGGACAGACAATTTTTATTATTTTAAGGAGTACGTATTTTGGCACGTATAGCGGGAGTTGATCTCCCTAAAAACAAACATATGGATCGTGCACTCACATATATCCATGGACTTGGACTGACATCAGCAAGACAAATACTTGATAAAGTAGATTTGCCACACACGATGAACAGCGATGATCTTGGTGGTGAAGATGTTACTCGTATTCGTAAGATTATAGAATCTGAATATACAGTTGAGGGTGATAGGCGTCGTGAAGTATCTATGGATATTAAACGTCTTACAGATCTTGGCTGTTATCGCGGTCGTCGTCATCGCATGGGGCTACCATGTCGCGGACAAAAGACTAAAACGAATGCCAGAACAAAAAAAGGTCCACGTCGTGGTGCTGGCCGTAAATAATATATGATACAGGTGTAAATTATGGCCGCAGGAAAACGTGCAGGATCTAATAAGAAAAAAGTAAAAAAGAATATCCCTGAAGGGATCGTTTTTATTTATTCGACTTTTAACAATACCATTGTCACCATTTCTGATAAACAGGGTAATGTAATATCCTGGTGTTCAGCCGGTGTATTGGGCTTCAAAGGGTCTCGTAAGTCGACTCCGTTTGCAGCTCAAAAAGCAATGGCTGAAGCTGCAGAAAAAGCTGCTGAACATGGTTTAAGAAAAATTGAAGTTCGTGTTAAGGGACCAGGACCTGGTCGCGAGGCAGCACTTAGAGCACTGATAAATACAAGATTTGAAGTAAGCAAAATTGTTGATGTAACTCCAGTTCCTCACAATGGTTGCAAGCCGCCGAAACGTCGTCGGGTTTAATTAATCTTGTTCCAATAGTTTATATAAAGTTACATTACATTAATCGGAGAATAAAGTGGCTAGATATACAGGAGCTGCCTGTCGTCGTTGCAGACGAGAAAATCTGAAATTATATCTCAAGGGTGATCGTTGTTATTCAGACAAATGCTCTTTTGAAAGAAGAGCTGTTCCACCCGGTCAGCATGGTCAAGCCCGTTTTAGAAAGGTATCTGACTACTGTGTTCAGCTGAGAGAGAAACAGAAAGTAAAAAATATTTATGGAATGCTCGAAGGACAATTCCGTAATTATTTCCACAAGGCTGATCTGCAAAAAGGTATAACAGGTGTTAATTTACTTATTATGCTTGAGCGTCGTCTTGATAATACTATATTTCGATTAGGTTTTGCTTCTTCAAGAAGACAGGCCAGACAATTGGTTCGTCACAATCATATACTTGTGAATGGAAGAAAGGTAAATATTCCTTCTTTCCTCATTTCTATTGGTGATGAAATCACTATTAAGGAAAAGAGTAGAACAAATAATTATTTAGTTGAAAGCATGGAAGCTGTTGCCAGGAGAGGGATTCCTACTTGGCTCGAACTTGACAAAAATGCATTCAAAGCCACGGTTAAGGCTCTGCCTAATCGCGATGAAATTACCATGCCAATTCAGGAACAATTGATTGTTGAATTATACTCCAAATAATCTTTTGAAATATTTGTATTTTGGTAATCGTATTGCAACTCTATAAGGTAGGAAACTCATGACTCAAACTGCTGAAGAGACACTCCCTATTTATCGAAATTGGCACGAACTTATTCATTCGGAGCCACTTGAAGTAGATAAGGCAAAGCATACTAATACATATGGGAAATTTGTCTGCCAGCCACTCGAAAGAGGGTTTGCTGCTACCATAGGTAACTCTTTGCGGCGCATATTGCTTTCCTCCATTCAGGGAGCTGCAATCACAAGCGTCAAGATAGAAGGTGCTCTCCATGAATTTACATCCATGGAAGATGTAAAAGAAGATGTAAGTGAGATTATCATTAATCTCAAACAGGTACGTCTTCAACTAAATTCTGATGAACCTCAGACTGTAACCATAGATAAAAAAGGCCCAGGTATTGTTACCGCTGCTGATATCGCTGGTAATAGTAGTGTTGAGGTCATGAATGGTGACGAATTAATATGTACAATTACTGGCGAGACTGATTTTCACGCAGAACTCACTGTTGAGTGGGGAAAGGGCTATCAACCTGCCGAAAAGCAATCCAAAGAAGACCTTGCCATCGGCCAAATCCCAATTGATGCAATTTTCACTCCAATCCGTCAAATTCAGTATAGCATTTCAAATGCTCGGGTCGGTCAACAAACAGACTTTGATAAGTTAACAATTGAAGTCGAAACAGATGGTAGTGTTAAACCTGAAAATGCTCTGGCTTTTGCTGCCAAGATCTTAAAAGAACAGCTTACCACTTTTATAAACTTTGATGAAGCTGAAGTAGAGCCTGAAAAGACTGAAGAAGATTTAAGTGATCATGAGCCATTGAATCCTAACCTTGATAAACCGGTAGAGGATCTTGAACTATCTGTTCGTTCTGCAAATTGCCTTAAAAATGCCGATATTAATTTTATAGGTGAACTGACACAAAAATCAGATCAGGAAATGCTTAAAACCAAAAACTTTGGGCGTAAATCACTCAATGAGATCAAATCACTTCTCACTGAAATGGATTTAACTCTTGGCATGAAAGTTGATAACTGGGTCGCCCCAGAAGCCGCAGAAAACAGCGACGATACAGAACTGTAAGAACGTTATTATTATTGTTTAATTCTGGATATGTCTGGAATTGAATTGAGGATAGAATTATGAGACATAGAAAGTCAGGAAAAAGACTGGGTCGTACCGGCTCCCATAAAAAAGCGATGGTTCGCAATATGGTAACATCTGTTTTTGAGCATGAACGCATTGTTACAACGACCCCAAAGGCAAAAGAGGTTAGAAAGGTTGTTGATAAGATGATTACTCTTGCAAAACGTGGTGATCTTCATGCTAAACGTCAAGCAATGAGCTTTATTCAATCTCGTGATGTTGTTGCAAAACTTTTTGATGAAATTTCAGGGAAATTTGCTGATAGGAATGGTGGGTATACTCGCATTATCCAGACAGGTCAGCGAAGAGGTGATGCTGCACCAATGGCAATTCTTGAGCTTGTCAACTATTCCGAGGACATTGAAGAAGAAAGCGAAAATTAATTTTTCGCTAGCTTGTTCATAATTTGAAGCTGATGTGAATTTATTCATATCAGCTTTTTTTTTCCTTTTTTTTTACGATAAATTTATCATTGCTTTACCTATAGACAGATATGAAGACAAAGAAGAATTTCCCTGAAGGGATGGAACCCATTGGCAAACAAAAATTTAATTTTCATTGTCATGAGAAGGTTGATTGCTTCATGGTTTGTTGCCGGAATGTCGATATGTTTTTGTACCCTTATGATATTTTACGTCTAAAATCTTCGCTTAATATCAATTCTCAAGAATTTATGGAGAATTTTACCCGTATTGTAAGAGGTCTCGAAAATCCCTATTTTCCTTCTGTTATGCTGAGACTTACCGAGGATGAGCCAAAGTCTTGTCCTTTCCTAGAAAAAAGCGGTTGTGGCGTTTATATGGATAGACCATCGGCCTGTCGGACATATCCTCTAGAGCGTGGTGTTGATCGTACCCCTGAAAAACGTATGAGTAAAGATTTTTACTTTATGACTAGCCATGATTATTGCCACGGACACCAGGAAGAAAAAAGTTTTACAGTAAAAAAATGGATCCGGAATCAGAGACTAGACGATTATAACCTCATGAATGATCTTTGGGCAGAAGTCGATACTGTCTTTGCTGATAATCCTTGGGCAGGTGAGGGGAGTGGAGGACCGAAACAACAAATTGCATTTACTGCTTGCTATGATATCGATAATTTTCGATTAATGGTTGCAAAGCACGACCTTCTCGAACGTTTCATTGTTTCTCGTGATCAAAAAAGGCGAATAAATGAATCTGATACCGAATTGTTGAAGTTTGCTTTTGAGTGGGTCAAAAACTTTCTTGGCGCCCCTTCTTCTTTACTCAAAAAATAAAATTTATAAATCCAATAAAGCCCAATTATAATGTATCATTTTAAATTTCTGACTAGTAACAAAATTCTTTTCAGATACACCTGCAAAAACTTGCGTGAGACGTATCTGTATGTTAAAAAGAAATGTTTAAAATCTTATTTTGTAGTCATTTTCTTTGCAATGGGCAAAGTAAATAAAATTCACACATCCCCCATATTCCGGTGTCATTGTTTTTATTACTAAAATAATTACGATCATACAGGTGGGATGGACGTTTAACCGGATAGGAGAATTAGTATGGCAAAAGTAACAGTTAAAGAAATGCTCCAAGCTGGGCTTCATTTTGGTCATCAGACACGTCGTTGGAATCCAAAGATGAAACCCTTCATCTATGGACCACGTAATGGCATTTATATCATTAACCTCGACAAAAGCAAAAAGCTCTTCGATGCTGCATCAGAATTCATAACCAATGAGATTGGTAATGGTGGGACACTTTTATTTGTAGGAACGAAACGTCAGGCAAGAAATATTATTAAAGAAGAGGCCGTTCGCTGTGGCATGCCTTATGTTGATCATCGTTGGCTTGGTGGAATGCTTACCAACTTTCAGACTATTAAAAATTCAATAGAACGTCTCAAATCAATTGAATCTATGCAGGAAGATGGTTCTATTAGTCGTTTCCCCAAAAAAGAGATTCTGCTTATGGGCAAAGAGCGGGTCAAGCTTGAGCGCAATGTTGGTGGTATTAAAAATATGCGCAATATACCTACAGCTATTCTTGTAATTGATCCAAGAAATGAGGCCATTGCACTTAATGAAGCTAAAAAACTTAAAATTCCTGTAATTGCCCTTACAGACACCAACTGTGATCCAGATGGTATTGATTATATAATTCCTGGTAACGATGATGCTATTCGTTCTATTCGTCTAATTTGTGGTCAATTAGCAGAGGGTGTACTCACTGGTCAGGCGGCTCATGATGGAGAGAATGCATCAGATGAAGCTATGGCTGCTGCAATGGCTGATGCCAGTAAAGAGCAGGTAGAAACTGTAGTCGTTGAAAAGACCACTGAGGCCGCTCCGGCTGCTGAATAAAGAGCTTCACTGAAGTGCCACATGGCATTTTTATTTTTTATAACTCAGGGGCTGTTAAGCCCCTTTGTCGTGTCTGCTGTAAACGATCTTTATTAGGAACGCAGCATTTTTAACCGTGAACAGGTTTAACACTTAATTATTATAAATATTTTAATTACATTTTGCTTCTCGGATCATATAACGATCACTGAGTGAGCACAGAAGAGAGATATAATGAAAATTACAAGTCAAATGGTAAAGGATCTTCGCGATAAAACAGCCGCAGGTATGATGGATTGTAAGAAAGCACTCAGTGAGACCGATGGTGACATGGAAAAAGCCGTGGATTTGCTTCGTCAAAAAGGTCTTGCAGTTGCTGCAAAACGTGCTGGCAGAGCTACCAGTGAAGGAACCATCGAAACTTATATTCACGCAGGTGGAAAGATCGCTGCCATGGTTGAGCTTTCCTGCGAAAGTGATTTTGTTGCCAAAACAGATGGATTCAAAGAATTTGCCCGTGATCTTGCTCTCCATGTTGCTGCCGTAAATCCTGTTGCAATTAGCCGTGAAGAAATTCCCGAGGACATTCTTTCCCGGGAAAAAGAGATTTATGTGCAACAGGCCCTAGATTCTGGCAAACCTGAAAATATTGTTGAGAAAATGGTTGGTGGAAAAATGGAAAAATTTATCAAAGAAATTGCTCTTCTTGACCAACAATTTGTTAAAGATCCAGATTTCACCATCCAGGAACTTATCACTGACCTTATTGGAAAGATGGGTGAGGTTGTAAGTATTAAACGTATTGCCCGTTTTCAGGTTGGTGACTGATTATTCTTTAGTTCATATCAGCGTGTACGTTATGATGTGAATATTCTTTTTTTTTGCAGAACAAGGAGTTGTCATGGAACTGAAGTATAAAAGAATATTGCTGAAATTGAGTGGTGAAGCCCTTATGGGTAATGACTCTTTTGGTATTAACACCGATGTTCTTGAAGAAATCTCCTCTGAAATTAAAGAGATTATAGACCTTGGTGTTGAAGTAGGCATTGTTATTGGTGCAGGAAACATTTTTCGCGGTGTTAAAGGTGCCAGTCAGGGAATGGATAGAACAGCAGCAGATAATATGGGTATGCTCGCAACGGTGATAAATTCACTTGCTTTACAGGATTCCCTCGAACGTGGGGGTGTGGTCACTCGTGTCATGTCTGCCATCCCCATGCGCCTGGTTTGTGAGCCGTACATTCGCCGCCGTGCCACTCGTCATCTTGAAAAGGGGCGTGCTGTGATTTTTGCTGCAGGAACTGGAAATCCTTATTTTACTACAGATTCAGCAGGCGTTTTGCGGGCACTTGAGATCGATGCCGATATCATAATAAAGGCCACTAAGGTTGATGGTGTGTATGATAAAGACCCTGTACTGTATGATGATGCTGTGAAATTTGAAACACTCACCTATGATGATGTTCTCAGTAAAAATCTGCGAGTAATGGATGCTGCCGGGATTGCACTTGCCAAAGAAGATAAAAAGCCGATTCTAGTGCTTAATATGACGCAATCAGGTAATATTCGTCGCGCGGTTAATGGAGAAATGATAGGTAGCCTGATCGGTAGTTGAAAATATTTTTTAATTCCTATCAATAATTGTCAAGTAAAGAGGAGCGCAGCGCATGAGTGATGTAATAATCGATATGGCAGATAAGATGGAAAAAAGTGTCGATACCTTTAAGAATGAACTGTCAAAGGTACGAACCGGTCGAGCTTCCATATCTCTTCTTGATGGTATTTCCGTAGATGCTTATGGCAGCCCAATGCCTATGAACCAGGTTGCCACCATGACCATTCCTGAAAGTAGAATGATTGCTATCCAGCCCTGGGATCCGCAGATGGTTCCTGCCATTGAAAAAGCAATTATGGCCTCAAACCTTGGTCTTGCACCTGCAAATGACGGGAAGGTTATTCGCCTTAATATTCCTCAACTTACAGAAGAACGTCGTAAAGAACTCGTAAAACAGGTTCGGAGAGTTGCAGAAGAATTTAGAGTCGCTATTCGAAATGTTCGTCGTGAGGCAATTGATATTCTCAAAAAACAGAAAAAGAACAAAGAAATTTCTGAAGACGACCTTTTTAAATTACAGGATGATGCTCAGAAAGAGACTGACACTTATATTAAGCAAATTGATGCTGTGACTGAGAACAAAGAAAAAGAAATGATGGAAGTCTAATAGCGTTAAAAAGCGCCATCTGCTTCGTTGTTGCAAAATATCAAACCCTGTAACGTATTTAAAATACGCCACAGGGTTTGAATCTTTACACACCTTGTAAATGATGTTTTTTTAGTTATTAGTTTATATAGAATATTGTTGTAGTTTACCAAAACAAAACCATGCCTGTACCACTATCCCTTGATCCCTCATATATACCACGTCATGTAGCCATCATCATGGATGGCAACGGTCGTTGGGCCAAACGACAGCATAAGCCACGTCTGTTTGGGCATAAGGTAGGGGTTGATTCGGTACAGGAGATAGTTGAATGTGCTGGTGAATGGGGGATTGAGGTTCTTACTCTCTATGCTTTTTCAACGGAGAACTGGAAACGACCTGTAGATGAAGTTGGTGGTCTCATGGGACTCTTGAAGAATTATCTACAGAAAGAGCTCTCCAGAATGTTGAAAAATAACATCAGGCTTACATGTATTGGAAATATCCAAAAGCTCCCCGGAGATGTTCGTGAAGTCCTTAAGGCAACTGTAAAAGAGACAGCAGATAATAATAAACTGACATTGAACCTTGCCCTTAGTTATGGCGGACGCGCTGAATTAATTCGTGGAATTCAAAATATTGCAGATGATGTGTTTTCTGGAAAGCTGTCTTCTGCCGATATTGATGAAGAATGTATTAATTCACACCTCTATACAGCAGGTCTTCCTGATCCTGATCTGCTGATTCGTACTGGTGGTGAAGCAAGGCTTTCCAATTTTCTTTTATGGCAGGCCTCTTATGCCGAGATCTATTTTACTGATATTATGTGGCCAGATTTTCGCGAGGACGCTTTTATGGAAGCTGTCGCGGAATATCAGAGTCGTGAACGCCGTTTTGGCAAAACCAGTGCACAAATAAAAAGTGGGTGACACATGAATCGGGTGATTCCAGGACTTGCTCTAGCTCTTTGTTGGCTGCTCCTTCTTTTGAAAGGGCCTGTGGTTCTGTTTGCTCTTGTTCTCATTGCGGGATTGTTTATTGGTGCTTACGAATATGCCAAGATGTCCTTGGCTGATGGCTGTTCACTCCACCTGATAATACTTGCTCTTCTCACCATGCTTCCCCTTATTTCAAGCTTTTTTGTGCCAAAGATTGGTCTCAACGGCGGCTTGGCTCTTGCCTTTTTACTTCTTTCTTTCTGGACCCTTGGCACCTACAAAGACGGTTTTGACAGCTTCGGCTTCTTCTGTAAATGTAGTCTGGGAATTCTTTGGGTAGGGTTTCTCGGAGCTCACCTGTTAATGATAAGGCAATTACCTGAAGGCAATTACTGGTTGCTTATCCTTACCGGTATCACAGCAGGTTCAGATTCTGGTGCATATTATACCGGTCGGGCTTTTGGGAAAAATAAATTGAGCCCGCTCATCAGCCCCAATAAAACCATCGAGGGGGCACTTGGTGGCATAGTGACAGGAATGCTTGTAGCATCACTTCTGGCCATCCTTCTGTTGCAGAATGTTCCCTGGATGTTTATTCTGCTTTCTGCCATGCTACTTGGTGTAGTCGGCATCTGTGGTGATCTTGTGGAATCTGTTATTAAACGTGCCACAGGAACAAAAGATTCGGGAACCATCCTTGGCGGCCATGGAGGTATTCTGGATAGAGCAGATTCTATTTTGTTTGCAGCTCCTGTTCTCTATTATCTCCTGCTTGCAGTTTCTTAATACTTATGAAAACACTTACTCTCTTAGGGTCCACGGGATCAATTGGCTGCAATGTACTGGATGTCGTGCGGAATTTTCCTGATCGTTATCGTGTGAGTGGTCTTGCAGCAGGGCGAAATGTTGAGAAATTAGTAGAGCAGGTCCTCGAGTTTAGCCCTGAATTAATTTCTGTTGCTGCTTCTGACGATGCAGCAATGCTCCGTGAAAGGCTGCCCATTGAATTTAAAGACAGGGTTCGATTTGGAAGTGCAGGAAGCCAGGAAGTTGCTGCAATTGATTCAGCTGATATGGCAATATCAGCCATCGTAGGTGCAGCAGGACTGTTACCCACCCTGGCGGCCATTGAAGCAGGTAAGGATATAGGGCTTGCCAACAAAGAAACCCTTGTTATGGCAGGAAAACTAGTCATGGATAAATGCAGGAAAAAAGGTGTGAACCTTCTTCCTGTGGATTCCGAACACTCCGCAATATTTCAATCTTTGGATGCAGGGCACAAGGATGATGTTGCAAAAATCATTCTTACAGCATCAGGTGGACCATTTAGAGAAAAAAGTCTAGACAAACTAAAACAGGTCACACCTGCGCAGGCTCTGAATCATCCCAATTGGGATATGGGGAAGAAAATCTCAATAGATTCTGCAACGCTTATGAATAAGGGGCTTGAGGTTATTGAGGCCAAATGGCTTTTTAGTGTCTCAGTTGATGCCATTGATGTGGTGGTACACCCTCAATCCATTGTTCATTCACTTGTAGAATTCCATGATGGCTCAGTGATTGCTCAACTTGGGATTCCCGATATGCGTATCCCCATAGCATATGCCCTTTCGTATCCAAGACGCCTGAACATGTCTCTGCCGTCCCTAAATCTTGCCCAATGCTCAAATCTTGAGTTTCATGAGCCTGACTATGAAAAATTTCCAGCGCTGTCTCTTGCTTTTATGGCCATCAGAAAAGGTGGTGTTTTACCTGCAGTGCTGAATGCTGCCAATGAAGTTGCAGTTGATGCTTTTCTTGAAGAAAAAATTCCTTTCCTTGATATTGCAGAAACAGTGGCTACTGTAATGGAGCAGGTACAAAATGGCAGCGAAGACTCCATCGATGATATTCTTGCTGCTGATGGTGCCGCGAGGGGCGCAGCCACTGCCTTAATAGAAAATAATACAAAGTAATTAAATACAATACCCCATGGGGTTTATATGAATACTGCTGTCTCATTTATTGTTTGTCTGGGGATTCTCATTTTTGTTCATGAGCTAGGGCATTTTCTTTTTGCCAAACTTTTTAAAGTGAGGGTGCTCAAATTTTCCCTTGGTTTCGGGCCTAAAGTCTTCAGCAAAGTTGTTGGAGAAACTGAATACCAGTTGAGTGCTCTGCCGCTTGGCGGCTACGTTAAAATGTTCGGAGAAAACCCCGATGAACAAACAGAAGCCGGAAGTATTGAAAAAGAGGCATCTTTTGCTCACAAAACCGTGTGGCAACGATTTCTAATTGTTCTTGCGGGACCGGTTTTTAATCTGCTTTTTAGTCTTGTTCTTTTCTTTTTTATCTTCTTATTTATGGGGTTACCCGATTCCCGAGATACCACTAAAATTGGACAGGTAACAACTGATTCCCCTGCAGCAGCAGCTGGAGTAGAGGTCGGTGATGTCATCTTAAGCATTAATGGCCAGACAACCGATGAGTGGATGGACGTTTTAAACCTTGTAAAAGATTCCAATGGGGAGGCGCTTGATTTTTTAGTTTACAGAAAAAATAAAGATGTCAGTCTCGTTGTAACCCCATCCGTTCAGCCAGTGAAAAATATATTTGGAGAAGAAGTCGAGCAGCGTTTTATGATAGGCATTGTTCGAGCAGATGAACTTTTTTATACACCAACCGGTCTTGTGGGTGCTTTTAAAGCTGCCTGCCAGCAAACATGGATGTATATCAGCCTCACAGTACTTGGATTTGTAAAACTTATTCAACAGGTAGTCCCTGTTTCAGAGCTTGGTGGTCCAATTCTTATTGCTCAGATTGCTGGAAAGCAGATGCAGGCAGGGTGGATAAATTTTCTTTTTTTCACAGGGCTCATCAGCGTGAACCTTGGTATCCTGAATCTTCTCCCCATCCCTGTACTAGATGGTGGACATTTGTTGTTTCTTAGTGTTGAGGCTGTTCGGCGAAAACCCATGAGCGAAAAAATGCAGATATTTGCCCAGCAGATCGGGATTGCATTTTTGGGTGTTGCAATGATCTTTGTTTTCTATAACGATTTAGCAAGGATTTTTGGTTCGTGAACAAGGATCTTCCCTTAATTCTGGCGCTCGACACAGCGACATCATGCAGTTCTGTATCCCTCACCAGAGGAGACGTATATGGTGGAGAGCTTGTCGCAACTCTCAGCTTAAACAGTAAAATTACCCATTCAAGACGTTTGCTCACTGGTATCGATTGGTTGCTTAATGAAAATAAGATCGATCTTGCTGAAGTAGATGGCTTTGCAGTGGGACTTGGGCCAGGATCTTTTACAGGACTGCGTATTGCAATGGCCACAGTAAAGGGTCTTGCTGCTGCTACCAATAAACCACTGCTTGGTGTTTCCACACTTGATGCCCTGGCTCTTAATTGTTCTGGCGATAAACCGCTTTGTGCACTGATCGATGCCAGGAAGAAAGAAATCTATAGAAGATGGTACCTGCCCGATGCGCAAGGCATATATCGTGGTCAGGGGAGTATTGAAGCCCTGGCACCTGAGAATCTTGCTCTAGAACTTACGGAGCAAAGTCTTTTTGTGGGTGATGGGCTAATTAGTTATGGGGAACAGTTAAAAGAGCTCCTTGGAAATCGCATGATTATGGCCCCCCGCTCTCTGTATTATCCTTCGGCTGTATCCATTGGTTTTTTGTGTTGCGAGCAGTTACAAAAAGATGAGATTATGGATCTTGACTCCGCTGTTCCCCTATACGTCAGGGCATCTGATGCAGAACTCAGCTTGATAAAGAAAAAGAATAATTCAAATGATACTTAGAAGACAAACCAGAAAAATTCATGTTGGCAATGTCCCAATTGGTGGCGGCAGCCCCATTGCAGTGCAATCAATGACCAACACTGATACCCGTGATGTTGCGACAACTGTTGCGCAGATTGAAAACTTACAGGATGCCGGTTGTGAAATAATTCGTGTAGCTGTGCTGGATCAGGATGCTGCACTGGCCATTCGCTCCATCAGGGATAAGATCTGTATTCCACTCATTGCAGATATCCATTTTGATCACAGACTGGCTGTTGCAGCAATGGAAAATGGTGCTCAGGGAATACGCATTAATCCCGGAAATCTTGGCGGTCCGGAAAAACTGGCTCGTGTTGTTGATGCTGCCAAATTACATAAAGTTCCCATTCGAGTTGGGGTGAATTCCGGTTCCATTGAAAAAGATCTCTTAAAGGAGTTTGGCTATCCAACGTCTGAGAAACCTACAGCTCTTATTGAAAGTGCCATGAGAAATGTCAGGTTGCTTGAAGAGCAGAGTTTTGAAGAGATTAAAATATCCATCAAATCCTCAGATACTTTAACAGCAATAAGCGGCTATCAGCAGTTGGCAAAACTAACAGATTATCCTCTGCACCTTGGAGTTACCGAGGCAGGAGGCTTAATTGCCGGAACTGTTAAATCAAGTGTTGCACTGGGTATACTCCTTCACCAGGGAATTGGCGATACCTTCAGGATATCCCTTACCCGTGACCCGGTTGAAGAGATCCGTGTCTGCTTTGAACTCTTACGATCACTCAAAATCAGAGAACGTGGGCCGGAATTAATTTCATGTCCAACTTGTGGCAGAACTCAGATAGATCTTTTTTCCATTGCAGAAGAAGTTGAACGCTACGTACAAACCATGAAGACACCGATTAAGGTGGCAGTGATGGGCTGTGTTGTGAATGGACCAGGAGAGGCAAAAGAGGCAGATATCGGGCTTGCTGGTGGTAATGGTGTTGGCATTATTTTTAAAAAGGGCAAGTTGTATAAAAAGGTAAAAGAAAAAGATCTGCTGGAAACTTTTCTTGCAGAGCTTAAAATCATAGAAGGTTTAGAACAATGAGATTTTCAAGGTCACTGATTCCCACTCTGAAAGAAACTCCTGCAGAAGCAGAAGTTGCCAGCCATCGCCTGCTGCTGCGCGCAGGTTTTATCAGAAAACTAACCGCAGGTATCTATACGTATCTCCCTCTTGGGCTAGCTGCTATTCGCAAGGTGGAGAACATTGTCCGTGAAGAGATGAACCGGGCAGGTGCTCAGGAACTTCTCATGCCAATGGTGCAGCCAGCTGATCTTTGGCATGAAACTGGACGTTATGATAAATATGGGCCGGAGTTATTACGATTTGTTGATCGTCATGAACGTGAGTCCTGTCTCGGGCCTACCCATGAAGAGGTTATCACCGATCTTGTTCGCAGGGAAATCAGATCATATCGGGATCTTCCTAAAAACCTCTATCAAATCCAGACAAAATTTAGGGATGAGATCAGACCACGTTTTGGCCTGATGCGTGGTCGTGAATTTATCATGAAGGATGCCTACTCTTTTGATGTGGATGATGCGGCAGCAAATGAGTCGTACCAGATAATGTTTGAAGCGTATAAACGGATATTTACCCGTTGCGGGCTTGAATTTCGACCAGTTGATGCGGATTCTGGAAGTATTGGTGGAAGTTTCTCCCACGAATTTATGGTACTTGCCGACACCGGTGAAGATACCCTGGTAATTTGCTCCAGTTGTGACTATGCCGCAAATAGTGAGAAGGCAGCAGTGGCTGCACCAGAACCGGATGACAGCCCCTTGCTTGATCTTGAAAAAGTGGAAACACCCGGAAAACGCAAAGTACCGGTTGTGTGCGAATTTATGGGGATCAAACCGCAGGAGCTTGTGAAAACCATGGTTTTTGATGCAGATGGTGAAGCTGTTGCTGTCCTAGTGCGGGGAGACCGTGAAGTACAAGAAGTAAAACTTAAAAACCTCCTTGGCGCTGCCGATGTTGAAATGCTAGATGACAAGGCGGTGTTTGATGCAACTGGGGTTCCCACAGGATATCTTGGACCGGTTGGTATAAAGATTAAGCTAGTTGTTGACAATGAAGTTGCAGCCATGCGTAACTTTGTTACTGGTGGAAATGAAAAAAACTACCATATGAAAAATGTCAATATCATGCGTGATTTTGAATTTGCAGAAGTGGCTGATCTCCGCCAGATTACAGATTCAGATCCCTGTCCAATGTGTGGCGCAAAACTTGGTATGAAAGAAGGTATAGAAGTCGGTCATGTCTTTAAACTGGGAACCGGATATTCCACTGCAATGAAAGCAGTTTTTCAAGACAGTGATGGCAAAGATAATCCAGTGGTCATGGGATGCTACGGAATTGGCGTTAGCCGAATCGTGGCTGCTGCAATTGAACAGAATCATGATGAGAATGGTATTATTTTTCCCATGCCTCTGGCTCCCGTGCAGGTAGTTTTGCTGAATCTTGGGTTAAAAGATGCACAAATCACAGAAACAGCAGAAGCGCTTTATAAGGAACTACAGGGCAAAGGCGTTGAAGTTTTGCTCGATGATCGCGATGAACGGCCAGGATCCAAATTTAAGGATGCCGATCTTCTTGGTATTCCTCTGCGTGTAACCGTTGGCAAAAGTCTTACCAAAAATGGTGTTGTGGAGCTTCGCCATCGCATTGATGGAGTGGTTGAAGAACTTCAGCCAGAGCAGGTGATAGTTCGAGTACTCCAGTTAATTAAGACTGCAATGAATAATGATGGATAAAGAACTCACAAGCAATGTGAACCAGGAAGGTTTAAAAGTCCTTGCCAGAACCTATCTTAACGGGATGGATCTTAGTCCCATCGATAAGGCCTGGGAACTGGCTGTTTCTGTGCATGCCGACAGAAAACATTTTTCTGGTGCCCCTTATTTGGAACACACTCTGCATGTTGCATCCACCCTTGCCTCCATGCATCTGGATTTGGATACCATTGTATCCGGGTTACTCCATGGTGTTCTAAAAGAGGGAGTTACGGTAGCCGATCTACAGAAAAAATTTGGTGATAGTGTTGCTATTATTGTTAATGGTTGTACCCGTATAACTAAAGTCCATTATAATTCCAAACTGACCCATCAGTCAGAAAATGTCAGAAAAATGCTGCTGGCAATTGCAACTGATGTCAGAGTTTTGCTTGTTAAACTTGCAGACAGACTTCAGGACATGTGTCTTCTGGATACTGTTGAGCTTGAGCGTCAGCAGGAAATTTCCCGCGAAACAAGAGATCTCTACGCTCCTCTTGCTTCACGTCTGGGGATTGACTGGATGAAGCGGGAGCTAGAAGATCTCTCGTTTCAGTATCTCTATCCCGATGAATATCTTGAGCTGGTTGCAAAGCTTGAAAGTTCCCTTGAAGAAAGACAGAATTATGTGGATGAAGTGATTTCAATTCTCCATGGAAAGCTTGCAGCAAACAATATTCAGGCAACTCGTATCATCGGCAGGCCCAAACATCTTTACTCCATATACAAGAAGCTGGTTGCCCAGAAGATTCCACTTGAGCGCGTCTACGATAAGGTCGCTTTTAGAATCATTGTCAATACTGTGAAGGAATGCTATGAGGCACTCGGTGTAATTCATGCCAACTGGGTACCGGTTCCTGGACGTATAAAGGATTTTATTTCTGTTCCCAAGGCCAATAATTACCAATCCATGCATACCACGGTCGTGGGGCCAAGGGAGCATTTTATTGAAATCCAGATTCGTACAGAACAGATGGATCGGATTGCTCAGGAAGGTGTTGCTGCACACTGGGCCTATAAAGAAGGGCAGAGTGCATCAGATAATGATACCAAGCTGTTTAAAGACTTAAAGAGTCTTGTTAAAACATTGCAGGAAGTTGAAGATCCACGAGAATTTTTGGAGTCAGTTCATGGCGAACTGTACACACCTGAGGTGTATGCGTTAACGCCCGTCGGTGAAGTTAAAGAATTTCCAATCAATTCAAGTCCCATTGATTTTGCCTATGCGATCCATACCGAGGTTGGAGATCATTGTGTCGGTGCCAAAGTCAATGGGAGGCTCGTTCCTCTGAAGTATTCCATTCAAAATGGTGACATTCTTGAGATTGTAACTTCTAAAAATCAGCGCCCGAGACGGGGCTGGCTTGAACTGGTTAAGACCAGTCGTGCACGTTCCAGGATACGCTCCTGGCTGCGCAGAGAAGATAGGGAAAAAGCACTTAATCTTGGTCGTGAAATATGCGAAAAAGAGATGAAGCGTTACGATACCACTCTTAAGAAAATGGTTAAGAGCGGTCATGTGAAACTTCTTTTAAAGGATTTACATTGCAACTCTCTTGAAGATATGCTCGCCAAAGTGGGAAGTGGGGCAATTACTATTCCTCATCTTGTAAGGACTCTTCAGCCTCCTGAAACTCATCAGGAAGAGGTGAGTAAGCAAGTAAGCCCAGAGGAGAACACTGGCACCAGACAGACCACTTCTGAAACAGCCAAAGGAAAACAAACATCCGGGTCTGCCATCCATATTGATGGTATTGATGATATGCTGGTTAAAATCAGTCGCTGCTGCAATCCCGTTCCGGGTGATCGTATTATTGGTTTTATTACCAGTGGGCGCGGTATTTCGGTGCATAAAGCAAAGTGTGTTAATCTCCTTGCAACAGATCCGCAACGTTGGATTGATGTTGAATGGACCACTATCCAGGAAGCAGGGCACCGTGTGGAAGTTCATGTGAGTGCCGAGAACGGAAAAGGTGTTTTTGCAGCGATTAGCAGTGTGATTAGCTCCGATGATGCTGATATCATAGAAATATCGGGAAGAACAACCCCCACTAATACCGCTGAATTTCATATCGTTGTGGAAGTTGAAAATTTAGAACATCTGCAAATACTCTTGCAGCATCTTCGTCAGATAGAGCAGGTTATTACTGCAAGACGGATTTAATCCTATAATAGTTGTGCATACTGTGAGGAGCTTAGTGTAGGATAGTTCTAAGTCAATACTAATTTCTCAGGAGGGATGAGTGTGAAAGAGAATATCACCGCAATGTATGCCAGAAAAAATTTTGGTCGGTTGTTGGATAAAGCAGCCCTTCTTGGCGAGTCCTATGTGATTGAGCGTGCAGGGAGACCTATGGCTGCACTGGTTTCTGTTGATCGTTTAGATGGTCTTCAGGCCGGTGGCATTGAAATGGAAGAAGCCCTTGAGAGACTTATAAAAAAAATAAAAGGGCCAAGGTCAAAAAAACTTGAAAAAGCTATTGTAGAAGCCAGAGAAGTAGCTGCCAGGCTCCTTTTATAAAAAAAACAGTTATTCGTTATGCAATTTTGTCAGGTTTGTGGCAATGATATTGATATCCGAAGTTCCCACTGCCCCTACTGTGGAAGTGATCAAAAGGACGACGGAAGAAATCACTTAAAGTCAAAAAAAAGAAAATTTCACCAGAAAACCATTAACCTCGAACAGGGCCTTCCCACTGTTCAACAGGCTCTTATTCGACTTGAAAGAGAAATACAAACTGCGAATCTCGAACAAATTCGGGTACTCACTTTAATTCATGGTTATGGCTCCACTGGTAAAGGCGGTGCCATTCGTCTGGAATGTCGGAAAACCCTGGAATATCTCTGCAATAAAGGTGAAATAGCAGAAGTTGTCTTTGGTGAAAATTTTAATCGTCGCCAGGGATCTGTGAAAAATCTACTTGGTAGATTTCCCGAGCTTTCCAGACACCCCCATTTGAATAATAATAATAAAGGCATTAGCCTTGTGGTGTTTCCCTGAAAATAAATCCAGGCTTTTACATCTTGCACGATGGTGTAGAGTGCTTATCTATTAATGGGTTACAACCGCTTAACGCTGTTATCAAGATCAAATAAAAGGAGTTATACAATGAAACAAATTGCAGGAATTGCCCTTATAGCATGTCTTAGTTTTCCCGGTGCCGTATTTGCCACAGATGCTGGAAAGGCAGTTGAACTCAATAGCTTTAAAGATAAGCTTAGTTATAGCATGGGCGTTGATATGGGAACATATCTTAATGGCATAGGAGAAGAACTGGACTATGATCGTCTGGTACTTGGACTAAAAAGTGGCTTTGATGGATCTGATGCTCTTATGAGTATGGAAGAGATGCAAAGTGTGCAGAAAGAGTTTGCTGAGAAGATGAAAGTTAAGCAGGAAGCACAAATGAAAGCTCTCCAAGAGAAGAATCAAAAGGAAGGAGAAGCATATCTTGCAGAAAATAAAAAGAAAAAGGGTGTTATTGTTACCAAAAGTGGTTTGCAATATAACGTTGTAAAAGAAGGAACCGGTGCTATACCAAAAGCTGAAGATACCGTGAAGGTTCATTATAAGGGCACAAAAATTGATGGAACCGTTTTTGATGATTCAAATAAACGAGGAGAACCTGCAACTTTTGGTGTGACTCAGGTGATTCCGGGCTGGAGTGAAGTGTTACAGCTCATGAAAGAAGGGGCAAGTTATCACGTCGTTATCCCTCCATCCCTTGCGTATGGAGAACAAGGTGTTCCACCAATGATTGAACCGAATTCTGTGCTTGTTTTTGAAGTTGATTTATTGTCCATTGAAGAAGTACCTAAAAAGTAATTTCTATTGAGACAATCCAATTTCTTGGAGAATTGAGATGGCTAAAAAGAAATGTTGTAAAAAAATAGAAAAGAAAGGGCGTTGTTGTAAGAGTTGTCCCCTTTTTGTAAAGTCAAAAAAGAAAGCTAAAAAATCTAAAAAGAAAGGGAAGAAAAGTAAAAACTAACTTTTATCCATATTCTAAAGAATTTTATAAAATGCTCCGGAGCAAATGTTCCGGGGCATTTTTTTGTTTTTCGGATTGTAATCGTTTTTTTTGCTCTGTGTAGTTGTAAGGGAATGGTAAGGTTAAAAAAATGGATTGATAATCATTTTTTAAGGTGATAAAGTTTAACGTTGCCGACTTTAGACGAAGCTGGCTCTTTAGACTAAAAAATCTGTAAGGAGAAGAACATATGGATATGGGACAATTGCTTCAAATGGGAGCAAAAATGTTTAGTAACAGTGATCTCAGTGGAGAAGCTGGCAGTAATTTGGATCTTAGCTCTATTACTTCGGCACTGTCTGGTTTGACCGATGGTGATGGTGGTTTTGATCTCTCGTCCTTGATGAGTAATCTTGATGCTGGCGGTTTGGGTGATATGGCAAAATCCTGGCTTGGTGATGGGGAGAATGCAGGAATATCGGCAGAGCAAATAAGTGGTGCACTCGGCTCTGAGAAAATTGCAGAATTTGCATCAAAACTTGGATTAAGTACGGATGAAGCCGCAGGCGGATTAGCTGATGCACTTCCACAGATGGTTGATAATGCAAGCAGTGGCGGTTCTTTTCTTGATTCCATAGGTGGTGTGGAAGGTGCTCTGGGTTTAGCAAGTAAATTATTTGGTAAATAGGGCATTGCTGGGAACATGTTCCATCGGATAAATATTCAAAGAGGAAATACATATGGCCGGTTTTATGGATATTCTAGGAACTGTGATACAACAAGGTATGTCTCATACGGGTGGGTCCCGTATGTCAAAAGGACTTGGTGCCGGAGCTGGTAACGCTTCCCTTAATGATATCATGGGAAGTCTGACTCAGATGTTGGGAGGAGGGAAGGCTGGTACTGGTAATTTAGGTGGAGTACTTGGTGATGTGATCGGAGGTCTTAGCAATAATAAAGCTGCACTTGGCGGGCTTGCTGCCCTTGCCGGAGCACTTCTTGGTGGTGGAAAAAACTCTGCCCGTGGGGCTGTCGGTGGTGGAGGTTTGGCAATGCTGGCCTCTCTTGCCATGGCTGCTTTACGAAAATCAGGACAGGCATCTGCTCAGACGCCACGGGCTTTTATGGAGGCAGAAACACCAGAGGCCAAACAGGCTTTGGAAGATGATGCTGAAATTATCGTTAAGGCAATGCTGAATGCTGCTAAGGCTGATGGGCGAATAGATGACAAAGAAATTAAAAAGATCGTTGGTAAGCTTGAGAAGGGTGGTTTGACAGAAGAGGAAAAACAGTTCTTTGTCACTGAAGCAGAGAAACCTATGGATTTGGATAAGGTTGTAAGTTCAGCTGAAGGAAAGATAGATAAGGCCGCTGAAATTTATGCGGCATCCCTGCTAGCCATTGAAGTTGATACTCCTGCTGAACAGGCATATATGAAACAGCTTGCTGCAGGGCTTAATCTACATCCAGAGGTGGCCTCTTATATCGAGCAGACACTCGGAGTGTAAAGAAGAGAACAATAAAACAGTCAAAATACTGAAAACTATTAATCGGAGATTATGCCATGGGCTTATTAAGCTTTGCAAAAAATATCGGGAAGAAGTTGTTTAACAATACAGCAGAAGCATCTGATAAGATTTCATCTTATATTGAAGATGATAATCCAGGTGTCAGCAATTTGCAGGTCGTTGTTGAAGGCGATGTCGTGACTCTGTCAGGCGAGGCAGAGAGCGCTGAAGCTTTGGAAAAAGCTGTGTTGATGGCGGGCAATGTAAAAGGTGTCAGTGAAGTGCGATCTGATGCAGTTGCGGCACCTGCTGCCACAGAAAAAATTGAGTATTATGAGATCGTACCAGGCGATACTTTGTCGGCTGTAGCTAAAAAATTCTATGGTAAATCTTCAGCCTACATGCGAATCTTTGAAGCTAACCGTGAGGTTATTAAAGATCCAGATAAAATCTATGTGGGACAGAAGATCCGTATTCCACAAGATTGATGTAAGTTGATGTGAGTTTTTTACAGCGACACATATTTGAGTTTAAATATGTGTCGCTGTCGTTTCTACACTACCAGGAATAGTATCGGCCATCCAGATAGGCCAATATCCTACCGGTTTTTACCAAGTAATAAACTGCCCTAGACACTAATTAGCACCGGTTCAGCTTATGCTGCTAAAATATTCATTGCGATTAACCGTGTGCCGTGTGTTCCACAGAAGTGTGCTTGTGCCATAATGATCGTAGAAGGCCGGATTCTCTCCCCAGGAGCTACTCTCTTTACAGAATTTCCGTATTGTAATATAAAATAATTATCAGATAACTTTTAATGTCCCCCTGTGGAGTTTTTATGAATATCAGTATCGATGTTGATCATGAACTTTGTATAAAGTGTTATGCCTGCGTCTCAGAATGCCCTTTTGACCTTATCAATGAAGATAAAAAAGGATTTCCCCAGTTACGAAAAGCCGCAGTGAAAAGGTGCATACGATGCGGACATTGCATGGCTGTTTGTTCAACTGACGCGCTCGATATTTCGATTTCACCACTTGCCGAAAGTATATCAGTGGACAAGGCTCTTTTGCCTGATACGGAATCTGTGAAACATTTTCTTGAAACCAGGCGTTCTGTCCGAACGTATAAAAAGAAGAAGGCAGATCATTCCATTTTGGAAAGTATTCTTGATGTCAGTCGTTATGCACCAAGTGCCCATAATAAACAACCGGTTCACTGGTTAATGGTGGAAGATCCTGAAGAAGTACAATGTATATCCGGACTGGTTGTTGAATTTATGGCAGAGTTAAAGCTTTTCCCCGGCCTTATCCGTGCCTGGCACAATGGTGTCGATAAGGTTCTTCGCGGCGCGCCGCATCTTGTCATAGCTCATGCTGATGTCAATTATAGTGAACATCCCATGGAAGACTGCACTCTGGCCACCGCATATCTGGATCTTGCAGCGCACAGTTATGGTTTAGGCAGTTGCTGGGCAGGGTTTCTTGTTCAGGCAGCAGCTAAGCATCAACCTTTAATGGATGCTCTGGATCTTCCTGAAAATCATCAGGTTTTTACTGCTCTTATGCTTGGTTATCCCAAATTCCGATATCGTCATCTTCCCCAGCGGGATGAATTGAAGGTTACCTGGAGATAGCTATCTTTAGATTGAAGAGTTGTTGTTGCCGGGATGTGTTAAAGAGGACTTGAGCCCTTCTAAAAGTACAAAACGGCCAAGGGGAATTACCGGGCAGGGAAAAGATCCTACAAATAACGGGTTGTCACAAAGCCCGCCAGAGAGATAAATTTTATCAGGACGTTTTGCGAAATCATAGGCATTCAATGCGATTCCTTTTACAAATTTTGCAACTGCATCCGCTTCGCTTTCACCGTTAACCACTGCATCAAAAATATGGCTCATGCCAAGAACTCCGCAAGTAATTGAAAAGGAGCTTTTTGGAACTGGCATGCTTGAAAAATCAAGATCGTAATATTTCTTGAGAAGCTCTATGGTAAATCCCATTGAGGCGCCGCATTCCGCATTCCACCCCATATCTTTAATCTTCCCATTATTATACGTGACGTATTTAATATCACGACTTCCGCAATCAAGTAGGGTAAATGCTTTTTTCCCGATGAGTTGCAAGCCGCCCCTTGCAAGGGCTGTGAGTTCATTCACGTATTGTACAGCGAATCGCTTGCCGTTGTGGCCGGTGGCAAGGTCTACTTGCATGTTTTTTCTGTCGATTGTATTAGTTGCAATCAGGCGGGGAGGCTCTGAAGATTCAGTATCCTGCAATTTGCAATATGAAGTTCCGAAATCAGCAAGTAACATGGTTCTGCCTCTGGTTACATTCCTGAAAGCTCAAGGAAAGCTTGTATTTTTGCTTTGACACTGTTTCCAGCTGTTACATCGCAATCCAGATAGAGCCCGTATGGGTGTTTACCTGCAAGGTGGCGGGCAAGTGCAGTTTTGGCACAAAACGATTGAGCAAAGAAGACCGTTGGAATGCTGGGGTTGAAATACATTTCAAGATCCAGATTGTCAGGAGTTTTGTTTTCCATACAACGTGCCCACCCATAAATATGGGTAGTGTCCGGAAAAAGATTGAGCAGGGAGAAGTCACGTGGGGGAACTCCCCAGAACCCTGCAGTGGGAATACATTCCGAGATGTCATCATATGGAGAAGGAACCTGTATAGAGGCCGTAATTGCTGCCATTTTATCCATAAGATTCATTTCTGTGCGACAAAGGGGCGTGCCAAAATCAGCGGTATCATGGTTTCTGGTTTTGACTATCTGTGTATTTGGCAGAATATCTTCAAGTACCGTGGCAGTATGTACAGCACAGTCACATTTCCCGGAACCGATGTCTATATATATGATATCCGGTTGGATTGTCAGGCTGTTTGCAACAACAGTACGTAAAATTCCACAGTAGACCCTTGGCAGGAATGGAGATGCGGTTTCAATATCTATCTTGCCTTGTGGCTCATCAAGATCGAATATTTCGTACTCAGGGCTTGCAAGAAGTTCCATAACAGTAAGTGGGGGAATTCCCACAATTCCAGCCCGTTTTCTTTTTTTTTCTGTCACTGGCTGCCCTGTTTGTGCAGGAGAAGGAAACCGCTTAGCCCGAATACGACGTGGATAAGAGATCCGGCAAGGATTGGTGAAATATAATCAACTTTGGCAAGAGATTGTAGAGCCCCCCATAGCCCCCAGGCAAGAAATGCCATACCACAGCTTGCAGGGATGGCAATTGAGAGATCTTTTCCCCATTTTTTATAGGAAATCAGGAGCACTGGTAGACCCAGAAAAAGCAGAGGAACTCCAAGCAGGGTATAGGAGATTCTACTGTAAAAGTTGGTTCTGGCAACTACCGTTTCTAAATGGGTATCTTGCTTAAACATTGCTTGAAACAGCTGTGTCAAAGAAAGTTCAGCGGATTGGTATTTGGGAACAAAAAAGAATTCAGGTCTTTCTGGAAATGGAAATGTCTGCTGGTCAAAGAGTCGGGTATTGTAGTCTTTTGAGTTAATGTTGGTTTGCACCTGTCCATTGCTTAAATGCCAGCCTTTTTCATCCCATTCTGCTTTTTGGGATGAAATGAGAGTTTCCATCTTGTGATTAGAACTCCAGCTGGAGTAGGAAAAATCAAGAAAAGTATTTTTGTCAGGCCAGGGTCTGGCAAAGGAGTAAAAGCCTTCTTTACCCTTGTAATAATAACGTCCGTTTCGAAATATACCAAGGGGAACCATCCCTTTCACATCTTCATACCAGATACCATTTGTTGCTGCAATTGTACGCGGCAGAATCCATTGGGCCATGGCAAGAAAAAGCATGGTGAAAATGAGTGCCCCTATGAGAATAGGGTTAACGATGGTTCGCATGTGGATTCCACCGGCCATCATTGCAGTGAGTTCATTGTTGTGGCTGAGAACACCCAAACTTATAACGCCGGCAAGCAGGATTAGAATCGGACCCAGCATATCTATAATAAAGGGAATACTCAGCAGAAAAAATTGAAGAATCAGGCCAAATGATTTGCCTGCTTCCATAAAGTTATCAATTTTTTCAAAGAAATCAATGAGGATATAAAGCGAAAGAAAAGCAGCTGCCACAACGAAAAAAGTGCGGGCAAACTGGGAGAATATGTACCGGTTAAGAAGAGTCACAGAAAATTACCAGCGCAATAAACGATGGGCCAGCATAAAACCCAGGGCCACCATGCTAAGCGCAAAAAAGTTTGAAACAGCCAGGTAAGTAAAGGCTTGAAGATGTTCTCCCATTTTGAAGAGCTGCACAGTTTCCCTTGCAAAAGTTGAAAAGGTGGTAAATCCGCCAAGAAAACCAGTAAAGAGAAAAAGTCTGAATTCATTACTGATCTGTATCCGATCAAATAAGGACCAGAGAATACCAATTAGCAGACAGCCAAGTAAATTTGCAATAAATGTTCCCGTGGGGAAAGTTTGTGTATGATACTCCCCTGCGGCTACTGCAATCAGGTATCTGGCAACGGATCCTGTTGCTCCACCAAGAGCCACTGCAAATATTTTAATCATCCTGTTTGAAATATTGTTTGTTTTGTTTAAATAAGGTGTTTTTTTCGTTATTGTACCCCGCAGTAGGTAACATCATAGGCAATTAACGTCAAGGATAAGGCGCGTTCAGGATGGAAGAGGTTTAGAATAATGAATCCCATAGTATGTTCTGTGCAGGTTACGGCTGCAGAGCCAGGTTTGCACGATAACACAGCAGATATTGATCGATTACAGCAGGCCCTGAAAATGACACTTGGAGATAATCGTCCCCTTACTGTCGCTTTCGAATGCATGACAATCGTTGCGAGGGCGTTTCGTGAGGCAGGATATACAGGGTATGCGCTTTTAAATAACCTTGACACATCCTGGCTGGTAGTGGGTTTTACTGCTGAAAAACCTGCTGTTGTTGCGGGGATGGCACTTGACCTTGGAACAACACATCTTGAAGCGACCCTTCTGAATCTTTTGGATGGAGAAGTTCTGGCAGAAGGAAATCTTGAGAATGCCCAAATTGCCTTTGGTGCAGACATCCTCAGTCGTATTCATCATGCAACAACAAAGAGACGTCAGCAAAAAATATTGCTAACTGATTTTCAGGATCCAGGGCTTGATGAATTACAGCAGGTGATCGTATCAACCATTAATGAGCTTGCAGAAACACTGTCTGTTCGCGCCGATCTAAAGCCAGAAGCTATCCATGCTCTTGCTGTGTCAGGAAACACAACAATGGCTCATCTTTTTCTCGGCCTTGATCCTTTTCATATCTGTAGGGAACCGTATATTCCGTTGTTTAACCGTTCCCCCATGCTCAATGGTTATCAGTTGCATTTAAATATCCACCCCATGGCTCCGGTCTGGATGATGCCGTCGGTTGGCAGCTATTTTGGCGGTGATTTGATCTCGGGAATTCTCGCCTCTGGTATGGCACAATCTTCAAAAACCCGAATGCTTATTGATGTTGGTACGAATGCTGAGGTGGTACTTGGAAATAGTGACTGGCTGATAGCCTGCGCAGGTGCGGCAGGTCCTGCTCTTGAAGGAGGCGTTGCCCGTATGGGGATGCGTGCAGGCCCCGGGGCAATTGAATATGTTGCCATTCATCCTGAAAACTATTCAATTGATATTCGCACAATTGGTGATGTTGATCCTGTTGGAATCTGTGGCTCAGGTCTTATTGATCTTGTCGCAGCTCTGTATCTCACCAGAATGATAGATATTCGTGGGAAGTATAGAGATCCCGCAACTGAAAAAGATCCTGCAAGAGCTGCATTCATGAAAAAGCATCTGCTTGAGCGTGATGAAGGATTTTGTTTTGTGGTGACAGGGGGGGGAACGAAAGGGACTAAGGATGAAGTTGTCCTTGAACAGATAGACCTTGATGCCATGATTCGATCAAAGGCTGCCATGTATGCTATTCTGACAACGCTTATTAATCAGGTTGGGCTGGACTTTTCTGATTTGGAAGAGATAACAGTGGCCGGAGCTTTTGGGCGCCATATCAATCCTCAGCATGCTATGACACTCGGTATGCTCCCGGATCTCCCTCTTACTGTCTATCGTGCAATCGGGAACAGTTCGCTTCGCGGTGCAGAGAAGGTGTTGCTTGATGGTACAGCGAGAAATGATTGTGAAAAAATTGTTTCGAGTATTACTTATCTTGAATTGAATGTGAATCAGGAGTTTATGATTCGTTTTTCAGGGGCTCGTTTTATACCCCATACTGACCCATCACTTTTTCCGTCTGTCCCGTTTTTTAAGGCCGATGGAATTTGATTTTTAAGCAGTCTTTATCCGGAAACCGTCTTTTTGGGTTGCTTCTTGATTACTCTGAAGACTTGCATTTTTGTAAAATGATGTGCTATACTTTGTGCCGCTGAATTTAGGTTTTTATGTAATTATGTATATACTGGCTTGCTAAATAATCCATCCGGTTTGTTGCCTGTACGGGTAAAATCCAGATGAAAAAATGAAAGGGACTGCTTGTTATTTGTTTCGCATTACTGTGTGGGATAGATCGTAACAGCGCTTTACATGGCTAAAAAAACGCAAAGAAATTGTTACATGGGGGCACGAAAAAGTGCCCGGGAACGGTTAAAAGGTTTTTGGGATGTTTTCGAAAAAGAGGATACTGTCCTTGTGTGTATCAATGCAGACCCTGATGCTGTGGCATGTGCCCTGGCCATCAAGCGATTGCTTCGGTATCGCGTAAAATGTGTAACAATTGCTCATCCCAATGAGATTCGTCGATTAAATAATGTATCCATGGTGGAACGGCTTAAGATTCCCCTTGAACGTCTTGGAAACGTTAAAGTTCAGGAGTTCACTAAAAAGGTACTGGTTGACTCTCAACCGTGTCACCTTCCTGTTTTTGAAAAAATCGAATTTAATGCCATAATTGATCATCATCCTGTTAAAGGAGAATATGAGCCAGCTTTTGTGGATATTCGTCCTCCTTACGGCTCCTGCTCAACCATGCTGGTCGAGTATTTGAGAGCTGCCAATATGAAGCCTTCTGTTGCTTTGGCCACAGCTCTTTTTTATGCAATTAAAGTGGATACGCAGGATTTTTCCCAACAGGCTCTACTGGCAGATGGTATTTCTTTCAGATATCTTTTTAATATTGCCAATAGAAACCTTGTGAAGAAATTTGAGCTTGCCGATATGCGTCGGTCTGAACTTAAATATTTCAATGTTGCATTAAGTAATCTGACCTATTCCAAGGGGCGGTTTTATACCCATGTCGGAAAGGTGAGAAGCCCTGATATCCTGGTTAATATTGCAGATTTTCTGAACCATGTTGACAAAATTGATTGGGTGCTGGTTTCTGGGATTCATGGGGAAAAACTTGTCGTAATTTTTCGTTGTGATGGCTACCGTAAAAGTGCAGGGAAACTGGCGGAACGAATTTTTTCCGAATTTGGGTCTGCTGGTGGTCATAAAGAAGCGGCAAGAGCTGAAGTTCCTTTAAAAAATTTGCCTATTGGGGCTCAGGAATTTACCACGAATACGTTAAAGCGTCTGACAACCAGACATATGAAATAGCCAGATATATCCGTACTTTTCAATAGGTGACTGATGCTGAAGCCTTCAACACTTGCAATGATTCTTGCCGGAAGTCGTGTCGATGAACTGAACGTCCTTACCTACTATCGCCCTAAATCCGCCGTTCCGTTCGGTGGTTTTGCCAGAGTGATCGATTTTCCTCTCAGCAACCTGCTCCATTCCGGTATTGAAAAGGTTGCAATTCTCTCCCAGTATAGAAGTTTTTCTCTCATTAATCATATCGGCACAGGAGCTGCCTGGGATATGATTGGCCGAAATCGTGGTGTATCTATTCTACCTCCTTTTAAAGATAATAGTGATAGTGAAGGACATACGGACTGGTATCGCGGTACTGCTGATGCCGTCTATAAAAACCTTGATTTTATCAATTACCATAAGCCTGAAGAAATTTTAATCCTGTCAGGTGATCATATCTATAAGATGGATTATCAGGACATTATTGCCTATCACCATGAAAAAGATGCCGACCTGACCATTGGTTTTGTACAGGTGGATAAAGAAAAGGCGCATCGTTTTGGGATAGCTGAAATTGATGACGAAGATGGTGATATTGGTGGGAAAGTGACTGCATATTGGGAGAAACCCGACAAGCCTGAAGCAGATTGGGCCTCTCTCACTGTACTTATTTTCAAACCACAAATTCTATTTAAGGCACTTCACGAAAATCAGGTTTCTAATTCTTATGA